>Ga0207674_10000756_pt1 | contig 42260 bp, 49 predicted proteins | sample KBSCornC72_FD_184303 | JGI IMG/M metagenome (GOLD analysis project Ga0207674, IMG submission 184303) | Corn rhizosphere microbial communities from Kellogg Biological Station, Michigan, USA - KBS Corn C7-2 (SPAdes) (version 2) | ecosystem: Host-associated > Plants > Roots > Rhizosphere > Soil ... | reverse complement strand
GAGGCCAAGGCCGGTGATCGCGCGGACTTCCTTGATCACGTTGATCTTCTTGCCGCCGTCGCCGGTGAGAATGACGTCGAACTCGGTCTTCTCTTCAGCGGCCGGAGCGGCAGCGGCGGCAGCGGCCGGAGCAGCCGCAACGGCGGCAGCGGCGGAAACGCCCCATTTCTCTTCGAGGGCCTTGGCGAGATCTGCGGCCTCGAGGACGGTCAGTTCGGAAAGCTGGTCGACCAGCTTGGTGATGTCAGCCATTTGATACTCCTTGGGCGGGGCATCGGCCCCATGTTGTCGTGCGTTGAAAACTAAAGCGAAAAACTATGCTGCCTCTTTGGCCGCATAAGCGCCGAAGACCCGTGCCAGCTGCGCACCCGGCTCGTTGATCGTACGGGCGATCTTGCTCGCGGGCGCCTGGATGAGGCCCACGATGGTCGCGCGCAGTTCGTCGAGCGAAGGAAGCGCGGCCAATGCCTTGATCCCGTTCACGTCGAGGACCGTGTCGCCCATCGCTCCGCCGACGATTTCGAACTTGTCGTGCGTCTTGGCGAAATCCACGGCCACCTTGGCCGCAGCGACGGGGTCTGCGGAGGTCGCCAAAGCGGTCGGGCCCTTCATCAGGTCGCCGATCGGCTTGTAGCGCGTATCCTCGAGCGCAATTAGTGCAAGGCTGTTCTTCGCAACTTTGAACTGGGCGCCGGCGTCGCGCATCTTCAGGCGCAGATCCGTGGACTGCGCCACCGTCAGACCATGGTTGCGAGTGACCACAACCACGCTCGTCTCGGTGAAGACGTTCTTCAGCTCGTCGACCAGATCGGCTTTTTGCGAACGATCCATGCCAACTCCAAAAATTCGTGCGGAATTGCTTCCGAACGAGGTTCAACAAATGCTCGAGGCGAACCTCAAGCGCTCGTGTCCGTGGGGTGGGGATCGACGGCGCTGCAACAAGCAGCACACGACGAAGCGGCGAGCCGCTCCGAATGATTCCTGTCCCCGTCTAGGCCGGCAGAATTAAGAGGCGAGCCTCACCAGCTGTCTCGGACGAGTGCACCGGGCAAGCCCGACGCGGAGCGCGGGCTATAGCGAAATCCGCCGAACGATCAACCCTGTGGCGGAGAACTATTCCGAAAGGAAAAAGGCCGGACGTTCCCGCCCGGCCTTCTCGTTGCCCCCAATTGAGAACGACGCTTTAAGCGCCGGCGACTTCGGCTAAATCGATCTTCACGCCCGGGCCCATCGAGGACGACAGCGAAAGCTTCTTCACGAACTTGCCCTTGGCGCCCGATGGCTTGTTGCGGATGATCGCGTCCATGAATGCGGTGAAATTCTCCTTGAGGTCGCCCTCGGAGAAGCTCGCCTTGCCGATCCCGGCATGCACGATGCCCGCCTTCTCGACGCGGAACTCGACCTGGCCCGACTTGGCGTCGGTGACCGCCTTGGTGACGTCCATCGTCACGGTGCCGAGCTTGGGGTTGGGCATGAGGCCTTTGGGGCCCAGCACCTTACCCAGCCGCCCAACGACGCCCATCATGTCCGGCGTTGCGATCACGCGGTCGAAATCGATCGTTCCGCCCTGGATCGTCTCCATCAGATCCTCGGCGCCCACGACATCCGCGCCCGCCGCCGTGGCTTCGTCGGCCTTGGCACCCTTCGCGAACACCGCGACACGCACCGACTTGCCGGTGCCTTTGGGCAGGTTGACGACGCCACGGACCATCTGGTCGGCGTGGCGCGGGTCGACGCCAAGGTTCAGCGCCACTTCGACCGTTTCGTCGAACTTCGCGGTCGCATTGCTCTTCACCAGCGAAAGCGCCTCATCGACTCCGTAGAACTTCTCGCGGTCGACCGCGGTGAGCGCCTTCTGACGCTTGGAAAGCTTGGCCATCGGATCAGCCCTCCACCACGTTGAGGCCCATCGCGCGGGCGCTGCCTTCGATGATCTTCGCCGCGGCGTCGAGGTCGTTGGCGTTGAGATCCTTCATCTTCACTTCGGCGATCTCGCGCAGCTGCGAGCGTTTGATGTTGCCAGCGCTCGCCTTGCCCGTCTCCGCCGAGCCCTTTTGGATCCGCGCCGCCTTCTTCAGCAGGAACGAAGCCGGGGGGGTCTTGGTGGTGAAGGAAAAGGACCGGTCCGCATAGACGGTGATCACCGTTGGGATCGGGGCTCCCTTCTCGAGCTCCTGCGTCGCTGCATTGAAGGCCTTGCAGAATTCCATGATGTTGACGCCGCGCTGGCCCAGCGCCGGGCCGATCGGCGGCGCCGGATTGGCGGTGCCGGCCGGCACCTGCAGCTTGATATAGCCGGTAATTTTCTTTGCCATGGTCTCACTCTGTACCTGGATCTTAGGAGCCATCCGGCCCCGCCAACCCGTTCAAGTTTAGCGGTGATAGCGATTACCTAGAGGCAATCTCCCGCACGGCTGTTCCCCGGCGGAGGCCTGGGTCCAGTCCAAGAAAATGAGTTTGGACTCCTGCCTGCGCAGGAGAACAAGTCTCCTAATTCCCGGAAGGCGGCGCCTTTAACCGAAGTGGGCGGATGCCGCAACTCATGGTAATGGCGCCGCCGGGAAGGTGAACAGGAGGGCGTATCATGAAGCGTCTGTTGTTCGTCACACTTTGCCTATGCCTCGCCGGATCCGCGGCACAGGCCAAAACCCTCAAATGGATGGACGGACCGCCTGGGCTTCCGGACGGGTCCAAGTTCGCCGTTGTCACCGGCGACCCGACCAAGGAAGGCAAGTTCGTCATCCGCGCCAAATTCCCAGCCGGCTATGCCGTGCCGGCGCACCATCACCCGACGGAGGAGAGGGTGGCGGTCCTTTCCGGACGGCTCGGCTATGGGATGAGCGACAAGCTCGACAAAGCCAAGGCGAAGACTCTGACAGCCGGGCACCACGTCGTGATGAAAGCGGACATGAACCACTGGGTGTTCGCGCGCAGCCCGACGACTGTCCAGGTGACCGGCAACGGGCCGTTTCAGATCGCGTACGTCGATCCGAAGGACGATCCCAGGACGAAGTAGCGCTTGCCAGGCCTTCCCTCGTCCGCGGGTGAGGGCAGCGCAGCTTGGCGGCAATGCGGCTTAGCAGAGCTTGGAGGGGTACGGGGCTATTTGACCCTTTCGACCTGCTCGAACTCCAGCTCGACCGGCGTTGCGCGGCCGAAGATGCTGACGCTGACCTTCACGCGGCCACGGTCGAAGTCGAGTTCCTCGACGACGCCGTTGAAGCTGGCGAAGGGGCCGTCGAGCACCTTCACTGCATCGCCGATCTCATAGTCGACGCTGATCTTCTGCTTGGGTCCGGCGGCTGCCGCCTCGTCCTTCGTGTCGAGCATGCGCGCGGCCTGAGCGTCGGGGATCGGCTGGGGCTTGCCGCCGGGGCCGAGGAAGCCGGTCACCTTGGGCGTGTTCTTGACGAGGTGGTAGACCTGGTCGTTCATCTCCAGCTTGGCGAGCACGTAGCCGGGCATGAACTTGCGGTCGGTCTGCACCTTCTTGCCGCGCTTGACCTCGGTGATGGTCTCGGTCGGGACCTCGATCTGCTCGACGAAGGGCTCGAGCTGGAGCCGCTTGGCCTCGCTCTGGATCGAATCGCGGACCTTGTTCTCGAAGCCGGAATAAGCGTGGATGATGTACCAGCGGGACATTGTGTTGACCTTTGAACCCCTCTCCCTGGCCCTCTCCCCTGAGCGGGGCGAGGGGGAAGTATGTTGGCCCTCTCCCGGGTCGGGAAAGGGGAATGAACTAGCCGAGCAGGCTCAGCAGATAGTTGACCAAAGTCCGGAAAACCGCGTCGACGCCGAAGAAGAAGAAAGCGAGCGCGAGCGTCATGATGATCACCATGATCGCCGTCGCGACCGTTTCCTTGCGGGTCGGCCAGTGGACCTTGCCCGTTTCGACGCGGACCTGCCGGATGAATTCGCCGGGGGAAACTTTCGCCACTGCTTCTCGCTTCGCTTGTTCGGTTTCAGATAGAAAAGCGCCCCGCGGACCTCTCGGGCCGGCGGGGCTGGATGCGACTTAGCGGCTGCCGCCTGAGTCTTCAAGGTTGCGAATGGCAGGAGTGGAGGGACTCGAACCCACGACCCTCGGTTTTGGAGACCGATGCTCTACCAACTGAGCTACACTCCTAGGCCGCTGCGCGAGGTAGCCAGCGCAGGCGCGGCGCGCAAGGTCACTTGACGAGTGGGAGCCCGATCCATGTCCCGTCGGCGCCGGTGAAGACGCGTTGCGTTGCGGCGCGGTAGTCGCTCGGCTTGGCGAAGAAGATGTTCGGGACGAAGGTCTGCGGGTTGCGGTCGTATAAGGGGAACCAACTCGACTGGACCTGGACCATCAAGCGGTGGCCGGGCTCCACGACATAGTCGACCGTGGGAAGCGCGAATTCATAAGGAACGGGCTGGTTGGCGGGGACCGGCGAGGGGTGCGCGGGGTCAGTGCGGTAGCGGCCGCGGATCACGTCCATGGCGATGGCAAGCTGATAGCCGCCGAGCTCGGGCTTTTGCGGATACTGGTCGGGATAGACGTCGATCAGCTTCACCACCCAGTCGCTGTCGGTGCCGCTGGTCGAAGCGACGAGGTGGACGAGCGGGGTGCCGGCGAGGCGGAGCGGCTCGGTCAGCGGCGCGCTTGCATAGCTGAGCACGTCCGGGCGGCCTTCGGCGAAGCGCTGGTCGTCGACCAGCCACTGACGCCAGGTCGAGCCGGTCGCCCAGGGCGAGAGGTTGGGGCGCTGGCGATAGGTGACGGGCTTGCCTGGGTCGGAGACATAGGAGTCGAAGCCGGGTGAAGCAGGCGCGTCGAAACCGGCGCGGCCCGACGGCGCCAGATAGAGCGGCGTCAGGTTCGCTGGGCAGGCGCGGGCGCAGGCTTGCGGCCAATCGGCGAGACGCTTCCACTGGTTGGTGCCGCCCTCGAACGCGGTGACGCGGGCAATGTCGGCGGGCGCGCCATCCTTCAGATGCTGGTTGAGGAATGGGATCAGCACCTTCTGGCGGAACCACTTCGAGGTATCGGAGCCCCAGTCGAGCGCGCCAAGCGAATAGCCGGCGATGTTCGCCTGCCCGTGGTGCCACGGGCCGAGCACCAAATGCGCGTTGCCGCTGTCGCTCTTCTTCACCGCCTCGAACACCGCCGGAGCGCCGTAGATATCCTCCTGGTCCCATTCGCTGCCGACGATCAGCGTGGGGACGGTCAGCGGCCGCTGCCCAAGGATCCTGTCGACCGCCTGATCCTGCCAATATTCGTCATAGTCTGGATGCTGGACCAGGCGCAGCCAGAAAGGGAGCTGTTCCATCCCCATCGCGCGGCCGTAGGCGCCGGCCGAACCGTAGCGCAGGTAGGTCGAATAATCATCATATCCGCCGGTGAACCAGTCCTCTTCGGACTTCTTTGTCGCGGTCTGGCTGTAGACGTAGCTGATCATCTCCTGCCGGAAGGCGCCGTTGTGGAACCAGTCGTCGCCCTTCCACACGTCGACCATCGGGTTGATCGGAACGCTGGCCTTGAGCGCCGGATGCGGGTTGACCAAAGTCATCAGCGCGGTGAAGCCGTCGTAGCTGGTGCCGATCGAGCCAACGCGGCCGCTCGCCTCGGGCACATGCTTCACCAACCAGTCGATCGTGTCCCAAGCATCGGTCGAATGGTCGACCGCGGTCGGGTTGAGTGGTCCCTTCAAGGGCCGGTTCATCACATAATCGCCCTCGCTCCTGTACTTACCCCGCACATCCTCGACCGCGACGATGTAGCCGGCGCGGACAAGTTCGGCGTAAAGCGGCGAGAGTATGTTCTCCGGCCAGGGGCCGAAGTTGCCGCGGCTGGTCGCCTTGTCGGCCGAGTAGGGCGTGCGGTCGAGCATGAGCGGATATTTGCCGCCGTTCCCTTTGGGGATGATCAGCACCGCATAGAGCTTCGCTCCGTCGCGCATCGGGATGGTCACTTCGCGTCGGACGTATTGGAACTCGGCACGCGACGGCGCGAACGCGCGCGGGATGTCGCCGCCTTTGGGGATCGGTGGGACGGTCGGGTGGAAAGCGGGAGGGATATCGCCGCCGGGCTGGACTGCGGGCGTTATGTGAGTCTCGGCGGGCAGAGGAGTGGCGAGCGCGAGGGCTGCGACGAACGCCAGCTTCTTAAGGATCATGCGACTCCGTCTCCGCCGCGCATGTGACACGCCGCACGACGCGCGGGCAAGCTGGTTCGAGCTTCTCCAATGCGTCGGGAGCGGACATCGCAGCTCTGAACAAGTGCTGCGAGTGTGAGTTCGTCCTGCCGAAAGGAACAGGCGATGCATCGAGACGCGGCAGAGTCCGGCGAGGCGATTTTCCCGACTTTCTTTATGGCGGGTTTCGAATGCTCGACCTTCGTTTGGAAGGATCGGGAGCGGAAAGATTATATCGTCGCGACCGGTCACGACCGGCATTTGAAAAACGATCTTGCCGCAGCGATGGACCTTGGCGTCGGCGTCGTCCGTGAGGCCATTCGCTGGCCGCAAGTCGATCTCGGCGGCGGGCGTTACGACTGGTCCAGCGTGAAGTCGGTCCAGGACGCGGCGACCGAATGCAAGATCACGCCGATCTGGGACCTGTGTCATTATGGCTTCCCCGAAGGCTGCGATCCCTTTTCGCAGGAATGTCTCGATCGTTTCGCCGATTATTGCCGGGCCGCGGCCGAGTTTGTCACGCGCACCGCCCAAGGCCCCTATTTCTTCACGCCAATCAACGAGATCACCTTCTTTTCGGCGGCAGCCAGCGACCTCGAGTGGATGTACCCGTTCGCGAAGGGGCGGGAAGACGAGCTGAAGCGGGCTTTGTGCCGCATGGACATCGCCGGCGTGAAGGCAATACGTGAGATCGAGCCCAAAAGCCGGATGGTGCATGTCGATCCGATCGTCCACGCCGTTCCGCCGCCCGACCGGCCCGACCTCGCCGACGAAGCCAGCGACGAAGAACATGAGAAGGCCGTCGAGGCCTGGGACATGCTCTGCGGACGCGTCGCGCCGGAGCTCGGCGGCTCACCCGATATCCTCGATATCGTCGGAGTGAATGTCTATCATTACAGTCAGGTCCAGCTGGACGCCGATAAGAAGCGAGAAATATTGGGCCCTCGCGACCCGCGCCGGAAGCCGTTGAGCGAGCTGCTCAAATTTGCGTGGGACCGTTATCGCCGCCCAGTCATCATCGGCGAAACGAGCGGCTATCAGGAGAATCGCGCCGAATGGCTGCGAATGACGATGGAGGAATCCCTAAAAGCCCTCAATTCCGGCGTCGATCTGCACGGAGTCTGTCTCTACCCATTCGTGGATGTTCCGGATTGGTGGACCCAGAAGTGGGCTAAGATCGGGATCTACGATGTCGCTGATAAGGACGGCTTCAAGCGCGTGCCGTGCGATGCCTATATTGCTGAACTGCGCCGATGGCAGAAGCTGCTCGATCAGCCGGAGAACGTCGAACCGGATGGGTATGGAAACCAATGGGGGCGGGTGCAGCTAGGGGAGGTGCGCAAATATGCGGCCAAGTGGGAGGACAAAGCTCCGGTAGGGGAGAAAGCGGAGGCGTGAGCGCCTGACGTAATGTCCGCAACGGGCCGATGCAGAGCAATGCGCTAGCGCTGCTTTGAATAGAAAAACTGACGCTCCCGAACTGTCATATTTTCGATGAACTTGCTATGAGGCGCCGGTCGTCGCGGCTGGGCCGGAGACGTTCGACGGACGGTTTCCCCAGCCCCGTCATCGGCCCAAACGCGGGACGGCAGCGCCGGTCCTGCCGGCCGGCAATCCTGGCGAAGGATCAATCGCCATGACCTACATCACCACCAAAGACGGCACCCGCATCTTCTACAAGGACTGGGGAGCTAAAGACGCGCAGCCGATCGTCTTCCACCATGGCTGGCCCTTGAGCGCGGATGACTGGGATAACCAGCTGATGTTCTTCCTCGGCCAAGGCTACCGCGTCGTCGCCCATGACCGCCGAGGTCACGGGCGGTCCGACCAGTCCGACGCTGGCAACGACATGGACACCTATGCCGCGGACGTCGATGCACTGGTGAGCGAGCTCCACCTCACCAATGCGATCCACGTCGGCCATTCGACCGGCGGCGGTGAAGCCACGCGCTACGTCGCCCGACACGGCAAGGGCCGGGTCGCAAAGGCCGTGCTGATCGATGCGGTGCCGCCGCTCATGGTCAAGACGGACGCGAATCCAGGCGGCATACCGGTCGAAGTGTTCGATGGCTGGCGCGCCGCGCTCGCCGGCAACCGCGCCCAACTCTACCTCGATATCCCGACCGGACCATTTTACGGCTTCAACCGCCCTGGCGCGAAGGTGTCGGAAGGTCTCATTCGCAATTGGTGGCGCCAAGCGATGATGGGCAGCGTCAAGGCCGGCTACGAATGCATCAAGGCGCTTTCGGAAACCGACTTCACGGAGGATCTGAGGGCCATCGATGTGCCGGTGCTGGTCATTCACAGCGAGGACGATCAGATCGTGCCCTATGCGGATTCGGCGCCGCTGACCGTCAAGCTGCTGAAGAACGGCAGGCTGAAGACGTACAAGGACCTGCCGCACGGCTGTCCGTCGACGCACCCGGAGATCGTGAATGCCGACATTCTGGCGTTCATTCGCGAGGAGGAAATGCGAGCGGATCGCCAGGAGACCGCTCAGGCGCCTGTCATGGCGTGAACGCACGCGGCGGGCCCGATCGCCGAATTGGGCCCGCCATCCTTGCTATCGGAATGTTTGGTTTGGGTGGAAAGCGGGTCCTCGATCGCTCCCGAGTATCGATAAGCGGAGCGACAAATTGGATTAGGCCCAATCAAACGCGAGCGGCGCTTCGCGGAAGGCGAAGCGGTCGAGGTGGCGTTCGACGGCGCCCTTGAGGCCGGCGAGTTGCTCGGGCGAGGAGGCATCGATGCTGACTTCCAAGGCGTCCGCGCGGACGTCGAAGATTACGGTGCCGTCGGCGGGGTGGTCGGCTCCGCGGGCGCCCTTCGGGAAGATCACGCGGCCGTGCTCGGGCGTGAACTCGACCTGGAGATTGTGAGCCCAATGCTTGCACAGCTGCTGGAGGTAGCGGCTGGCGTTCGTTGTGGGGACGGATGCGGTGGCGGTGTGGGTAACGGTGGTGGTCATTGGGTTAAGATATATCTTAGGTTGGACGGTACAAGGGCTTAACACGTCATCAGATGAGACCTCCTAACTCCGTCGCTTCGCAACCGGTCCCTCTCCCGCGAGGGGGAGTGGGGCTAGTTATTCGGCCGGAACCGGCGGCGCGTCTGGTGCCGCCTCAGCGCGGGGCGCCGGCTTATCGAGGTGGAAGCAGCGTTTCACCGAAACGAAGAACAAAGGCACGAAGAAGATGGCGAGGAAAGTGGCGGTGAGGGTGCCGCCGACGACTGCTCGGCCGATCGCGTTCTGGCTGCCGGCGCCAGGTCCAGTGGCGATCGCCAGGGGAAGCACGCCGAAGACGAAGGCGAGGCTGGTCATCAGGATCGGGCGGAGCCGCAGCCTTGCGCCTTCGACTGCCGATTCGACGCAGCTGTGGCCCGCCTTCATCCGCTCCTCGGCGAATTCGACAATCAGGATCGCGTTTTTGCAGGCTAGGCCCATGGTCGTCACCAACCCGACCTGAAGATAGATATTGTTGTCGAGGCCGGTGAGCTTGGCGCCGAGCAAGGCGCCGACGATTCCCAAGGGCACGACGAGTACGACTGCGAGCGGGATGGTCCAGCTCTCGTACAGCGCGGCGAGGCAAAGGAAGACGATCAGCAGCGACAGGCCGTACAGCATCGGTGCCTGTCCGCTCGACGACTGCTCTTCGTAAGAAAGGCCGGTCCACTGCAGCGCGGTTCCTGGCGGGAGCTTGGCGTGGAGCTCCTCCATCGCCTTCATCGCCGTGCCAGTGCTGAGGCCGGGCGCGGGCGCGCCCTGAAGCTCGAGCGAGGGGAGGCCGTTATAGCGCGACAGCTGCACCGGGGCGTTGGCCCATTTGAGCGTCGAGAAAGCGGTGAACGGTGCCATGCTCTTGCCGTCCTGTCCGCGGACATAGAGGTCGGAGACGTCCTCAGGAGACTGGCGGTAGGGCTCGTCGGCCTGAATGTAGACGCGCTTTACGCGGCCGCGATCGATGAAGTCGTTGACGTAGGAGCCGCCCCAGGCGCTGGCGATCGTCTGGTTGATCTGGCCGATGTCGAGCCCGAGCGCGCGTGCCTTGTCCTGGTCGACGTCGACGTTGAGCTGCGGCGCATCCTCGAGGCTGACCGGGCGGACGCCGCTGAAGCGCTTGTCCTGCATCGCCATGCCCAGCAGCATGTTGCGCGCCTCAGTGAGCTTGGCGTGCCCGATGTTGCCCGTGTCCACCAGCTGCAGGTCGAACCCGGTGGCGTTGCCGAGCTCGAGCGCGGCGGGCGGGATGAAGGAGATGATCAGCGCGTCGCGGTATTGCGAAAGCGCAGCGCTCGCGCGGTCGGCTATGGCCTTGGACGTGTTCTGCTTGCCCTTGCGCTCGTCAAAGGGTTTCAACGGAAGGAAGGCGATACCTGCGTTCTGGCCCTGGCCGGCGAAGGAAAAGCCGCCGACGGTGAACACGCCCTCGATATTCTTGCCCTCGTTCTTCTCGAAATAGTTGCGGGCATAGTCGAGCGCGGCATCGGTCCGCGGCAGGGTCGCGCCTGACGGCAAAGCAGCGAGTGTGAAGACGGCGCCGGTGTCCTCGTCGGGCAGGAATCCGGTCGGCAGACGCCAGAAGAGCAGGCCCATGATGGCGAAGATGACGAGATAGACGGCAGCGGCGCGCTTCACTCCGCCGATCGTCTTGCGAACGCCACTCTCGTGGACGACCCGGGCACGGTCGAAGCGATCGTTGAACCAGCGGAAGAAGCGGTCGAGAGACCCGTTGCCTTCATGCTTGAGCGGGTCGCCGGGCTTGAGGATGGTCGCCGCGAGCGCTGGGGTGAGGATTTGCGCGACCAGCACCGACAGCGCCATTGCCGAGACGAGGGTGAGCGAGAACTGGCGGAAGATGACGCCATTCGAACCGCCGAAGAAGGCCATCGGCAGGAACACCGCGGTAAGGACCACCGCGATCGCGATCAGCGCGCCGGAAATCTCGTCCATCGACTTCTTGGCGGCTTCCTTGGGCGAGAGGCCCTCTTCCTGGATCAGCCGTTCGACGTTCTCGACCACGACGATCGCATCGTCGACGAGGAGGCCGATCGCAAGCACCATGCCGAACAGGGTCAAGGTGTTGATGCTGAATCCGGCGATCGCCATCACTGTCAGCGTTCCGAGCAGCACGACGGGAATCGCGATCGCCGGGATCAAGGTCGCGCGAATATTCTGCAGGAAGATGAACATCACGAGGAAGACGAGGGCCATTGCCTCGAACAAGGTTTCAACCACCTGCTTCAGCGAGACCTTCACGAAGGGGGTCGTGTCCCACGGGTAGATGACCTTCACATCTGCTGGGAACTGCTTGGAAATCTCCGCGATCTTCGCCTTCACCTCCGCGATCGTCTTCAGCGCGTCGGCGCCGGGCGCGAGGCGGATCGCAGCGGCGGTCGCGGGATGGCCGCTATAATTGGCGCTGAAGCCGTAGTTTTCGGCGCCAAGCTCGATCCGCGCGACGTCGCGCAGGCGGACTACCGAGCCGTCCTCCGAGGTCTTTAGCCGGATTTGGCCGAACTCTTCGGGCGTCTGCAGCCGCGATTGGACCGAGACGGTGGCGTTGAGCTCCTGGCTCTTGGGCGCCGGCAGGTTGCCGATCTGACCGGCCGAAACCTGCGCATTTTGCGCCTGCACGGCCGAAGTCACGTCGGCCATTGTCAGCTGGTAACTGTTGAGCTTCATCGGATCGACCCAGATGCGCATCGCATATTGCGAGCCGAACAGCTGGAAGCCCCCGACGCCGTTGATGCGGGCGATCGGCTCCTGGATCTTCGAGGCCATCATGTCGGCAAGATCGTTCTGGTCGTGTGAACCGTCGGCCGAATAGAGGCCGGGGACGAGCGCGAAATTGGCGGAGGATTTCTCGACCCGGACGCCCTGGCGCTGCACCTCCTGGGGGAGGAGCGGAAGCGCGGCCTGAACCTTGTTGTTGACCTGGACCTGCGCAGTGTCGGGGTTGGTGCCCTGCTCGAAGGTCAGAGTGACGGTTACCTGGCCGGACGAAGAGGATTGCGACGAGAAGTAGCGCAGGTGATCGATGCCTTGCAGCTGCTGCTCGATGATCTGCGTCGTCGTCTTGTCGAGCGTCGTCGCGTCTGCGCCGGGATAGATTGCAGCGACGCTGATCTGCGGCGGCGCGAGCGCTGGGAATTGCGCGATGGGCAGCGAACGGACCGCGATTAGCCCGAACAGCATCGTCAGGATGGCGAGCACCCAGGCGAAGATCGGCCGTTCGATGAAATAGCGCGACATTAGCGCGTCAGTTCCCGCGCGAGAGTTGCGGCTTCACCGGCACGCCCGGACGCAGCAGCGGGCCTGCATCGACGATCACCTTGTCGCCGGGCTTGAGGCCGCCGGTCACGAGCCAGCTCGTTCCGACCGTGCGGTCCGCCTGGACCACCCGCAGCTCGGCCATGTTGTTCTTGCCGACGACGATCACCGTTGGACGGCCGCGCTCGTCCCGGCTCACGGCGCGTTGGGGGACGAGAATGCCACGGGTCTGGATGCCCTGGCTGAGCTGCCCGCGGACGAACATGCCCGGGAGCAGGATGTGCTGCGGATTTGGAAAGACGGCGCGGATCGCCTGCGATCCGGTGGCTTGGTCGACTGTGACGTCGGCGAAGCTCAAAGTGCCAACCTCGGGGTAGGCTGATCCGGATTCGAGCTGCAGGCGGACCGGCGCGCTGCCGTTGCTCGCCACCTGGCCGGAGAGCATCTGCTCCCTCAGCTTCAAGAGATCGGCGCTCGATTGCTGGATGTCGACATAGATCGGGTCGAGCCGCTGGATTGTGGTGAGCGGGTTGTCCTGGCCAGCCTTGACCAGTGCGCCGGTAGTGTAGAGCGAGCGGCCGATCCGTCCCGAGATCGGTGCGCGGATGATGGTGCGATCGAGGTCGATCTGCGCGGAGCGGACCGCCGCGGCCTGCGCCTGAACGTCGGCTCGCGCCTCGCCGGCGGCCGAAAGCGCGTTCTCATAGAGCTGACGCGAGACGAAGTTGCGTTTCACCAGCTCGGCGTAGCGGCGGACCTGGCCCTCCGCGCCGATCGTCGAAGCGCGGGCGCGGGCGAGGGCTGCACGGGCGCTTGCGACGCGTGCTTCGTAAGACGCGGGTTCAATCCGGTAGAGCGGCTGGCCGGCGCGGACATAGTCGCCCTCGGTGAAGAGGCGGGCGCGAATGATGCCGTCGACCTGCGGACGCACGTCCGAGGTCTCGTAGGGCGAAGTGCGGCCCGGAAGCTCGGTGGTAAGCGTGACCGGCTGCTCTGCCACGACGATCACTCCGACTGGCGTCGGCGGTGGGGCAGGTGGGGTCTGCGGTCCACGGTTGCCGAACAGGAGGTAGGAGGCGAGCAACAGCAGCGCGACGAGAAGGGCCGCAAGCGTGGCTTGCAATGCGGGGGGCTGGCGGCGGATCCGGATCCAGAGGGTTTCGCGGGTATACGCCGCACCGGATGTGGTGCTGTCCAGAAAGTCTCCATCGCCAGGGGGGCCAAGCTTGCACGGGCGGCGGGAAGCCGCAAAACGCAATCGGACAAAGATGAATATTGCGCAACGTCAGTTCAAGAAGGGGGCGCGACGAACTTTGGGCTCACCGCTCACAGCTGTTGCGCGACTCAGCGGGTAGTGATTGGTTACGGCGCCTTAACAAGGGGAGAGTGCAATGAGGGGCGTAGCACAAGCATTCGCGCTGGCCGGAGCGGCAGCGCTGGCGATCGGCGTGGCTGGGTGCCAGCGATACGCGAGCAACGACGGCGCGAGCGCGGACAGTGTCAAGGAAGCGATTAAGGCCGACGAGAAGAAATGGAACGAGCAGTTCAAGTCGCAGGACCTCGAGGGCCTGCTCGGCCACTATACGGATGATGCCTTCTTTGTTGCGCCGGGCGCGAAGCCGGCCACCGGCAGGACCGAGATTCGCCAAGTCTATGCCAAGGCGATGAGCGATCAGGCGTTTCAGATCAGCTTTTCAAGCGACCGGATCGACGTCGCCGGATCGGGCGACCTTGCCTACGCGCGCGGCCATTTCAGCGAGAAATACACCGATCCGAAAACGCAGAAGGTGATTAGCGACAGCGGCTCATATGTAACGATCTATAAGAAACAGTCCGATGGAGGCTGGAAGGCGGTCGAAGACTTCGCAGTGGCCGATCCGGATTCAACAAAGCCGGTCGAGCCGGGCAAGCCGGCGACGAGAGCCAAGATGGTGTCGATGTAGCCTCTCCCCTCCCTTGCGGGGAGGGGATGAGCCCAACCTAAGCCGGCTGCTTTTCACTCGTCGGCTGTTCGGACGCGCTTTGCTCCATTCCGGGCTGCGGCACTTTGCGCAGATAGGGGAGCTCGGTCCGCCAGCCGGCCGGGAAGCGCTGCTTCGCCTCCTCGTCGCTGACCGATGGCACGATGATGCACTCTTCGCCCTGCTTCCAGTTCACCGGGGTTGCAACCTTATGCTCCGCAGTGAGCTGACAGGAATCGAGCAGCCGCAGCACCTCATCGAAGTTGCGGCCGGTCGACATTGGGTAGTTGAGCGTCGCCTTAATCAGCTTGTCGGGGCCGACGAGATAGACGGTTCGGACGGTCTGGTTAGTCGCCGCCGTGCGCCCCGCGCCTCCCTGCTCCTCCTCCGGCAGCATGTCATAGAGCTTGGAGACATGGAGTTCCTCGTCGCCGATGATTGGATAATTGACCTGCGCGCCGCCATGCCTTTCAACGTCTTCCAGCCAGCGAGTGTGGTCCTCGACCGGATCGACCGACAGCCCGATGACCTTGGTGTTGCGCTTGTCGAACTCGGGCTGGAGCTTGGCGAGGTAGCCGAGCTCGGTCGTGCAGACCGGAGTGAAGTCCTTGGGGTGCGAGAAGAGAATGCCCCAGCTGTTACCGAGCCATTCGTGGAAGCGGATTGGGCCCTGGGTAGTGTTGGCCGTGAAATCGGGAGCTTGCGAGCCGATGCGTAACGTCATGGAATTGCCTCCCAGGCATATAGGTGGGACGTGCGGGCTATGGACGCGCGCATATCAGAAAGCACCGTGAGTCGATACGCCAGCTAGGCCGTTTCGACCTCGACGAAATCCGCTTGGGCGTGCGCCTTCCGGTCGAGCCATGACGGCACCGGCAGGCCCTTCGAGCGCAGGAAATCGGCGTTGAACAATTTCGACTGATAGCGTGTGCCGTAATCAGCGAGGATGGTCACGATGGTGTGTCCGGGGCCGAGCTCACGCGCGAGGCGGACCGCGCCGGCGACGTTCACGCCCGAGGACGGCCCCATGCAGAGGCCCTCATGCTCCAACAGCTCGAAGCAGATGGGCACCGATTCCTCGTCTGGAATCCGAAATGCGCGGTTAACCCGCAGACCTTCGAGATTGGCAGTGATGCGGCCCTGACCGATTCCTTCGGTGATCGAGCTTCCTTCGGCCTTCAACTCCCCGGCCGTGTAATAAGAATAAAGCGCCGCACCGGGCGGGTCGGCGAGGGCGATCGCGACATCCGGATTGCGCTCGCGCAATGCCATTGCGACCCCTGCCAGTGTGCCGCCAGTTCCGACCGCACTGACGAACCCGTCGACCTTGCCGTCGGTCTGCTCCCAGATTTCGGGGCCGGTCGTTTCGACATGCGCCTGCCGGTTAGCGACATTGTCGAACTGGTTGGCCCAGATCGCGCCGCTGGGTTCTTCTCGCGCGAGCCGCTCGGCCATGCGGCCGGAGACCTTCACGTAATTGTTGGGGTTGCGGTAAGGTACCGCGGGCACCTCGACCAGATCGGCGCCGAGCGCCCGCAGCGTGTCCTTCTTCTCTTTGGTCTGAGTCTCCGGGATGACGATCACGGTGCGCATACCGAGCGCGTTGGCGACCATCGCCAGGCCTATGCCAGTGTTGCCCGCGGTGCCGTCGACCACCACGCCGCCGGGCTTGAGGTCGCCACGGCGCATTGCATCGCGGATGATGAAGAGCGCCGCGCGATCCTTCACCGACTGGCCGGGATTCAGGAATTCGCACTTGCCGAGAATAGTGCAGCCGGTAAGCTCTGAGGCGCGGCGAAGCTTGATCAGCGGCGTGTTGCCGATGAGATCGAGGACATTGTCATGGACCCGCATGGTGCGGCCTTTATCATTTCCCGCGGGGAGCCGTCACGCGCACAAGTGCCGCACTTGAGTGGCTAAGGCTTTAGAAATCCCCCTCGGCGAGGAATCTCGCTCCGGCGCTGCCTAGAAGGGCCCAGCGCACCTGCGCCTTGAGCTGGCCCATGCGCGGAATAGCGATGTCCAGGCGCTCGCCGATCAGGAAGGCGTCACCTGATTCGAGGCAGCAGCCCTCGTCGGTGCAATTGGTGAGCTTCACCGACGACGTGCTTCCGTCGGCGCGCCGAACGACCGCGTCAACGGTGACCGGATGCCGGTCCTTGCGGCCGACCCAACCGTGTATGCGATTCATCCCTAATTCCCTACCGAGCCCAAGCGAGCCTAGCGGCTAAGGGTAAATAGCCATTTAAGTCCGAAACGGATGTAGTTGGCGCGATAACGCCGTTACGCGGTGGCTCAGGCCGCGATGTCGTAAGGCTGAATCTCGCCGCTTAAGTATAAGTTGCGCGCCTTGGTGCGCGAGAGCTTGCCCGAGCTGGTACGCGGGAGGGTTCGCGGCGGGATCAGCTCGACCACCGGGCTGATTCCGGTGATCGCGCGGACGCGCTCGCGGATCTCGTCGCGCAACCGGCCGCGCTCCTGCGCGTCGGAAACGCGGCAGTGGACGAGGACAGCGGGCGTTTCCTCACCGCTCGGGCCGGTGATCGCGAAGGCGGCAATGTCGCCGGACTTGAAGCCGGGCAGCTGCTCGACCGCCCATTCGATATCCTGCGGCCAGTGATTGCGCCCGTTGATGATGATCATGTCCTTGGCGCGGCCGACGATGAAGATGTAACCCGAGGACAGATAGCCCATGTCGCCGGTGTCGAGCCAACCGTCGTCGCTGAGGCAGGCGCGGGTCGATTCCTCGTCGCGGAAATAGCTATGCATCACGCTCGCGCCGCGCACGTAAACCTTGCCGATGCCGCGGTCCGGGAGAGCTTCGCCGGCGGGGCCGCGGATCTCGACTTCCATTCCTTTGACCGGCTTGCCGCAATTGACCACAGCGCGGTAGCGGCGCGGGCGCTTTTCGTCCTCCGGCGCCGTATCCCCTAGGCCCCCTGAAAGCTCGTTCTCCTCGACCAGCTCTAGCCGGATCCCTTCGCCGGGCGGCATCAGCGACACTGCGAGAGTTGCTTCGGCGAGGCCGTAGCTCGGGCAGAAGGCTCCTGCCTTGAAGCCGGCAGCGTCGAAACAGTCGACGAAAGCCTGCATCACGTCTGGCCGGATCATGTCCGCGCCATTGCCGGCGATCCGCCAGCGGGACAGGTCGAACCGGTCTTCGGCGCGGGTTTGCGAGCTCATCCGGCGTGAGCAGATGTCGTAGCCGAAGGTGGGCGAATAGCTGAGGCTCGTGCCCGGATTGCGAGTGATCAAGTCGAGCCAGGCGAGTGGCCGCCGCGCGAAATCCTCAGTCCTCAGATAGTCCACCGACATCTGCATCGCGATCGGCGAGAGCAGGCACCCGACCAGGCCCATGTCGTGGTACCAGGGTAGCCACGAAATGACTCGGTCGGTCTCAAGGACCTTCAAGCCGAAACCGTGCGAGTGGAGGTTGTCGAGCAGCGCGCGATGCGTGACCGCGACTCCATGCGGAAAGCGCGTCGAGCCGCTCGAATATTGAAGATAGGCGATGTCGTCGGGGCTCGAGGACGGAAGCTCGCCGGCGACTGGTTCGATACCCTCGAGCGTGTCCCACGAGCGCGACGCGCAGCCGACCTGTTCGGCGGCCTGGCCGCAGAAGTCGGCGAGCTCGGGCGGATAGAGAAGAAGCGCAGGATCGCAGCTCTTCAGCTGAATGGCCAGCTGGTCGACATAGGCTTCGCGGCCGCCAAAGCTGGTTGGGAGCGGCAGCGGCACCGGCCATGCGCCGGCGTACACTGCGCCGAAGAAAGCGGTCGCGAACTCCGGTCCCGTCTCGGCGACAAGCGCAACGCGGTCACCCGGCATGATGCCGAGTGCAATGAACCGGCGGGAAGCGGCGAGCGCGTCCTCGCGCAGCTCCGAATAAGGATAAGCGCGCGTCAGAGTCCCGCGCGCGTCGTGAAAGTTGAGCCCGCGATGGCCCTGCGCCGCAAAGTCGAGGGCTTCGCCGATCGTACCGAAATCGGCGAGGCGGCGCGGCAACTGGTCGAGCGTAGGGGTCGCGCCGGCCGGCGCGAGTTCGTAGGTTACCGACGCATTGCGCTCGAGCAAGCAGTCCATTCCTTGTTAGTTTCCATTCGTCTGGGCCGCACCCCTCGTGCAGCCGCTCCCCATTGGCGAGCCACTGTGGCACAAAAAGGGCGCAATGGCACATTCCAAGGCCCGCCGCGCTCTGCCCCCGCTCACGCAATCGGCACTCCAGGAGCTCGCGCTGCGCTATGTCGGCAAATATGCCACGACGCGGGCGAAGCTGCGGACCTATCTTGCGCGCAAGATCCGCGAGCGCGGCTGGGACGGCGAGCGCGGGGCCGATCTGGAAGCGCTTGCCAACCGTTTCGCCGAGCTCGGCTATATCGACGATGCTTCCTACGCGATGGCCAAGTCGCGGGACCTGAGCGCGCGTGGTTATGGCAAGCGGCGGCTAGCCGAGAAGCTCCATCAGGCAGGCGTAAACGAGGATGACGGTCGAGCGGCGTTCGACGCGGCCGATGCCGACCAGGTCAATGCAGCGCTGAGGTACGCCCGACGCCGCCGGATCGGCCCCTTCGCGACGTCGGTTGCGGACCGCCCGCATCGCGAAAAGTGGATCGCGGCGATGGTTCGCGCCGGGCACGGCTTTGGGCTCGCGAGGGCAATCGCAAGCCTTGCCCCAGGTGCCGAATTCGATCCTATTAACCTAAGTCAAAGCAATCGCTTTGACGCTAACTAAAGTCGGTTTGCCGACACTGGCGCCCATGTTAAAGGGGGGCCCCTATGGTGCGTACGGCTGTAAAAGTTGCTGAAGGAGGCGGGGGCACCAATATGGACTCGGACGTGAGCTCGAGTCCGGCCGAGATGGAGCCCATCACCGGCCGGGTGAAATGGTTCGATGCGACGCGCGGGTTCGGGTTCCTGGTCAGTGACGACGTCGATGGAGATGTACTCCTGCACTTCAGCGTGCTGCGCGAGCATGGCCGCCGCAGCGTGCCCGAAGGCGCACTGATCGAATGCGTGCCGGTCAAGCTGGATCGCGGGCTGCAGGCCAAAAGAGTGATCTCGATCGACACGTCCACAGCCTTGCCGCAGCAGCCGCGCTCGTCCATGCCCGCTGGAGAGCGCGCGGACCGCAAGGCGCTTGCGGATTCAGCCGGTGCGTTCGAGCCGGTGGAGGTCAAATGGTTCAACCGCGTTCGCGGCTACGGTTTTCTGAAGCGGCCCGACGAATCGGGCGGCGAGGATGTGTTCGTGCACATGGAAACGGTGCGGATGTCGCAGCTGCCCGAGCTGCAGCCGGGGCAATGGCTGGAAGCGCGGATCGCGCCCAGCGGCAAGGGGCTGACCGCGGTCGAGCTTCGCGGCGGCGGGTCGGACTTCTAAGCGCAGCGTTCGTCGCGCTAATTGCCTGCAGTCCGCAAGCGCCGGCGCAGAACGCTCCCGAGACCATCCAAACCGATTCAGGGGCACAGAGCGGACTTCAAGAGGTGCCGCTGACCATCCGTTCAAAGAGCGCGGTGCACCGGTTCACCGTCGAAGTGGCGGCGACGCCGGAGCAGCAAGAGCGAGGACTGATGTTCCGCAAATCGGTCGCTGGCGATCGAGGGATGATCTTTCCCTACGACCCGCCGCAGGATGTCGCCTTCTGGATGAAAAACACGCTCATCCCGCTCGACATCCTCTTCATTCGCAGCGACGGGACGATTGTTCGGATCACGGAAGCCGAGGCGATGGACCTGACGCCCTTGCCATCGGGCGAGCCGATCGCAGCCGTGCTTGAGATCCGCGGCGGGCGCGCCGCTGAGCTCGCGATCAAGGAAGGCGATATCGTCAGCTGGAAGCACTAGCTTGCCTCGCCGCAAGCGAGGGGGCTAAGGCGCCAGCCCATGGGTTTCTGGTCGAGAACATTCACCTGGTGGAACGGCGCGACGTGGGGCACTGCGCTCACGACTCGCCGCTTCGGCAATGAAGTTGGACGCGATGACGCCGGCAACATCTACTATCAGGACAAGAAGCGCCCCAACCGCCGCTGGGTGATCTACAGCGGCAATAACGACGGCAGTCTGGTGCCACCCGGATGGCAGCTGTGGCTGCGAGGGACGATCGACGATTTGCCGGAAAAGGCGCTGCCGCCGGTGCGCAAGTTTCAGCAGAAACCGACGGGCAATCTCACCGGCACGATGCAGGCCTTCCGCCCCGACGGAGCGCTCGGATCGGGCAAGCTGCGCCCCGCTTCGACCGGGGACTACGAGCCCTGGATTCCCGAATAAGCGTGAATCGCACCGCCGCACCGCTACTGATTGCGCTTGCACTCGCCGGATGCGGCAAGGGTGCTGAGCAGCGGAATGATTCGGCACCGGCAGCGCGGCAGGCTTCCTCGACTGCTCATGGCGAGGGCGGAGTCACACCTATGGCGCAGCGCGTCGCAGTGCTCGGCATCCTCAATAAGCGCAACGGGATCGTGCAGGACATCGCCCTGCATCCGGGACAGTCGGCGCGATGGAAAGATGTGATCGTTCGGCTGCGCGCCTGTGAAACCACGGCGCCTTGGGAGGAGGAGAAGCTGACCGGCGCCTTCGTTCAGGTCGACGTCCAGCAGCCCGACAAGCGCTGGAGCCGTGTCTTCTCGGGCTGGCTTTACAAGGAATCCCCATCTCTCAATGTCATTGAGCACCCGATCTACGACGTCTGGCCCAAAAGCTGCGAAATGACATATCCGGCGGGGCCGCCGGCACCCGCAGCGCCGGCGAGCTCGAGCAATCTTTCGAGCGCGAGGAAGTCGGGGACTGCGCCGGGCACTCTGCCGAGCCCGTCGACCAATTCGCCCGCGGTAGTACCGCCCGCTGCCGCTCCGCCGCCAAGTGATCCAGCTCCGCCCCCAAGTGCGGCCGACAATAACGCGACGTAGGTTTCGCGCGGCACGCTGATCGCGCCCAATGAGGCGAGGTGCTCGGTCATGAACTGGCAGTCGAGCAGGGTGAAATTGCCGACTTTGAGGCGGGCGACCAGCCAGGCCAATGCGACCTTCGAAGCATCGCGCATGCGGCTGAACATGCTTTCGCCGAAGAAAGCGCGGCCCAGCTTCACGCCGTAGAGCCCGCCGACGAGACTGGATCCTGATCCTCCCGAGCTCCACACTTCGATCGAATGGGCGTGGCCGGACGCGTGCAGCGTGAGCATCGCGCGCTCGAGCTCGGCATTGATCCACGTCTCCTCGCGGTCCGCACAACCTTTGATGACGGCCGCGAAATCAAGGTCGCGGGTGACGTTGAACTTGCCCGAGCGGATCGTGCGCCGGAGAGAGCGCGAGACGTGAAACCGATCCAACGGAATGACCGCTCGGTTCCTGGGTTCGACCCAGAATAATTCGTCCGCGTCGCGGCTGTCGGCCATCGGGAAAATGCCGGTGGCGTAACCCTGCAACAACAGACGAGGGTCGAGGCGACTCATGGCTCCACTATGCGGCCGCGCGGGCCGCAGCTCTACAATATCTCGCGCACCACCTCCTGCGGGCGGCAGAGGCGGACGCCCCTGGTAGTTTCGACGAGCGGGCGATTGATGAGGATCGGATGCTGGACCATCGCGTCGAGCACCTCGTCGTCGGTGACGTCCGGCCGATTGAGGCCGAGCTCGTCGGCGAGATCTTCCTTGGCACGGAGCCCGTCCCGCGGCGTAATTCCGGCCCGTTCGTAAAGATCTTTCAGCTCCTCCTTCGTCGGGGGATTTTTCAGATATTCGCGGATCCATACGTCGCAGCCGGAATCGCGCAGAATATCGAGCGCTTTGCGTGATGTACCGCACATTGGGTTGTGAAAAATTATTGCCTTCATAAGTCCATCATTTCCGGAGTGGAGTCAGCAAGTTAAACAGGGATTTAATGTAGTTCACGTAGTTTCAAGCCTTTGCATTGTCCCGGTTGCGGAACGATGTCGCGCTGTCGTCGTTCCAGCGCCTGTAACATGTACCGTCGCCGGCGGAAGGGAGGCGACGCGCGCATGTTCAAGCAGCTCATTATGAACGGGAGAAAGAGCGATGCGTAGATCCATTCTAGCCCTTACGCTTGCAGGCACGGCCGCCCTTGGCGCGTGCGCACAAAATCCACGCGTCGCACAGGACGCAGCGATCGGCGCTGCTGGCGGTGCGGCGGTTGGTGCAGTTGTACCAGGCGTGAGCGTGATCGAGGGTGCCGCTGTTGGCGCCGCGATCGGCGGCCTTGCCGGCGCCATCTGGGCCGACAACAACAACGACGGCTATGTCGACGGTTATGTCTATAACGGGCAATATTATGCCGGTACTCCATCCGGCTACGATCCGGGTACGCACAGCGTTCTTGCCGGAGCGGCGACGGGTGCACTCGGCGGCGCGGCGCTTGGCGCTGCGGCCGGCGCGGTGATTCCCGGCGTCAGCATTCTTCAGGGTGCCGTGGTCGGTGCTGCGGTAGGCGGCCTCGCCGGCGCGATCTGGGCCGACCGTGACAATGACGGACGGGTAGACGGCTATGTTTACAACGGGCAATATTATCAGGGTCCGCCGAGCTCTGCTGCCCCGGCTCCGGAAACTGCTCCGGCTCCGGCTCCGGCTCCAATGGCCAGTGGTGAGCGCGGCTAAGTCGGTCTCCGTCAAAGCTCGTCTTTGACGGAAAACCTGTTGGAGAAGCCGTGAGAAGTTCGCGTTTCGAGTGCACCGGCCGTTGGCCGGTGCACTTTTTTCAAAAGTGTGGGGCAGCCGCTGCGGCGCTGCTGCTCGCGGGCGCGCCTGTTCCTGCAGTTGCGGCGACCGTCGCCGCCGCGCAGACGCAACCACCGCCCGTAGCCGGACAAGGCGTCGCCGACTTTTATCGCCTGCGGACGAATGCACCGCTGTGGCTGTCGCCCAGGGCGGGCGGCGCGCCGCAGCAGCTTTTGACTTTGCTGTCGAGCGCCAATCTCGATGGCCTGTACCCCGACAAATATCATGTCGCCGACCTGCAAAAGGCCGTCGAAGAGGCGCGCACAGGCAAGAAGAAGCAGGTGGAGAAAGCCGAGCGCGAGCTTTCTGATGCCTTCGTGACTTACGTTGACGACCTTGTGCGCGATCCGAATATCGGAATCATCTACGTCGATCCGCAGCTTCGCCCGAAGCCGCCCTCGCCACTCGCTGCGCTGCTCAACGCCGCAGCGGCGCCGTCACTCAGCGATTACGTGCGCAATCTCGGCTGGATGCACCCTTATTATGCGGAGCTTCGGCAGGCGCTCGCCAATCGACAATATGCGGACGAGCATCAGCGTCAGCTGCTGACGCTCAATCTCGAGCGCGCCCGCTCGCTACCAGCGGGCAAGCACCGCTATGTCGTCGTGAACGCTGCGCAGCAGCGGCTGTACATGTTCGAGAATGGCCGGATCGCCGATTCAATGGTAGTGGTTGTCGGCAAGCCCAAATATCCGACGCCGCTCATCACCGCGTACATCCGCTTCGCCAGTCTCAACCCTTACTGGTTCGTTCCGCCCGATCTCGCAGCTGAGCGCATTGCTCCAAACGTGCTCAAGCAGGGCCTGAGATACCTCGACAATCTCGGTTACCAGGTGCTGTCCGACTGGGACGAGAATCCGACGATCATCGACCCCAAAACGATCGACTGGAAGGCGGTTGCCGACGGCAAGGTCGAGGTCCGCATCCGCCAGCTGCCCGGACCGCACAATTCGATGGGGCGGATGAAGTTCATGTTCCCCAATGAGGCGGGCATCTATCTCCATGACAATCCGGATCGCGAACTCTTCACCGAAGCCTCGCGGCTCTACAGTGGCGGGTGCGTCCGCCTCGAGGATGCGGCGCGGCTAGGACGCTGGCTGTTCGGACAGGACCTCGAATGGGAGAGCGCGGGCACCGAGCAGCGCGTTCCGATACCGCGGCTCGTGCCGGTCTACATCACCTATCTCACGGCGCTGCCGAGCGACGACGGGTCGCAGATCGCTTATTATGACGACGTCTACGGCCGCGATGCGGCGCGGCTCGCTGCGACCAGCAGCAGCAACGCGACCGCGAGCGCCTCACTGGGCAATCACTAGGGCTTCCACCAATTGGGAACGAAGGTGACGTCCTGCGCGACCGGGCGGCCGCTTGAATCGCGCGCAGGTTCGAAGCGGATGTAGCGTAAAGTCAGCTGGCACATCAGGCTGTCCGCTGAAGAATTGCCGCTCGACCGCGCGATCCGGCAGTTTGAGACGCTGCCGTCTGGATTGACTCGCACCGCCACGCCGACGCTGCCGCTCTGCAGTCCACTGGACGCAAGCATACGATACTCGCGATCGGGGATCTTGGAGATCCGCCGCGCGGGCGTGAAGCGCGAGAAGTCGCCGCCGCCGCCAGGGCCGTTGCCGCCGGCGCCGGCGCCGGTCCCGCTGCCGGCGAGCGCAGCGCCTGAATTCGACGCATTGCCGGCGCCGGCGACTTTCGCCGCGGGTATTGGCGAGGGGACCGGCAGCTTCGGCTGGGGTGCGACGATCGGCGATGGTTCGGCCTTTTTTGCCGCGGCGCCTTCCGGCTTCTTCATCGTCGGCGATTGCGGCGCCGGTTTGGGTGGCGGCTGTACGGGTGGCGGCGGCGGCTCGACGATGCTGATCGTCGTCAGCTGTTCGACCGCGTGCCTCATCACCCCGACATTGAGTCCCGAAAGGATGACGAAGGCGAGAGCGGCGTGGACGAGCACCACGCCGGTGAATGCCTTTGCCTTGTCGGGGCGCGACGTAGTGCCTTGATAATAGGCCATTTCTCTCACACGCCAGACGAGCAGTGAACGCGCGCTGAAGCGAAAAGTTTAGGGCGGAAACGTCTTCGCTTCAGCCGTAAAATCCGCATTCTTCCGTTCGGGACCGAGCGCGGTCCAGATGGCGATCACGATCGCCGTGATCCCGCAGACGAGCGCAAGCGCGAGCGCATAATTGTCGCCGCGTGCCTCGGCGATCCCGGCCTGGATCGGAGCGTTCTTGGACGCGATCAGATTGCCGAGCTGGTAAGCGAAACCGGGGAAGAGGCTGCGCGCGAGCGGTGGCGATAGCTCGTTCAAATGCACCGGAACGATACCCCACGCGCCTTGGACGGCAATCTGGATGAGGAATGCGCCAAGTCCGAGCAGCAGCGGAGTCGTTCCGAACGCGAATAGAGGGATGACCGGAAGCGCCAGCAGGCTGGCGACGATGATCGCGCGCTTGCGGCCTATCTTCTCCGACCAGATGCCGAAACTGATTCCGCCAACGATCGCGCCGACGTTCATTACTGCGGCGAGGATGCCGACTGTGTGCGTGTCGAAGTGGTGCTGCTTCTGCAGGAAGGTCGGATAGAGATCCTGCGTGCCGTGGCTGAAGAAGTTGAACGCGGTCATCAGCACCACCAGGTAGAGCGCGATCTTCCAGTTGCGGACGAGCTCCATGACTGGATTGACCCGCGGCTTGCCGCGCCTCGCCTCGAACACTGGGCTTTCCTTGACGTGCATGCGGATGAGCAGGACGAGGAACGCCGGTGCTACGCCGACCATGAACATGCCGCGCCAGCCGATCGTGTCGAACAGCAGGAAATAGACGAGGCTGGCGACGAAATAGCCCGACGGATAGCCGCTCTGCAGCAGGCCCGAGACGGGGCCGCGAAGCCTGGCGGGAATGGACTCCATGACGAGGCTCGCCCCAAGTCCCCATTCGCCGCCCATGCCGACGCCGAAGAGAAAGCGCAGTACGAGCAGGCTGGTGAGAGTTGGTGCAAAGCCGGAGGCGAGCTCGAAAACGGAAAAGAAGATGATGTCGGCCATCAACACCGGTCGACGACCGAAATGCTCGGCGAGCCAACCGAAGACGAAGGCTCCGAGAGGCCGGGCGGCGAGCGTCAGGAACACGCCCTCAGCGACGGCTTTCACGTCTGTGCCGAACTCCTTCGCGATCGCCGAAAGCATGAACACCATCAGGAAGAAGTCGAAAGCGTCGAGGGTCCAGCCGAGATAGCTCGCCCAGATCGCGCTGCGCTGCGACGGCTCGAGTGATTTCAAGTCGGCGATCAGGCTCATGCGGCGGCTCCCACTCGGGTCGCCTTTGGGTGTGCCGTCCGATCTTGCCGTCCGCAAGCGCTCCGGACACCACAGAAAAAGGAACTTGCCGACAAACGATAAGTAATGTATCGTTTATCGATAAATAATCGTTGGAGTGCAAATCCGATGTCCCGCAATCAATCTGCAGCGCTGCCGATCGCGTACATTGCGCTGCGTATCCTCATCGTTCTCAATTGGGTGTTCGGCGCCTGCATCCTGGCCCTGCTCCTCTACACATTCGTCAACGAGCCCTGGACAATGAAGGCGCTCGGCGTGTCGGGCTATTCCGACGCGTGGACGGTGATGAACGGAATGCGCGCGGTGGCCGCGCTGGGTCTCGTCTCCATCGTCCTCAACTACGCGATGCTCAAGCGGTTGCTGGCGATTGTCCTGACGGTGCGCCGAGGCGATCCGTTCGTCGCCGACAATGCGTACCGGCTGAACGCGATCGCCTGGGTGCTTCTGGCGTTGCAGCTTCTCGGCATGGTCATCGGGGGCGTCGGTAAGGCCATCTCGACGCACGAGCATCCCTTTCACTTAGACGCCGGCTTCTCACTCAATGGATGGCTGGCGGTGATTCTCACCTTCGTGCTCGCGCGCGTGTTCGCCGAAGGAACGTTGATGCGCGAAGACCTCGAAGGGACGATCTGATGCCCATCGCAGTCAAGCTCGACGACCTCCTCCACGACCGGCGCATGACGCTGACCGAGCTGGCCGAGCGGATCGACATCACCCTCGCCAATCTGTCGATCCTCAAGACCGGCAAGGCGCGTGCGATCCGCTTTTCGACGCTCGAAGCGATCTGCGAGGTGCTCGGTTGCCAGCCCGGCGACCTGCTCGAGTTTCGACCGGATGCCTGATTGGCGCCCTTAACAAAAGTTCACGCAACAGCAGTTCTGCGCACGCGTTGGCTGCGGACAGGAAAGGAGACAACATGAAAGCTCTTGCAGCAATCGGTTTCGCGTCCGTCATCGCGCTTGCTGCTGCATCGCCGGCCGACGCCCGCCAGGGCTGCGGCCAGGGATTCCATCGTGCCCGCAATGGGGCATGTGTCCCTAATCGCGGGCCGCGGCAGCAAGTCTATGTCGTCGGCCGTTTTTATCCGGGCCAAGGCTATTGGTACAACAACCGCTGGTACCAGCATCGCGTGCGCTGGCGGAACGGGTGGCGCTACCGCTGAGCGCTCGCGGCTACTGCGAGTTCCTCGCAAGCCACTGCTCCAGCCATTTGATGGTGTAGTCGCCGGCGAGGAACTCGGGGTCGCGGACCAGCTTCTGGTGCAGTGGAATCGTCGTCTTCATTCCTTCAACCACATATTCCTCGAGCGCTCGCTTGAGCCGGCGGATGCACTCGTCGCGATCGCGGCCGTAGACGATCAGCTTGCCGATCATGCTGTCGTAATAAGGCGGGACTTTATAGCCGGTGTAGAGACCACTATCGACGCGCACGTGCATGCCGCCTGGCGCGACATAGTTCTTCACCAGGCCGGGTGAGGGGGCGAAGGTCTCCGGGTCCTCGGCGTTGATGCGGCACTCGATTGCATGGCCGTGAAGCTTCACCTGGTCCTGCGTGCAGCTGAGCCCCTCGCCGCAGGCAATTCGGATTTGCTCGCGCACCAAGTCCATGTCGCTGATCATCTCGGTGACCGGATGCTCGACCTGCAGCCGGGTATTCATCTCGATGAAGTAGAATTCGCCGTCCTCGTAGAGAAACTCGATCGTGCCGGCGCCGCGATAACCCATGTCGGCCATTGCATTGGCGACGAGCGTGCCCATACCGAAGCGCTGCTCGGGGGTAATGGCGGGCGAGGGAGCTTCCTCGAGCACCTTTTGATGGCGTCGCTGCAATGAGCAGTCGCGCTCGCCGAGGTGGATCGCACGGCCGTTGCCGTCGCCGAAAACCTGGAACTCGATATGGCGCGGGTCGGAGAGATATTTCTCCATATAGACGGTGTCGTCGCCGAACGCAGAGCGCGCTTCGGACGCGGCCTGGCTAATCAGGCTTTCGAGCTGGTCTTCGTCCGGCACGACCTTCATGCCGCGCCCGCCGCCGCCCGAGGCGGCCTTGATCAGGACGGGATAGCCGATCTCTTCGGCAAGCTTCTTCGCTTGGGCGATGCTGGTCAGCGGGCCGTCGGAGCCGGGGACGAGCGGCAGCCCGAGCTTGGCCGCGGTGCGCTTGGCCTCGATCTTGTCGCCCATCGTTCGGATGTGCTCGGGCTTCGGGCCGACCCAGATGATCCCGTGGCTTTCGACGATCTCGGCGAACTGCGCGTTCTCTGACAGGAAGCCGTAGCCGGGATGGATCGCGTCGGCGTGGACGATCTCGGCGGCCGAGATGATGTTGGGGATGTTGAGGTAGGATTCGGTCGCTGGCGGAGGACCGATGCACACCGTCTCATCGGCGAGCCGCACGTGCATCGCATCGGCGTCGGCGGTCGAATGGACCGCGACCGTCTTGATGCCCATTTCGTGGCAGGCACGGTGGATTCTGAGCGCGATCTCGCCGCGGTTGGCGATCAGCAGCTTCTGAATTTGCATCAGCCGATGATCACGAGCGGCTGATCGAACTCGACCGGTTGACCATCGCTGATCATCACCTTCTTGACGATTCCACCCTCAGGCGCGGTGATCGGGTTCATCACCTTCATTGCTTCGACGATAAGCAGGGTGTCTCCGGCCTTCACCGGCTTGCCGACTTCGATGAAGGCGTTGGCGCCAGGTTCGGGCGATAGAAAGGCCGTGCCGACCATCGGCGATTTGACGGTCGTGCCAGTGACCTCCTCCGCCGCGGGTTCGGTGCCAATGCTCTCTTTGGCGTGCGTTGGCGGGACGCTCAGCGCTGGGGCGGCGGCGGGAAGAGCAGGCGCAGTGCCAATGATCGCCGGAGCTTCGCGCTTGACCCTGATCCGGCGCTCGCCGTCGGCGACCTCGATCTCGGTCAGTTCATTGTCGGTGAGGAGCTGGGCGAGCTCGCGCACCAGCTTGGGATCGATGCGCATTCCGCCCTTGTCGCCGGAGCCGGTCGGTTCCTTCGGTTGAGCCATTTTACTTCCTGTTACAGCTTGGCGCAGCGCTCTGTCAGACGATGCGCGTTCAGTCCACCCTGAACAGACTTGGCTGGGGTGCCGCCGGCTCCTATTGCGAGCTGCGATGGCGCTCAAGGAAAGCATCGCGATTCACGTCAACGGGGATCTGCGTCACGTGACGGTCGGGCTTACCCTCGCCGAGATGCTGCACGAGCTGGGACTCGATGCCCGGAGGGTGGCGATCGAGCGGAACCTCGAGATCGTTCCGCGCGGCACGTTCAGCGAGGTTTTGGTGGAAGAGGGGGACAGACTCGAGATCGTGCACTTCGTTGGAGGCGGGTAAGTGACTGCACAGCAGGACATCAAGGCCGACAACTGGACGGTCGCTGGACGCACCTTCACCTCGCGGCTGATCGTCGGCACTGGCAAGTACAAGAGCCTTCAGGAAAATGCTGCAGCGGTCGAGGCCTCGGGCGCCGAGATAGTCACCGTTGCAGTGCGGCGGGTGAACATCTCGGACCCCAGCCAGCCGCGGCTGACCGATTTCATCGACCCGAACAAGGTCACTTATCTCCCCAATACCGCCGGCTGCTTTACCGCCGAGGAGGCGATCCGCACGTTGCGGCTTGCGCGTGAGGCGGGAGGCTGGAACCTGGTGAAGCTGGAAGTCCTTGGCGAGGCGAAGACGCTCTACCCCGACATGCGCGAGACGCTGCGTGCGACCGAAGTGCTGGTCAAAGAAGGCTTTGAGCCGATGGTCTATTGCGTCGACGACCCTATCGCAACGAAGCAGCTCGAAGATGCCGGCGCAGTGGCGATCATGCCATTAGGTGCACCGATCGGATCGGGTCTTGGAATTCAAAACCGGGTGACGATCCGACTGATCGTGGAGGGTGCCAGCGTGCCGGTGCTGGTTGACGCGGGCGTCGGCACGGCGAGTGATGCTGCGCAGGCGATGGAGCTGGGCTGTGACGGCGTGTTGATGAACACGGCAATCGCTGAGTCGAAGGACCCGGTGCTGATGGCAAGAGCGATGAAGGCTGCGGTCGAAGCCGGACGTTTGGCGTATCTCGCCGGCCGTATGCAGAAGCGCCGTTACGCCGACCCGTCGAGCCCGCTGGCCGGGCTCATTTAATAGCCGTCGCCACATGCGCTGAGAGGCGTGAGTCGAGCGTTCCATCGCTCTCGATCTGCTGAAGTGCGTCGGCCGCGGCATCGACGGCGGCTTGCAAGCCTTGCGGGTTGCGCTCCTCGATTTCGCTGCGCAGAGGGCAGCCGGCGACCAGGCCCATTGCCGCGTCGCGCGCCGACACTGGCTGGCTCTTAAGCGCGATGGTGTCGATTTCGATCCGGTCGAAACCGGCCGCGCGCAAGTCGCGTTCGATCCATTCGGGCTTGGCGTAGCCGAACGGCGTGCGCGCCAGAAACGACGGAGGATCGTTGGGATAGAGCGCTGCAACGGCGTCGTTGGCAATCAGCGACGCGGGATTGCGGTCGAGGCGGTCCCAGATCACTGCGATGTACGTCCCGCCGTCACGCAGCACCCGCCGCGCCTCAGCATTGCCCTTCGCCTTGTCGGGGAAGAACATCACGCCGAACTGGCAGACGACGAGGTCGAAGCTGGAGTCGCCGAACGGCAGTTCGAGCGCATCGGCAGGCTGAAAACTGACCTTCTCCGAATCGATCCGCTGCGCACCGATGTCGAGCATAGCCGGATTTAGATCGGTGGCGGTGATCTCCGCTTCGAGGACCGAGCGATGCAGCGCTTCGGTCACAATGCCGGTTCCTGCCGCGGTTTCGAGGATCCGCGGCGGGTCGAGAGCTGCCGCCCGGCGAGCGACCTCCTTGGCGTATGGTTGAAATAGCAAGGGTCCGAGATAGCGATCGTACAGACCGGGAATCGATCCGGCGAATAAGGTGTCAGTGACGCTCATTGGCGGAACGCCTCCCTTCGCTCGCGGGTTTCTCTACGGTCCGGAGGTGGACCATGGCCACAACCATGACAGACTATACCGCCGAGCGCGAGGCGATGGTCGAGCGGCAGCTGCGGCGCCGGGGAATCACTGAACCCGAGATCCTCGACGCCTTCCGCGCGGTGCCACGCGAGAAATTCATCGGCGATGACTATGCGCACCTTGCCTACGGCGATCATCCACTGCCGATCGAGGCGAACCAGACGATTTCGCAGCCCTATATTGTTGGGCTGATGATCCAGGCCGCGAGGATCAGGCTCGGCGACAAGGTGCTCGAGATCGGGGCAGGCTCGGGATACGCAGCAGCGGTCATCAGCCGGATCGCGGGACGAGTGATCGGCATCGAGCGCCAGCACGACCTGGTCGAGGTCGCGCGCGAGCGACTAAAGCGCCTCGGCTTCGACAATGTCGAAATTGTCGAGGGTGACGGAACGAAGGGTTGGCCCGATCACGCCCCGTTCGACGCGATACTCGCCGCTGCAAGCGGCAGCCATGTCCCGCGGCCGCTGGTCGAGCAGCTCGCGCCCGATGGCTGCATTGTCATGCCGGTCGGCGAACCCGGCTGGGTGCAGGAACTGGTCAAGGTGACCAAGCAAGAGGATGGGGTCCTCAAGCAGGAGAATTTGGGCGGCGTCCGTTTCGTCCCGCTGATCGGCGAGGAGGGATGGAAGAATGCTCACTGAACTCGAAGCCTTGCCGCGATTGATCGCCGACGCGGCCGAACCGCTGCCCGATATCGACGACCGGACCTTCGGCGAATTCTTCGACCGTTTCGGCGACGCGCGCGTTGTCCTGCTCGGCGAGGCGAGCCACGGGACGAGCGAATTCTATCGCGCACGTGCGGCCATTTCGCGCCAACTGATCGAGCATCACGGCTTCAATATCGTCGCCGTCGAAGGCGACTGGCCCGATTGTGCGACCATCGACCGCTACGTCCGGCACCGGCCCAAGCGCGAGGGCGAAATGGGCGCGTTCGAGCGCTTTCCCACCTGGATGTGGCGCAACGCTGAGGTCGACGAGTTCGTCCGCTGGATGCGATGCCACAATCAGGATCGCGCCTATGAGCAGCGGTCCGGCTTCTACGGCCTCGATCTCTATAATCTCAGCGCGTCGATGCGCGCTGTGATCGACTTCCTCGGGGATCAGGATCCGGAGCTCGCGCGGCTGGCGAGCCGCCGCTATGGCTGTCTCGACCCTTGGGCCGAGAACCCTGCCGCTTACGGTCGCCATTCGCTCGTTGAAGGCTATGCCCGCTGCGAAGTCGGCGTGATCGAGATGCTTAAGGACCTCCTGCACCACGATATCGATTGCTTCGCCGACGATTGCGACGAATGGCTCGACGCGCAGGCGAACGCGCGGCTCGTGAAGGACGCGGAGGCCTATTACCGTGTCATGTATTACGGCTCGGCCGAGAGCTGGAATCTGCGCGACACGCACATGTTCGACACGCTGAACATGATCCTCGACGCCAAAGGACCGACTTCAAAAGCAATTGTCTGGGCGCACAACAGCCACATCGGCAATGCCGCCTTCACCGACATGGGCCTGAACCGCGACGAGATTAACATCGGCCAGCTGACCAAGGAGAAGTTTGGCGAGCAGGCCCGGCTGATCGGCTTCGGCACGCACAGTGGAACGGTCGCCGCCGCGGACGACTGGGACGAGCCGATGCAGATCAAGCGCGTTCGGGCGTCGCTCCCTGACAGCTACGAGCGGATGAGCCACGACAGTGGTGTGGAGCGCTTCCTGCTCGACCTCCGCCCCGGCGAGACTGGCGACCGCGTGCGCCAGGACCTAATGGAGCCGCGGCTCGAGCGCTTCATCGGCGTGATTTACCGGCCGGAGACCGAGCGCTGGAGCCATTACAGCCACGCGACCCTGCCGAAGCAGTTCGACGCCTGGCTGTGGTTCGACGAGACCCGCGCGGTGACGCCGCTCCCGGCCGAGTTGAGACCTGGCGAGGCCCCGAGCGTCGAAGAGACTTATCCGTTCGGTCTCTAACGCAGCTGTGCGATTTCACGAAGATCAGCAACGCAGGTGAATAAGTTTTTGCATGTAAAAATTACTTTCAAATACACACCGTCTCGTTAAGCTTGTCGAGTCTTCGCGACTCCGCTCGAAGGAGGAAGAAAGCGCCTATGGCCCGTGCCTGTTTGCCGCCTCTCGATCACGCCAGCTTCGCAAACTCACCAACAATTTCGTCCCTGCAGAGTGCCGCCGCTGCGGAGCCAGGCAAATGGACCTTGGAATTGCTGCGCGATCAACGCATGTCGCCCGAGGAGCTGGCGCGGCTCGTCAACGACTTCCTCGCGGGGAAATAGCACCGTCGGCAAGTGCGCGGACGGCCCCGCGCGACAGCGTGACATCAGGGCTCGGATGGTATGGAACCCGCTGATCGTTCACGCGTCTGCGTGCACCGAAACGTTGCAAAGGGCTTTTGGCCGTGACCGATGACGAACGCGCGATCCACGAGCTGGTCGACACGTGGATGGCGGCGAGCCGGCGCGGTGACGTCGAGACCGTGCTCGGCCTCATGACCGACGATATCGTCTTCATGACGCCCGGCCGCGAGCCGTTCGGAAAAGAGGAATTCCGCGCGCAGTCCGAAGCGATGAGCGGCGTGGAATTGGAAGGCTGCGCCGAGATCCGCGAAATCCGCGTCCTCGGCGACTGGGCGTGGATCCGCAATCACATCGACCTGACGGTCACGCCGCCCGGCGGAGAGCCCGTACATCGCGCTGGCTACACGCTCTCGGTCCTGCAGAAAGGCGGCGACGGCAAATGGCGGCTGGCGCGCGACGCCAATCTAGTCAGCTGAAACTCCACATCGGATATTAAAGTCGGGAATAATTCTGCTATTGAATTCGTATACCTTGCATGCTCGGTCTGATGTGGAGGAGTTCATGCCGCACAGACGTATGATCAAAAAGGGCAGCTTCGCCGGTCACCTCGATGAGCTAGTGGCTGTCGCTGGAACTGAGTCCAATCCTGAGCCTGCGAAGGAGAAACGGAAGCCGAAGCGCGGCCGCGACGCCGCAAATGTCCACGACCGCCTCTTTGACCGGGCATGGAATGCGGACGAACGGAAGACGTCCTTCTAGCTGAGCCGCTTCTCGAACCAGTGATTGGCGTAGGGCTCATCGTTGAACGGCGCGACCTCGCGATAGCCGGACGAGCGATAGAGCTGCTGAGCTTCGGTCAGCGCCTTGTTGGTCTCCAAACACACCGTTCGGTAGCCGAGCGATCGCGCTTTGTTTTCGAGCGCCTGCAACAGCCGCTTGCCGACGCCGAGCCCGCGAGCGCCCGGTGAGACCCACATTCGCTTGATGTAGCCGGCGCTCTCGAACGGCTTGATGCCGCCGCAGGCGACAGGCTCGCCACTCCGCCGAACGATCAGAAAAGCTCCGCGCGGCGGTAGAAATTCGTCGAGGGCGGCAGTGGCTTCGGCTGCGTCGAACCCGGAGTCGAAGCGATTTTGCAACTCGTTGAAATAGCAGGCAAGACAATATTGGGCGTCAGGCGTGGTCGGCGGCACCTCATCGATCCGCAGCGCCTCGTCCATCGCCGCTAGACTTTCGCCTTCTCGCGCAGCTTCGAAATGGTCGTCGCGTTGGTGATTTGCTCGACGTCGATCTTGCAGTGGAGGAGGCGGATGCCTTTGCGGCTCAGCGCCTCGTCCAACGCGGGCGCAAAGTCTTCGGTCTTCTCGACGGTCTCGGCCCAGCCGCTGTATGCACGGGCAAGGGCCGCGAAGTCGGGGTTCTTGAGCTCAGTCGCGCTGATCCGCGCCGGATAGTCGCGCTCCTGATGCATGCGGATTGTGCCGTAGCTGGAATTGTCGACGACGATCACCAGCAGGTCGGCGCTATATTGAGCCGCAGTCGCCAGTTCCTGACCATTCATCAGGAAGTCGCCGTCGCCAGCGACGCAGACCACCGGCCGGTCCTTGAATCGGATTGCGGCGGCGACCGCGGCGGGGAGGCCGTAGCCCATTGTCCCGCTGGTCGGAGCGAGCTGGGTCGGCATCTGGCCGTAGCGCCAATAGCGGTGCCACCAGCCCGAGAAATTGCCGGCGCCGTTGCAGACGATTGTGGTTTCGGGGAGCTTCTGGCGCATCGCGGCAACGCACGGGCCGAGGTCGAGCTTCACGCTCTCGCGGGGCTGGGGGTCGCTCCACTCGAGCCAGTCCTTGTGCGCCTCCTCTCCGGCAGAGAAGCGGACTAGGTCCGGGTCGATCCATTCGTCGACCATCTCGGCGAACTCGCCCATGTCGGCGCAGATCGGCAAATCAGCGTGATAGACGCGGCCTAGCTCGTTGGGGTCAGGATGGACGTGGACGAGCGTCTGGCCGAGGTGGTCAGGCGTGATGAGCGTGTATCCGTCCGTGGTCGCCTCGCCGAGCCGTGGGCCGACGGCGAGAATCAGGTCGGCGTCGCGGATGCGCTGCTGCAGTTTGGGGTTGGGCCCGTAGCCGAGCTGACCGGCGTAGACGCCGCACGTGTTGCAGATTGCGTCCTGGCGGCGGAAGGCGGCGGCGACGGGGATTCCGTAGCGGAAGGCGAAATTGGCGAAATGGTGCGAGGCGCGCGGGCTCCAGTCGGCGCCGCCGACGATTGCGATTGGTGCGGCGGCCTCCTTGAGAAGTTCGAACATCGCCTGGATCGCGCCGGGATCGGGCTCCTCGGCTAGCGGCGGGACGCAGGGGCGGTCGGGCACGTCGACTTGGTCACGCAGCATGTCCTCGGGCAGCGCGAGCACGACAGGGCCGGGGCGGCCCGCTGTCGCTACGCGGTAAGCTCGCGCAACATATTCGGGGATACGCCGTGCATCCTCAATCCGCGCCGCCCATTTGGCGATCGGTGCGAAGAAGGCGGGGAAGTCGATCTCCTGAAAGGCCTCGCGGTCGCGGTCGCCGCTGGCGACGTCGCCGATGAACAGGATCATTGGGGTCGAGTCCTGGAAGGCGACATGGACCCCGCCGCTGGCATTGGTAGCGCCGGGTCCGCGGGTGACGAAGGCGACACCGGGGCGGCCGGTCATCTTGCCGTCGGCGTCGGCCATATAGGCGACCCCGCCTTCCTGCCGGCAGACGATGGTGTCGATCTCGCTCACGTCGTGGAGCGCGTCGAGCACCGCGAGGAAGCTCTCGCCCGGCACGGTGAAGATGCGGTCGCATCCGTGGATGCGAAGCTGGTCGACGAGGACGCGGCCGCCGGTGCGCTTAGTCATGGCCGGCGGATGCAGCATTCCTCCCGTCCCTTCAAGGGAGGGGCCGGGGGTGGGTGCGAGCGCAAACGAAGTTTGCGAGCCAGCCCTCCCTTTCAGGGTCGATGAATTACGCTTGATGCACCGCTTTCACGACCTGGTAGCTCTCCAGCCCCTCCTTCCCGCCTTCGGATCCAAAGCCTGAGTCCTTCACCCCGCCGAACGGCGCGTCGGCGGCGCTGATGGCGAAGGTATTGATCCCGACCATGCCGCTTTCGACGAGGTCGCCAATCAGGTTCGCGCGGCGGCCGTTTTCGGTAAAGGCGAAAGCGGCGAGGCCGAAGGGGAGGCGGTTGGCCTGTTCAATCGCTTCCTCGAAGGTGTCGAACGGACGCGACACCGCGACCGGGCCGAACGGCTCATCGTTCATGATGTTCGCTTCGTTGGGGACGTCGGCAAGAAGCGTCGGCTGGAAGAAGAAGCCGGCGTCGCCACGCTCGCCGCCGGCGAGAACGCGCGCGCCCTTCGCCTTGGCGTCGGCGACCAGCGTCTCAATTGCCTGCGGGCGGCGCTCGTTGGCGAGCGGGCCCATCTTCACCCCGTCATCGAGTCCGCTGCCGACCTTCACCTTGGTGGTGCGCTCAGCGAAGCCTTTGACGAAGTGGTCGTAAATGCCGCGCTGAATGTAGAAGCGCGTCGGTGAGACGCATACCTGGCCAGCATTCCGAAACTTCTGCGGCACGACCATGTCGAGCGTCTTTTCGAGGTCGCAATCCTCGAAGATCAGCACCGGTGCGTGGCCGCCGAGCTCCATCGTCACGCGCGTCATGCTGTCGGCGCAGAGGCGCATCAGGTGCTTGCCGACATTGGTCGAGCCGGTGAAGCTGACCTTGCGGATGACGCGGCTGGCGATGAGCGTGCGGCTGATGAGGTCCGCGTCGCCGTGAACCAGCTGGGCGACACCGTTCGGGATACCGGCGTCGGCAAGTGCACGAAACAGCTCGGTTGCGCAGCCGGGGGTCTCGTGCGGCGGGCGCGAGATGACGGTGCAGCCGGTGGCGAGCGCTGCGCTGACTTTCTTCGCGAGCAGATAAATCGGGAAGTTCCACGGGCTGAAGGTCGCGACCGGGCCAACAGGCTGGCGGATCACTCGGCTAAGCTGGCCGGCCGGGCGCACCAGCGTGCGGCCATAGTCGCGCTTTGCTTCCTCGGCATACCAGTCGAACAACTGCGCGGAGCCGAGAACTTCGGAGCGAGATTCGGCGAGCGGCTTGCCCTGTTCCTGGGTCATGATGCGCCCAATATGCTCTGCGCGTTCGCGCAGCAGCGCAGCGGTCTTATGGAGGATCGCGCCGCGCTTATCCACGTCGGTCGAGCGCCATTCCGGCCAGGCGCGTTCCGAAGCCGCAAGAGCTTCTTCGAGATCAGCCTTGGTGGCGAAAGGCAGATCGGCGATCGGCTGCGCGTCGACAGGGTTCACCACCGGATGCGCCTCGCGTCCGTCGCCCGATTTCCACACGCCGTCGATGAAAAGCTGAAGGTCTGTCTCGTATCCCATGCCGGGGAGATAGGATTGCACCGGCCCTCCGGCAACGTTGTGGGCTACGAGACCGCCACACCGTTCAACAGGAGACGATCGCTTTGGTCACGCCGGCCGAGGGCTCGAGCCAGGTCGGAAAAGTCGCCGGCAGATCAGCGAGTGCGGCGCTATGGGCGTGGAGCGCATCGGTTGGGACCAGACTGTCGTGCATCGCCTGCACCACGCTTTCGAAATCTTCTGCGGTGGCGTTGCGGCTGCCCATCAGGGTCATCTCACGTTTGTGGAACTCGGGGTCGGAGAAAGGGATGTCCGTGGACACGATCGACACCAGGACGTCGGTCCCGCCGTGCGCGACATAGGCAATCCCGCCTCCATCGCTTTCGGCTTGCCGGTCGCGTCGAAAACGAAGTCGAAAAATTCGCCATCGGTCAGCTGCGCGAGCTCTTCGGAGCCAGATCCGCTCAGGGTCACGGTGGAGTAGACGCCGATGTCTCAGAGCAAAATCCGAGCCGGTCCGCGCGTCCGTCTAGCACGGTGACGCTTGCCCTGCGAAGCTTGCTGAAGAGGGCAACTCCGATTCCGATCGGGCCAGCGCCAACCACCCGCACCTTCTTCCCTTCGGCTACTCCCGCCCCGCCGCACCGCGTGGGCGCCGATCTCCAGGAACTCGACCATCGCCGCCTGCTCGAGTGTGATTCCGTTCGCCTTCATCACATAGGCTTGCGGGACGCTCAGATATTCGCTGAGGCCGCGGTCGTGGTGCCGGGTCCCCGGGCCCGAGGCCGCTCCCGGCAGGCGCTTCCTCGACCTCGCCGGCAAGCTCATGGCCCATGACACGCGGACAGGAGAGATAGGGCTGGTTGCCCGTGAAGATGTGCATGTCGGTTCCGCACACGCCGATCTTGCGGATGCGCACCAGCACCTCGCCTTCCGCCCGGATCGGCCTCGGCCGGCGTTCGAGCCTCAGATCTCCAGGTTCGGTGCAGACAATGACGTCCATGAAAGGCCTTCAAATGTGCGGTGCCCTCTCATGACCGCCTCGCACGCTCAGTCGAGCGACGTGACTAGGGTTCGGGTTGAAGGCGCGCGGGCACGCGGCTACGCCTGCTGACAAAGGAGAAAGCAAGCGATGACCAAGCAGGAGCTGGTGCAGCGGATGCAGCAGGGGCAGGCCTGGATACCGGGTAAGCGCGTGAAGATCGACTTTGGCGGGGACCAGGGTGTGGTCATGCTCGACGGAGCCGCTCAGCAGGTCAGCGAAGAGGATGGCGCTGCCGACACCACGATCAAGGTCGGCTGGGACGATTGGCAGCAGCTCGCCGCGGGGCAGCTCGACGGCATGACGGCGTTCATGATGGGCAAACTCCGCGTCGAGGGCGACATGTCCAACGCGATGCAGCTGCAGGGCGTGCTGGCGAAGCTAAAGGGTTAGGCGTCGACAGCAATCGCTGGTTCGTCGATCGGCATTTGCTTCGGAATGTTTTCGGAGGCTGACTGGAACGATGGTTGCTGGCGTAATGGCACTCCTGATCGCACAAGCTGCGACCTCACCTGCCGCAACGCCTTGCGACAGCCCCGAATATCATCAGTTCGACTTCTGGGTGGGACATTGGGATGTCTACAATCCGAAGGGCCAGATGGTGGCGCACAGCCTCATTGAGCCGGTCTATGGCTGCGGAATTCGTGAGAATTGGATGCCGGTCGGCAAACCTGGCGGCGGAAGCCTCAGCATCTACGTACCCGCCGAGAAGCATTGGGAGCAATTCTGGATCGATTCGAGTGGTTCGCGCGCCTTTTTCACCGGCGGGTGGAACGGCTCGGCGATGGTGATCTCCGGCAAGTGGGGCGGACCGCTCGTGCGCATGAGCTACAGCAAGAACGCCGATGCTTCGGTGCGCCAGGTCGGCGAGCAGTCGACCGACGGAGGCAAGAACTGGAACCCGTCGTTCGACTTTACGTATAAACCGTCGGCAATCAGCCACTAGCTGAGCCTCGCTTGACCCGATTTCGCGCGCGCTCCTATGGCCGACGCGGCGCCCCGCGCGAGCGAGGCAGTAAAGTTGAAAGTTGGTTCAACTTTGCGTAGCTGAGCCTCAGGAGGGGCGAAGTGCAGAAAATCTACGCTAGTGCCGAGGCCGCGCTTGAAGGTCTGCTGTTCGACGGAATGACGATCGCCGCCGGCGGCTTCGGCCTATGCGGAATCCCCGAACGGCTGATCGATGCGATCCAGGCTTCGGGCGTCAAGGACCTGACCGTCGCGTCGAACAATGCCGGGATCGATAATGAAGGCCTCGGCAAGCTGCTGCGTACCCGTCAGGTAAAGAAGATGATCTCGTCCTATGTCGGAGAGAATAAGGAGTTTGAGCGGCAATTCCTCGCGGGCGAGCTGGAGGTCGAGTTCACGCCGCAGGGCACGCTCGCCGAGCGGATGCGCGCGGGCGGGGCCGGGATCCCCGGCTTCTACACGAGGACCGGCGTCGGCACGCAGGTGGCCGAGGGCAAAGAGGTCAAGCAATTCGACGGCGAGGACTATATTCTCGAGCGCGGCATCCGGGCGGATCTCAGTGTCATCAAGGGCTGGAAGGCGGACGAGACCGGCAACCTCATCTTCCGCAAGACCGCGCGCAACTTTAATCAGTCCGCCGCGACCTGCGGCAAGGTCTGCGTCGCCGAGGTCGAGGAGATCGTGGCGGTGGGATCGCTCGACCCCGACAGCATCCATCTGCCCTCGATCTACGTGAAGCGCTTGATCCTCGGCGCGCCCTACGACAAAAAGATCGAGTTCAAGACGGTGCGGCAGCGGGAGGCAGCGTGATCGCGGCTCTGCTCTTCGCCGCTTCAGCGGCCGCACATCCGGCGGCGAGCAAAGCCGATCTGGCCGGAATCGATCAGGCAATCCGCGGAGTCTATGATGTGATCTCCGGTCCGCCGGGGCAGAAGCGCGATTTCGATCGCATGCGTTCGCTGTTTGCTCCGAACGCGACTCTGAAAGCGATCGGACCCAAGGGTTTGCGCGGCGGCAGCCTCGAGGATTATATTGCCCGCAACTCAGCAATCCTCGAGAAGGAAGGCTTCACTGAGCGCGAGCTGGGGCGGCGGGTCGAGGTGTGGGGCGGGCTTGCGACGGCCTGGTCGGCCTATGACGGCCGCACCGCCAACGGCAGCTTCCATGAGCGCGGAATCAACAGCATTCAGCTGGTCAGGGTCGACGGCAAATGGCTGGTCGCCTCGATCCTCTGGCAAGAATCAACGCCAGAGAATCCGGTGCCCGCTGACCTCACCAAGGGATTGAGGAAATGACCACGGAAACGCTGACCAAGGGCTGGACCCGTGACCAGATGGCGCAGCGCGCGGCGAGGGAGTTGCGCGACGGCTTCTATGTGAATCTCGGCATCGGCATCCCGACGCTGGTGGCCAACCATGTGCCCACCGGAATGACCGTCACGCTGCAGAGCGAGAACGGAATGCTCGGGATCGGACCGTTCCCCTACGAGGACGAGGTCGATCCCGACCTGATCAACGCCGGTAAGCAGACGATCAGCGAGCTTCCGCTGACCAGCTATTTCGACAGCGCGCAGAGCTTCGCGATGATCCGCGGCGGGCATATCGACCTGGCCGTGCTCGGCGGGATGGAGGTCAGCGAGAAGGGCGACCTCGCCAATTGGATGGTGCCGGGCAAGATGATCAAGGGCATGGGCGGGGCGATGGACCTCGTCGCTGGGGTCAAGAAGATCATCGTCGTGATGGAGCATGTGTCGAAAAACGGCGACCCCAAGCTCATCCCCCAATGCACGCTTCCGCTCACCGGCAAGAACGTCGTCGATATGATCATCACCGACCTCGCCGTGTTCCAGCGGTCGGACCACGAAAGCCCGTTCCGGCTGGTCGAGCTCGCGCCGAGCGTGACGCGCGACGAAGTACGGGAAAAGACGACGGCCAAGTTCGTCGAATAGCAGTGCTCCTGCGAAGGCAGGGGCCCAGACGCGCACCGGCGCTCAACGGCTTCGCAGGTCTGGACCCCTGCCTTCGCAAGGGTACAAGGCAGCCATGAAAGCCCTTCTTTCGCGTGCGCCCGGCGGGC
>Ga0207674_10000755_pt1 | contig 42269 bp, 35 predicted proteins | sample KBSCornC72_FD_184303 | JGI IMG/M metagenome (GOLD analysis project Ga0207674, IMG submission 184303) | Corn rhizosphere microbial communities from Kellogg Biological Station, Michigan, USA - KBS Corn C7-2 (SPAdes) (version 2) | ecosystem: Host-associated > Plants > Roots > Rhizosphere > Soil ... | reverse complement strand
TGTCCTTACGTACATGTCTCCGTCTTTAATAAAAGCTCCATTTGGTACTTCACTTCTCATAGTGACTGGTAGTTGGTTTGATTTTATTTCAATCCCGATAACCATCGGGAGTTTCAGATATTTTATCGTTACCTCATCATCCGCATTGTAAATAAAATGATCGTCGCCCGTCTGGTTCATTGCGATCCTGAATTTGCTGCGGATATAGTTTTCGAAATTGTATTCGTAGCGGTCAAGATGATCTTCAGTGATATTGGTAAGTATGGCCACATCCGGTCTGAATGTTTTGATGTCATCCAGCTGAAAACTGCTGATCTCTGCTACATACAATTGCTTTGGGTTTAAGGCAACTTGTCTTGCAAATGAATAACCGATGTTCCCAACCATCGCACAATTCAATCCAGCCGTCTGGCAGATGTGATAGATCAGTGCTGTTGTGGTTGTCTTTCCATTACTCCCCGTCACAGCAATCATTCTGCTATTTCCTTTGAATCGATAAGCCAGCTCTATCTCACTGATGATCTCAATTCCTTTTTCCCTGATTGTTTTCACTAGTTTATTTTTTTCACCGATGCCCGGACTCTTGACTATCTGATCGGCGTTAAAGATCTTTTCTTCGCTGTGCTTTTCTTCCTCAAATTCAATTCCCGCCATCTGCAACTCGTTGCGATAAGCCTCTTTCAAAGAACTTTCGTCAGTAAGAAATACGTCATATCCGTGTTGTTTTGCGAGCAGCGCAGCTCCGACGCCGCTTTCGCCTCCGCCTAGTATGACCATTCTTGTACTCATAGCTCATCCCCGATGTACGGAACTGGTTCTTCAAAAGCATTAGATCATTACTGCACCACAATCTGATCTGGATTGCCCGATCGCTATCGGGATGTGTTGTAAGGGATCTTGATGGTTTTCCAGTAATGCATTTCGCCTCCTATTTGCCTTTTGGTCTACCGCATCTTTAAAGTGGCCACTGAAAACAGCACACACAAAACAGTTATGATCCAAAATCTTGTTACAATCTTTGCTTCGTGATACCCTTTCTTTTGATAATGGTGATGAAGCGGACTCATTAAAAAGATCCTTCTTCCTGTACCATACTTCCTCTTCGTGTATTTGAAATAACTTACCTGCAGTACAACACTTATATTCTCTACCAGGAACACTCCGCAAAAAATAGGTATCAATAATTCTTTATGAACGATAATTGCAATCGCCGCGATAATACCGCCAAGCGTTAAACTTCCTGTATCACCCATAAACACCTGAGCCGGGTATGAATTGTACCACATAAAACCAATACAGGCGCCAATCATGGCTGCAATAAAAATTGACAGCTCTGCCAGGTTGGGTATATACATTATGTTCAGGTAATCGGCGAAGAAAAAACTACCACTTGCATAGGCGAAAATGCCGAGCAATACGCCAATGATCGCAGACGTCCCTGCCGCAAGTCCATCCAGTCCGTCAGTGATATTGGCTCCGTTCGATACCGCCGTAATAATGAATATCACAATAATGATGTATAGTATCCAGCTATAACTTCTCCAACTCGCCGGCAATAACTTTGAATAGTTGAATTCATGTGTTTTTACAAATGGAATGGTGGTGATCGGTTCTTTTGTTACAGCAAAATGTTTTTCCTTTCCGTTAAAAGGCACTGTCCTTATTGTTGAATCGTTTGTCCTGGGAGTACCGATATACTCTCTCCATATTGTCACGTTGTTATTGAAATAAAGTGTAGCACCCACGATAATTCCAAGGCCAATTTGCCCAAGGACCTTTAACCATCCTGCTAGTCCATCCTTATCACCTTTCTTATAGGGTATGCCTTGTTCTTTTGCAATTCTTTTTGCTCTTAGTTTCAAATAATCATCTAAAAAACCAATTACACCTAACCAGATCGTACTTACGATCATTAACCTGATATAAGCCTTATGAAGATTTGCGAATAATAAGGTCGGAATGAGGATGGAGAGAATGATAATGATTCCTCCCATCGTTGGTGTTCCCTTTTTACTTTGTTCGCCAGCCAATCCAAGGTCGCGCACAGATTCGCCAACTTGTTTTCTTCTTAGATAATTGATCAACCTGCGGCCAAATACCGTTGCAATAACCAGGGAGAACAACATCGCCAGCAACACACGGAAAGTGGTAAATTCGAAAAGCCCACTTCCCGGAAAGTGTATATTTTGTTTTTTAAACCAATCAAATAAATAATACAACATCTGGCCCTGGTTTTCGCCTTCCATCCCTCTCCGTATGGAGAGGGATTTCAGGCTCTTAGTTTTTCAATCGATCATGGGTAATAATAAATTCAACTACTGCCATGATTTCTATTTGTCCGTCCAAGACATCTTTATTCGAAGCGTGAGTCGTGAGTCGTCAATCGTGAGTAGGATGATAACTTGTATCGACCTGTTCTACTTTGACTTTTCACATTTCACGTTTGACGTTTCACTGTTATTTATCGAGTACTGCAAACATCTCATCCACCACTTCCTTATCATCAAAATGATTCTTCACTCCTTTTATCTCCTGGTATTTTTCGTGTCCCTTTCCTGCCACCAGTACTATATCTTCCTTACCGGCTAAACTGATCGCAGTTTTTATCGCCTCTTTCCTGTCAACGATTGAGATATATTTTCTTTTTGCTGCCGCAACTACACCTGCTTCCATGTCTTTTATGATCTGGGCCGGGTCTTCACTTCGTGGATTGTCGCTTGTGAATATCACTTTGTCACTATGTTCACAAGCCACTTCAGCCATAACAGGTCTTTTTGTTTTATCCCTGTCACCACCACAGCCGACCACGGTTATTATTTTCTCAAATCCTTTTTTCAATTTCCTGATCGTCGCCAGCACATTTAGCAATGCATCGGGAGTGTGAGCATAATCCACGATTGCAATCACCTTATCTTTTTCCGACACCATATAATCAAATCTTCCTTCTGCACCGGTCAGCATACTTAAATTGCGCAATACTTCCTGCCTGTCCTCTCCCAAACAAATTGCCGCTCCGTACACAGCCAGCAAATTGTAGGCGTTGAATTCACCGATCAGCCTGAAATGAACTTCCTGGTCATTTACTACCATCACTAAACCGGTCAAACTATTATCCAGGATCTTTCCCTTGAAATCCGCTACAGTTTTTAAGCTGTAGTAATACTTCTTTGCATTTGTGTTCTGCAGCATGACCGTCCCGCGTTTATCATCTGCATTACTAATGGCAAACGCCGATGATGAAAGCCCGTCAAAGAATGATTTCTTTACCCGGATATATTCATCAAAATTTTTGTGATAGTCCAGGTGGTCATGTGTGAGGTTGCTGAAGATCCCTCCTGCAAAATGCAAACCGGTGATCCGGTGTTGATGTATTGCATGTGAACTTGCTTCCATGAACACATGCGTACATTCTTTTTCGGCCATTTGGTTTAACAATGCATTCAAACTAATGGCATCAGGCGTCGTATGCGTTGCAGGAACTACCTTGTCACCAATGTGATTTTCAACTGTGCTTAACAGGCCACATTTATATCCCAACGATGTAAAGAGCTTATATAATAATGTCGCAATAGTTGTTTTGCCATTTGTCCCCGTTACTCCTACCAACTTCATTTTTTCTGATGGCTGACCAAAAAAATTATGTGCGATAAGACCGGCTGCAGCGGCGCTGTTTTCCACTTCCACGTAAACAATGCCTTCTTTTTTTTCCGCAAGCGATTCTTCAAACACGACTCCAGTCGCTCCCGCTTGGATAGCTTTATCAATAAACTGGTGGCCATCAAACGCAACTCCTTTTACCGCAATAAATAAAGAGCCATCTTTAATTTTTCTCGAATCGATCTGCACATCTCCTATTTCCAAATCCGTACTTCCAACTACCGACCTGATGTTTACTTTATATAATATGTCTCTTAATCTTTGCACCTGGCCGATATTACTTAACCACTGTTCACCCCAGTTGTACGAGCACTGTGAATCCTTTAGTTAAAGGGGTGCCCGCCGGGATAGATTGATTGATGATCTTTCCCCTCCCTTTCACAACAACCTTTACCCCTATATTTTCAAGCAAATACAATGCATCTTTAAGACCCATCCCTTTTACATTGGGCATCAACTTGCCTTGCACATTGTTTCCTTTTACTACAGGTCTCGCATTCTCTGCATATACTCTGCTCCAATTATTCTGGCTGGCAGAGTCATTGTAATTCACATCCAGTTTTGAGAATACATTCCTAATATCTTTTGTATATCCTGCATAGAAATAACCTGAGCTATCTTTTACGGTAACATAGTTAGGAGCATTGTTCTTTTCTACATACATCGCATACAATTTTGTAGCTATTTCTCTGAATACCGGTGCAGCTACCTGGCCGCCATAATGTAAAAACGCATGAGGTTTAGTACGGATCACCACGATGCAGGTGTATTGCGGTTGCTCCGCAGGAAAATATCCAACAAATGTTGCCTGGTATACACCGTCATAATATTTTATATTCCCGTCCGCCACGTGTGCTGTGCCTGTTTTACCTGCAACAGCGAATGGCATGTCTTTGAAGGCCGGCTTGCCTGTTCCTATTTCTACCACGGCTCTCATACATTGCTGCGCTGCTTTCACCACTTCTGGTTTGCAAATATTTTCCTCAAGCACAGTAGGTGGAAATGGCTTGATCTCGTTTCCATCGACACTGATACTATTCACTAGGTATGGTCTTACCATCTTTCCATTGTTGGCGATCGCGTTGTAAAGAGTCAGCGTATTAAGAGGGCTCACTTGTATTGCATAACCAAAGCTCATCGTGATCATATTCATCAATCCACCGTGCTTATTATCAAGAGAAGCCAACCTCGGCTTTGGAGCATCTTTCAGGTCAATAGCTGAAGGAATATCCAGGTGATAACGATGAATGTATTCTTTGAATTCTTTTGGATTACTTGCAAAAGCTTTATAAGCGACTTTGCTCATCCCAACATTTGAACTGTGCGCAAAGCATTCTTCAACTGTCAGAACCGGCTTCGGCGCACGCTCGGCGTCATTTACATTACGCGGCCCGACCTGCATTTGGCCTTCGCTTCCTACTTCAACCAGGTCTGTTAATGAAGAAGTTCCTTTTTCCAAAACCGAAAGAAGTGTCAGCAATTTGATAGTTGAGCCGGGTTCTGTCACACGCAAGGCATAATTATCATCTTCCCAATAACTGCCATCCTTTTGCCTTCCCAGATTCGCTATAGCCTTTATTTTGCCTGTTCTCGTTTCCATTACGATTGCCGTTCCGTACTGCGACTCGCTTTGCAACATCATCTTCATCAAGGCCGACTCAGTTATATCCTGGATGTTTACATCAAGAGTTGTAACAACATCTTTTCCATTTTCCGGCTCTACCTTATAACCCTCAACAGGTACGGCTACACCGCCGGCAATAAAACGAACAAGCCTCTGCCCTTTCTGACCTGTCAAAAAACTATCATAGCTCTTTTCCAGTCCCACATTCATCTTCTTGATCTTCCCGTTGCTGGCAAAATAATCACGAGACAGACCAACTGTTCTGTTTGCCAACAATTGAAATGGTGTTAATCGTTTGCTGTCTACTTCTACGATCACTCCACTCTTGTTCCTGCCTAATCTTGCTAAGGGAAATTCCCGAAAAGCCTTATAGTCCTCGAATGACAATTTCTTTCTTATCAGAAAATAGCGATCACTTTTTTTGTACGCTTGTTGAAGATCACGCTTGTATTCAGTTGCTGACCTGTCCCCAAAATAATTTGCAAGAGCTATTGAAAACGAGTCAATGTTTTCCCGGAATCTTTTTCCATTTTTCTCTCTCAAACCATCAGCTTCCATGTCCATATAGATATCAAATGTGGGAATGGAAGTACTGAGCATTTGGCCGTCTTCACTATAAATTGTACCTCTTTCGGCGTCAAGCGGTTCAATCCGTTGATGCAAACTATCGCTCATGCTCTTCCAGTAACTACCCTGGAACCGCTGTATATAAAAAGCCTTACTGATGATGAAAACGCCGAGCACGGCGATACCGAGAAAACTTAAATACACTCTCCACAATATGTCACGCTTTACTTCCAAATGACAGCGCTCGTTTTTAGTTGATTCTATTTAAAACTTGAACCTTGAACCTTGAACCTTGAACCCTGGATACCTCCAATCATTGCACTGTATCCTTCAATACCACTGGTGCGATCGTCAATTCTTTTAACGCCAGCGGTTCAACGGCCTTCGCTAATTCACTTTGCTTGCTGCGAAACATGACCTCGCTTTTTACAGTTTTATATTCGTACTGTAATTCCTTTACGTCCCTGGCTGTTTGATTGATGTTCCGGATCGTTTTATCGGCGTAATGACCATTGTAGATGTAGACGACAGCCAACAACGCCAGGAACAAAAAGAACGGCACCTGCTTTACGATGGATTGATAATTCAATATTCGCTTCCATCCTGCGCCTGCAGAATTGGGTTTCAGATCCCGTTCTTTGGTGTTTTCTTGTTCCTGCATAAGTACGTGTTAGCATTAAGAAATTGGTTTTCGAAGGGCTGTTTCATAAGGTCAAGGGTCTATTGATACCATCCGTTGATATGTTGAATAAGATTTTCTCTTTTTATAATGAAACCTCTGTCCTCCTACTCGCTACTCGCCACTTACCACTTACCACTCACACTCTCAAATCATCATTATCCTTTCCGCGATCCGCAGCTTAGCACTTCGCGATCTCGGATTTCGCTTTAACTCTTTCTCACCAGCGGTGATTGGTTTCTTTGTTATCACTTTTAATTCATTTACCACTTGCTCCATAGTAAAAGGATTTTCCTCGGCCTCTTCAAATGATCCACGGCGAAAAAAATTTTTTACCAACCTATCTTCCAACGAATGAAATGTAATAATGGCTACCCTTCCACCGGGTTTAAGCAAGAGTGGAACTTGTTGCAACAACTCTCGTAATGCAGTTACTTCTTCATTTACCTCTATCCGGAGTGCTTGAAAAACCTGGGCGAAGTACTTGTTCGGATTTCCTTTTACAATTCTCCGAAGAGCATTTTTCAGATCATCAATTGTTTTTATTGATGATACCTGGCGAATCTCCACGATCGTCTTAGCTAAGGTTTTAGCATTGGTAACTTCTCCGTACTGTTCAAATAATTTGTGAAGCTGTTGCTCGCCGTAATTGTTTATCACGTCTGAGGCAGTCCTGGTTTGTCGCCTGTCCATCCGCATGTCCAGCCCCGCATTATAACGCGTTGAAAAACCTCTGTCAGGCTCATCAAACTGGTGACTGCTTACTCCAAGATCGGCCAGGATACCATCCACGGCAGAAATTGCGTGCAAGCGAAGAAATCGCTGAAGATGACGAAAATTATGAGGCACAAAGGTCACTCGGCTGTCTGCCGGTAAATTTCTCCTGGCATTTTCATCCTGGTCAAAAGCGACAAGCCTTCCATTCGAGTCCAATTTTTCCAGGATGGCATTTGAATGCCCACCGCCACCAAATGTGCAATCCACGTAGACACCGGTTGCGTTGATCTTCAATCCATCCACTACCTCTTTTAGAAGAACCGGTATGTGGTATGAATTTTCCAATAATTAATAATTATTAATAAATAATTATTCACTACCCGGAGGCTTCGCCATCACATCTTTCGCGAGGCTACTAAAATCCTCTGCAGAGAATGAGTCAAAGAGCTGATGGTACTTATTACTATCCCAGATTTCGATCTTATTTACAGCCGATACCAAAACGATATCCTTTTGGAGGCCCGCATGTTCTTTTAGATTTGGCGGGATCAGCAATCGTCCTGCGCTGTCTGGTTCTACCATCGTGGCGCCATTAAGGAAATAGCGACGAAACTCACGGACCTTTGGATCAAACTCATTCAGCTTACTGATCTCGGCAAAGAGCGGTTCCCAACTTTTCAAGGGATACAGGCTTAAACACTTCTCAAATCCCCTGTTGATAACAAACTGGTCGGCCTCCTTTTCCGGCAATTGCTTCTTGATACCTGCCGGCAGAAGAAAGCGACCCTTTGCGTCTAAAGTGGCCTCGAATTCGCCTAGAAAGCCTATCATTATCAGGGAATTGAATCAATTTATAATAAATTGACACAAAATAACACTTTTTCCCACTTAACAAACAAATTTTTAAGTTTTTATTTTTTCCACAGGTGGCTCAGAGGCTATAATGCATGTTGGGGGCAGATTTCATCGATTTAAAAAAATTTTGAAGTAAGGTCGCGCTGCGTTTAGTGTGAATTGCTGTGAATAAGCTGTGAATTTAAGAATAATCGCACCGCGATGCTACTTTTACACTATGGCGACACCCGGTTATTCTGGAACTCCATTACTGAAAAAACTTGGCATAAAACCCGGGCATAAATTGCTTGTGGTAAATCAACCGGGAAATTATTTTGAGTTACTTGAGCCGAACATCACTGATCAGCTTTGTAAGAAAAATGAAACCCCAGATCTTATTCATCTCTTTGTGACAACGAAAAAAGAATTTGAGTCTGAAATGAAAGCATTAGACCATCTGATCAAAAAAAATAAGAATATAGCAGTGTGGGTTTCCTGGTATAAAAAATCTTCAGGCATTGCGACCGATGTAACAGAAGATACGATCAGAAATTTTGCATTGAAAAATGATCTGGTGGATGTGAAAGTTTGTGCAGTAAGTGATGTTTGGAGCGGATTGAAATTACTTGTACCGTTAAAATCCAGGTAGCAAGATTGTATAATCAAATACAACAGTTTGTTGTGTTATGGATCCACGAAAGTTATCGATCAAAGATTTTACCTATGATCTTCCTGAAGATCGAATTGCAAAGTATCCGTTAGCCGGGAGAGATGCATCCAAACTCCTCATATACGAGCAGGGAAAGATCGCTGAAGATGTCTACAAAAATTTAGATTATTACCTGCCATCGAATTCGTTACTCATTTTTAATGATACCAAAGTAATTGAAGCAAGATTACTATTTCAAAAAGCAACCGGCGGTATCATTGAAATTTTTTGCCTGGAGCCACACGAACAATACGGTGATATCACCGCTGCCATGAACCAACATAGCAAAGTATTGTGGCAATGCCTGATCGGCGGGGCTTCAAAATGGAAGCATGGCCAGGTACTTGAAAAGAAGATCGGTTCATCAAACGAAATTATTCTTCGTGCCAAATATGTCGGCAAAAAAATTGACTGCTTTGTTATTGAATTCTCCTGGAACGATAACTCGCTAAATTTTGCAGAGATACTGCATCATGCCGGCGCCATCCCGTTACCGCCGTACATCAAAAGGGCAGCAGAAAGATCAGACAAAGAAAGATACCAGACAATTTATGCACACTATGAAGGTTCCGTAGCGGCGCCCACGGCTGGCCTTCATTTCACAGAATATGTTTTTGACAAATTAAAAGCAAAAAATATTAAAACCGATTTTGTTACGCTTCATGTCGGTGCAGGAACGTTTAAACCGGTTAAGAGCGAAAGGATCGAAGGACATGAAATGCACGCAGAGTTTATCGATGTATCAAAGGAAACAATTGAAAACATACTTCGTAACCTGTCTGAAAACATAATTACTGTCGGCACTACCTCGCTGCGCACCGTTGAAAGTTTGTATTGGCTGGGCGTCAAATCAGCAATAAGTCCCGCAAAGCGGGAGCAGTCGGCAAAGGAGCTTCAAAGCATTGAAGAACTTGCTCAATGGGAATGTTATGAATTGGAAAAGCTAAGCATTGAACCAAAGCAGGCACTTGAATCCCTTTTGATGTTTATGAATAAAAACAAATTGGATAGATTAATTACAAAAACCCAAATTCTAATTGCCCCGCCGTACACGACGAAAATTGCAAAGGCCTTGATCACGAATTTTCATCAACCACAATCAACTCTACTCTTGTTAGTAGCTGCTTTGGTAAAAGATGATTGGAAAAAAGTGTATGACTATGCTTTACAGAAAGAATTTCGTTTCTTAAGTTATGGAGATGGATGCCTGTTATGGGTAACCAGCTGATTGAGATCTTGCCTCTGTGTTTCTCCGTGGACTCTGTGCTTCCGTGGTACTAAATTCAACCACGGAGAAACGGAGGTCACAAAGATTCACTGAGAGATCATGCTGGAACCGGAGACATCACTGGTTGACGTTGAAGTTTTTTTAATGGAAATTCCATCGTAAAGGTGCTTCCTTTTCCTAATACACTGTCTACCTTAATTTCACCACCATGAGCTTCTACCATTGTTTTTACATAACTCAAACCAAGCCCAAACCCTTTTACGTTGTGGATATTGCCCGTATGGGCGCGATAAAATTTTTCAAAAATCCTCTTGGCGGTTTCCTTGTTCATACCAATACCATTATCTTCTATAACGATCACAATACTTTTTGGAGTTGATTCAGTAGTGATCTTTATTATTGGCGGTTGATCCTCCTTTGAATATTTAATCGCGTTATCAATAAGGTTCATAAAAAGATTGGAAAAATGAACTTCGTCAGCCTCGATAAAATCATTTTCTGCATTTAATAAAACTTCTGCCTTGCCATTCCTTTCCTCCAACTGCAACGTAAAGTTTTCTACAACATCTTTGATCACCTGGTGAGCATGAAGAGGACGAAGCAATAATTGCACCTCCTGTTTATCCATCAGGGCAGCTTTTAAGATCGTTTCCACCTGCCGGTTCATTCTTTTATTTTCTTCCTTAATGATGGTGCTGAAGTAGGTCATCTTTTCTTTATCACTTACAACTTTTTCATTTCGTAAAGCATCAACGGCGAGTGATATAGTTGCCAAAGGTGTTTTAAACTCATGCGTCATGTTGTTGATGAAATCATTTTTTATCTCGCTGAGCTTTTTTTGTCTCAACATGGTTCGTACAGTGAGATAAAAAGCGGTCATAATAAGAAGTGTGAAGACAATGGCCGAAACGATCGGAAGCCATAACGACTCAAAAACCAGGCTGCGGTAATTCAGTGTAATAACGATCAATATTTCATTTGGTGAAATATTTTCCGTTTCACTTCCACTTGGAGAATTCAGCGGATAAGTGACGGGATAGTTTTTGGGACTGTTCTCATTAAAGACATTTACAAAATTTCTCGATTGCTTTTCCATCACACTGTTCCCCGTTACAGTAGCTATTCCAAATTCAAATTTTACTTCGTCAAGGTCATAGGTATGAAATGCTTTTTTAATGATATCGGTAACTTGAGTCGCGGTCAGCCTTTGTCCAACTGTATTTGGCCGTAGGTATTCAAGCTCATCCGTTATGATGTTATGAAAAGGTTTTGACTCATTATCGTAATTGTAGTTACTCTTATGCTGAACGAGAGTATTGCCAGCCAAGGTGACTCCATCCTGGATACGATGACGCATCTGTTCCTGCCGGAGCAGCACCATATTTTTCAACCATAAGACCTGGATAACGATGATACCAATAAGAGAGAGACTGATTAAACCAATGATTATGGGAAAAATTTTCTTCACTCTGGATATTTATTGCTCGAAAGTTAATGTGTTTTTATTAACCTGTAAAGCCCTGCAAATTTAATATCCATAATCCGGGCCAGAGTAAGCAGGAAGATAAAAACGTCATTTTAACACAGGTTTAGATGAATTATAAGTGCAGCAGCCATCCCCGGAATGAAATCAATCGATTTAGCTTCAATAAAAAAGGCACAACTTTGGGGTAAATAAATTTTGCTATAAATTGTATGTATGATTGAACCTGGTTCCGGCATATTGTTGATCTCAGACCCTTTTTTAAAGGACCCGAATTTTATGAGGACGGTCGTTTTCTTATGTGAACACCAGGAGCAGGGAACTTTTGGTTTTGTGTTGAACCGCAAGTATGAAAATACGATCGACGAGCTGATACCGGAACTTGAAGCCCACAAGATCCCGTTGTTCTACGGCGGACCTGTGCAAATGGATACGATCCATTTTCTACATCAATATCCCGACACGATAACGGGCGGACAAGAAGTAATGAAAGGTATCTATTGGGGCGGCGATTTTGACAAGGTGGTTGAAATGATCAAACATGACGAGATCGACGAGAACAAGATCCGTTTTTTCATAGGTTATTCAGGATGGAGTGATGGTCAATTGAAAAATGAACTCGACGAAAAATCATGGCTTACGGTAAAGGCAACACGAAAACTTGTTTTTCATCCTGACTATAAAGAGATATGGAAGGACGCGCTTAAACAACTTGGCGGCGATTATGAGATCATGATCAATTTCCCGATCGATCCTCAGCTCAACTGAATTTTCTTTTTTCTTTTTGCGTAGAAATAATCAACCAGTAGTACAACAATAAGTATCACAAGTCCAAAAAACTCCCTCGTTTCTTCTATCCAAGGTTTTTCGGCTTTCATTGTGCCGGCAATATTGGCCGCATCATGTTTGGTCATCCAATCCCAAACTCCATTTTGATCCAAAAATTTATACACTGCATAGGCTGCGTACACCACGATTCCTAAAAGATAAGCAGCCGGAAAAAATTTATTCCGAAATGCAAGCCAGCAAAGAATGGCTGCATACAAATAGATCGGCATCCAGATGTAAGGATCAGGATCGTTGTATTGAACAGCGGCAAATAAAATAAAGACAATGCAGAAAAAAATATTGAAGAATTTTAGAACCACGGTTGACACGGTTTTAGACTTGGAAGGGTGCCCCCATCCCCTAAAGGGGCGTTACGAGTTTTAATAATTGTTGAGTATTTTTTCTGAAAGTGGACGTGTGCGACGCAACAAAAGTTTATAAGACGCACTAAGCTGGTAACACGATCATTCAACTAACGTATAAAGAACTTACCAAACAACTAATGAACAACCGATCTAAGTCCTCCCTTTAGGGAGACAGAGGGCATTATTCTTCCACTGCCGTCGCACCTTCTACTAAAACAGTGACCTTGTTAGCGAGCACTTCTACAAATCCGCCGTGTATATCGAAATAAGAAAAGTGGTTTTGCTTGTCTTTTAAAACTTTTATGCGGCCGGCCTTTAATGCACTTACCAACGGTGCATGTTTTTCTAATACTTCAAAACTACCACTGATGCCTGGCATCTGCACGCCATAGACCTCGCCACTGAAGAGTTTTCTTTCCGGAGTTAATATTTCTAAGTTCAAAGTATTTAGTATTTAGTATTTAGTATTCAGTACTCAGACCTTCCTATTCGTCATCTTTTAAAGAATTATAAAAACCAAGAACCATTTTATAAATCTGCAACGCTTCATCAATCAGTGGCTCGTAGATCTCCTGTGATAGATATCGGACCCTGTAAGCAAGTTCGATTTGGGTCTGCACCTCATTGATTGATCCCATTGAAAATTCCAAAAATCTTTTGAATTGCTTGTTCGTTCCCCTTCCCGCCCCTTCAGAAATATTGCTCGGAATGGAAACGACACAGCTCCTTATTTGTGCAGTTAATCCATATTTCTCTTCTTTAGGGAATTTTGAGCTCACCTCATAAATTCTTTCAACAAAATCCATAGATCGTTGCCAAATCTTGAGCTCTCTATAATTGTGCATCCCCATTTCTTGTTCTTAGTCTTAGTACTAAATACTAAGTACTCTTCGCCTTCCTTATCCCTGCGCCTGCGCTAATATTTTCTTCCCTTTCTCGATTGCCTCATCAATACTTCCGACAAGATTGAAGGCTGATTCGGGATATTCATCCACTTCCCCATCCATGATCATATTGAACCCGCGAATGGTTTCTTCGATCGGAACCAGCACACCTTTCAAACCAGTGAACGCTTCGGCTACATGGAATGGCTGTGACAAGAACCGCTGAACCTTTCTTGCACGGGCAACAATTTGTTTGTCTTCATCACTCAATTCATCCAAACCAAGGATGGCAATAATATCCTGCAATTCTTTATAGCGCTGCAAAATTAATTTCACACGGTTGGCGCAGTTGTAGTGAACCTCTCCAACAATTTTTGGCGTAAGGATCCTTGAAGTAGAATCCAATGGATCCACAGCCGGGTAAATTCCAAGGTCAGCGATCTTTCTGCTTAATACCGTTGTTGCATCAAGGTGAGCAAAAGTCGTTGCAGGAGCGGGATCGGTCAGGTCATCCGCCGGAACGTAGACAGCCTGCACAGAAGTGATCGAACCATTTTTTGTCGAGGTAATTCTCTCCTGCATGATGCCCATCTCAGTGGCAAGCGTTGGTTGGTAACCCACCGCTGAAGGCATACGACCCAGCAGTGCCGATACTTCAGAACCCGCTTGTGTGAAACGGAAGATATTGTCAACGAAGAAAAGAATATCACGACCCTTTCCTTGTCCATCACCATCACGGTAATATTCGGCAATTGTCAAACCACTCAATGCTACTCTTGCACGGGCACCGGGCGGTTCATTCATCTGTCCAAATACAAAGGTTGCTTTCGATTCAGATAATTCTTTCAGGTTTACCTTGCTAAGATCCCAACCACCGTTTTCCATGCTATGCTTAAATCCATCACCATATTTCATGATGCCCGCATCGATCATTTCACGCATCAGGTCATTTCCTTCACGGGTCCTTTCACCGACACCGGCAAATACACTCAAACCCGAATACGCTTTTGCAATGTTGTTGATCAATTCCTGGATCAATACCGTTTTACCCACACCCGCACCACCAAACAAACCGATCTTACCACCTTTGGCATAGGGCTCGATGAGGTCAATTACTTTAATACCAGTAAATAAAATTTCAGTCGTTGTAGAAAGATTTTCGAACGCAGGTGGTTTAGCGTGAATAGGGCGGCCATTCGTTTTCGATACGGCAGGTAAACCATCGATCGGGTCGCCGGTTACATTGAACAGGCGTCCTTTAATTTGCTCACCCACCGGCATCGCAATCGCAATTCCTGTATCAATTACTTCAGTGCCACGCATCAGGCCCTCGGTACCATCCATTGCAATACAACGAACGCTGTCTTCACCAAGATGCTGTTGTACTTCAAGCACGAGAGTGTCGCCGTTTTCGCGTTTTAATTCAAGTGCGTTATAGATCTCAGGGAGCTTACCGTCAAATTGTACGTCAATGACGGCTCCGATAACCTGCTTTACTTTACCTGCATTTGCCATATTCTTGTTTCTAGTTTCTGGTTTCTAGTTTCTGGTTTCTAGTTATTAGTTGCTGAATGTTTTTAGGTACCCAGCTTTTTCCCTTTGTTCACCTTCTGTTGCGTCGCACTCTTGTACTGCTTTGTCGCTATTCAGCCAGGCTTTGTGCTCAGGCAAGGTCCCTTTAGGGGTGGGGTTTTCAGGCCGCAAAGGTAAGGGGGACAGAATAATCTGCCAATAGAAAATCGTCGATTTTAACGGTGGGGAAAAGTTTATGAGTCAATCCCGATAAAAGCAAAAAAATTAACTTACGGTATGGTAATTCGATCCTTTTTGATGATCACAGGTTTATCATTGATCTTATCCTGTGAAACTACTTCTAAAAAAGAAGGGAATGCAATTGGAGGCCGGGATACAACCATCTCCGTGGCCAATTCTTACAACGAACTTTTCTTTGATAGTGTACAACTGGAGAACTTCATCACCAGCGAAAAACTCCAGGACAGCATGGCCAGCGCAATGAGGAATTTCTACAACCAGCGCAATTTCCAGTACGCCTGGTTCTTTAAAGAAGGAATGGCCGACTATGCGGCCACTTTTTTGAACCAGCAAAATGATTACATGAATTATTCCGGGGACAGTTCCATTTTTAATATTGTCCTGCAGACATCGCTGGATTCGCTGAGCGATACAACTTCTTATAATCCTCCCGATTCATTAAAATTGAAAACCGAATTTTTATTAACTAGACAATTCCTCCGCTATGCATCGAGGGCTTACGCGGGAAGGCGAGATATCAATGCAAAAGATCTTGGATGGTATATCCCGCGAAAAAAAATTGACCCCGTAGGTTTATTAGACTCACTGTTGCTGAACAAAGGAAAAAACCTGTCACAGTACGAACCACTTAACAGGCAATACAATTTGTTGAAAAATTTTTTGCTGAAATATTATGAAGCGGAAAAGAAAGGAGTTTGGGAACCCATCGTTGCAAATAGAAAGAGCTATAAACCCGGAGATACCTCTATCACCATCTCTCAAATCAAGAAGAGATTAATATTGACTGAAGATCTGACAACCGACGATACAACTGCACTTTTTACAGACAGCCTTGAGGTGGCAGTGAAAAGATACCAGCACCGCTACGGTCTTAAAGAAGATGGGGTCATCGGTGCCTCATTGTTGAGCGAAATGAACCGCCCGATCAATGACCGCATCCAACAGATACTTATTAATATGGAGAGGATACGCTGGGTTCCTGCCGAACCGGCTACCGATTACCTTTTGGTTAATATTCCCGAATTCCGCCTTCATGTATATAAAAATGGAAAGTATGACTGGAACATGAAAGTCGTCGTGGGAACTGTGGCGCACAATACCGTTATTTTTAACGGCAATATGAAATATATCGTGTTTAGCCCATACTGGAACGTGCCGCCAAGCATCATACGAAAAGAAGTGATACCCGGCATGAAGCGCAATAAAAATTATCTAGCTAATCATAATATGGAATGGAATAATGGGGCTGTGCGACAAAAGCCTGGTCCGCGCAATTCACTCGGATTGGTAAAATTTCTTTTTCCTAATAGCTATAATATCTATTTGCATGATACTCCTTCAAAAAGTTTGTTCAATGAAAGTAAGCGGGCATTCAGCCATGGATGCATTCGTTTGGCAGAACCAAAAAGATTAGCTGAATACCTATTGCGCAATGATCCGCAATGGAACGAATCCAATATCACAAAGGCCATGAACAGCGGCAAAGAAAAATACGTAACCCTAAAACAAACTGTCCCCGTCTTTATTGGTTATTTCACCGCCTGGGTTGATCGCGATGGAAAACTGAACTTCAGAGATGATATATACGGACATGATAAGGAAATGGCAGCGCATCTCTTTGCTACCGCAAAGAAATAAATAATTCCCTTTTGTCCGCCTCACCAAAACGAGATCGTCATAATTGCATAGATGAAAAAGAAAAAAATGAAAGGGCTGTTGTCCGCAAAACAATTTCTTATTCGTCTTTAATAAAATCACTTTACATTCAAAAATCAACAATTATGGAAAAGTTCATGCTGATCTTCCAGGGTGGGATGTCATCTGAAAATTCTTCACCCGAATTTATGCAGGCTCAAATGGGGAAATGGATGGCCTGGATAGAGAAACTTAGCAAAGCCGGTAAGTATGTATCGGGCGAACCGCTTCTCCCCGGAGGCAAACTAATAAAGGGAAAATCGAAAACAGTTACTGATGGCCCGTACACCGAAGGAAAGGAGGTGGTCGGAGGCTTCTTTATCGTAAATGCCGAAAACTACGATGAGGCGGTAAAACTTTGTGATGATTATCCTGGTTATGAATACGGTGGCACCATACAGGTAAGACAGGTGATGAAGATGGACATGTAAGTGAAAAGTGAAACGTGAAACGTCAAAAGTCAAAACCGGCAACTCTCTCTGTATGCCATATTTTTACTTTTGAGTTTTGAATTGTCTCATGGCTGGTTCATCAACTGTTAACCAAATAGTCGACCATCTTTTCCGTCACGAATCGGGAAGGATGGTCTCTGTACTGTCGCGACTGCTGGGTTTTCAAAATTTAGAAGCGGCCCAGGATATAGTCCAGGATACACTCTTGCAGGCCATGAACACCTGGGGGTATAATGGAATTCCCGAAAATCCCTCAGCCTGGTTATATCGCGTAGCAAAAAACAAAGCCATTGATCTGTTACGGCGCCAAAAGAAATTTAAAGAGATCAGTCCTCAATATTCCTATTTACTCCAATCGGAATATACTCTTAGCTCAACAGTGAACAATTTTTTCCTGGATGATGAGATACAGGATAGCCAACTTAGGATGATGTTTGCCTGCAGCCATCCATCCATTCCCGAAGAATCCCAAATTGCACTGACGTTAAAAACACTTTGCGGTCTGAGCATCCATGAAATTGCAAAAGCTTTTTTAACTAATGATGAAACGATCGGTAAAAGAATTTACCGGGCTAAAGAAAAGATAATTTCTGAAAAAATTGAGCTGAGTGTACCACAGGGAAAAGAACTGCCCCAACGACTCGACGTCGTTTTAAAATGCTTGTATCTTTTGTTTAACGAAGGTTATAATTCCTCGCATCCCGATAAACTGATCCGCGAAGATCTCTGCGAAGAGGCCATAAGACTCACTTATCTTCTGACCCTGCATCCGGACACTAATGTCTCGCGGGCGAATGCTTTGTTGTCCTTAATGTGCTTCCAGGCATCACGATTGCAGGCAAGAGTTGACGATAAAGGAAATATTGTTTTACTAAAATACCAGGACCGCAGTAAATGGTATAAGCCATTAATTGAGAGAGGAACTGTGTACCTTGAGTTTGCCTCGGAACTGGGTGAAGCATCGTCCTATCACATTGAAGCAGCCATTGCATCGCTGCATGCAGTTGCTCCCACATTTGAACAAACAGACTGGAGATCTATCTATCATTTATATGAATCGCTTTATGAAATGCAACCTGCTCCCATCGTAGCATTGAACAAGGCGATCGCATCCGCTTATGCTGTCAGTAAAGAAAATGCGCTTGAGCAATTGTTAAAAATAAAAGGTCTTGAAGATTATTATCTCTATCACACTTCGATCGGTGAAATATATTTTGAAATGAAAGACAAGAAGAAGGCAAAAAAATTCTACGAAACAGCTTTGCGTCTCACCTCCTCACACCAGGAACAAGAGTTGCTGATGAAAAAGATCAGCAGCTGCGACGCTGTATAATAAATTCCTCAATGCAGGGCAGGCACAGCTTTTGCAGACTCAGAAGTATGAAAAGTTTCCTCCTAACCGCACTCATATGCTCTTTACTTGCCGCGTGTTCATACAATGCTTCCGATAAAGAAAATAAAGGCGGCATCGGGAGCAGCACCAATCAAAAGAAAAACATCAGCAAAAGAGACGGAAGCGTTAATGCCTCCAATTCTTATAGCGATCTCTTTTTTGACAGTACGGCTATGGAACAATTTATACAGAAAAAAAAGATCGCCGATTCCATTGCAGACCGTATTCGCAGCTTTTACAATACCCGAAATTACCAGTACGCATGGTTCAGTAGTGATGGCTTGACCGAGCAGGCAAGAGCCTTCTGGAATCTGCACGATTATGTTACGACCTATGATCCCGATTCGTCCTTAAAAGACAAGGCGCTGCAAAGAAAAATGGATTATCTCACGGCGGAGGATCAGCTTTCCGTGAGCACAAAGGACAAATCCTTTTTGAATACGGAGCTTACGTTAACGCAACATTTCATTCAATACATTTTACATAACTACGAAAAAGGTTTTGTAAAAAGGAAAGAGATGGAGCGATTCATTCCACGTAAAAAGGAAGATGCACTGCAGCTTGCGGATTCAATACTCAATAAAAAACATAAAGACGATAAGTATTTTGAAGATGTAAACCCCGCCTACAGCGCATTAAAAGATCAACTTAATACGTATGTTGACATTGCAAAAAAAGGAGGCTGGCCGCAAATTACTATGGCAAAAAAAAGGTTAAAGAAAGGAATGACAGCACCGGGCGTAGCCGTCATAAAAAGAAGACTACAAATCACGGGGGATCTGCAGGGCAATGACTCGAGTTCAGTCTTTAATGATACACTGGTGAATGCCATCAGGAATTTCCAGGAACGTCATGGATATACTCCAAGCGGTGTGATCACCGATTCATTAATAAAAGAAATGAATGTGCCTGTGGTAAAAAGAATTCAACAGATCATCATGAACATGGAAAGAATGAGGTGGATGGCGCAAAGACAAAACGGAAACCTGATAGTGGTGAACATTCCCGAGTTTGTATTACACGTTTATGAAGGAAATAAAAAGGCGTTTGACATGGATGTGGTAGTGGGCAAAGAAGGACACAATACAATGATGTTTAACGGGGACCTGAACCAGGTCGTCTTTTGTCCCAATTGGAACGTGCCACAGAGCATTGTGCAAAAGGAGATCCTTCCGGCCATGGAAAAGGATAAAAATTATCTCGAAAAACAGAATATGGAAATCACCGGCGAAGAAGAAGGAACACCTGTGATCCGCCAGTTACCCGGCGAAAAAAATGCATTGGGTAAAGTCAAATTTTTATTTCCTAACAGTTTCAATATTTATTTTCATGACACGCCTGCAAAAGGTTTATTTGAAAAAGATAAACGGGCTTATAGTCATGGTTGCATCCGGTTAAAGGAGCCTGAAAAAATGGCTGACTATGTTTTGAGAGATCAGCCGGAATGGACGCCCGAAAAAATTGAAGACGCAATGAATGCAGGAAAGGAAAGATTTGTAAAAGTAAAGGACCCTATTCCCGTACTCATTACATATTATACTGCCTGGGTAGATGAAAACGGGCAACTTAATTTTCGCGAAGACATTTATGGGCATGACAGTGATCTTGCAAAGAAGATGTTCCTGTAAAGTATTTCTCACCATGTAAGCGATGAACATTGACTTTTCATCATCTTCCAATACATTTGTAAGAATTGAATATCGATGCAACTCACCGAGGTCTCCGATAAAAAAACAGCGAAAGAATTTCTTGATGTAAATGTATTGATCAATAAAAACGATCCCAATTATATCCGTCCACTTGATAAGGACATTAACGAAGTGTTTAATCCCCAAAAAAATAAAACATTCCGTCATGGAGAAGCCATACGGTGGATATTGAAAGATAAAGAAAGAAAATTGATCGGTCGCATCTCGGCTTTCGCCAATAAGAAATATAAAAATAAGGGGGACGACGGCCCTGCAGGAGGCATTGGCTTTTTTGATTGCATCAACGATCAGCATGCCGCAGATATGTTATTTGATGTAGCAAAACATTGGTTGATGCAAAGAGGAATGCAGGCCATGGACGGGCCCATCAATTTTGGGGAAAGGGATCGCTGGTGGGGCTTGCTTGTTAAAGGGTTTGAACCTCCGGTTTATTGTTTGAATTATAATCCTCCCTATTACCAGGCACTGTTTGAAAATTATGGATTCAAAAATTTTTACAACCAGCATTGCTACGCTTTGAAAGTAATGGAAAGGGTACAGGAGAAATTCTATACGCGCCATGCCCTTATTGCAGCAGACTCCGACTTTTCATCCCGTCACATACAAAAATCACAACTGGAAAAATTCGCGAAAGATTTCACACTCGTTTATAACAAGGCATGGGCAAAACATGGCGGGATGAAGGAGTTAAGCCTGCCGGTTGTTTTAAAACTCTTTCAAACAATGAAACCGATCATGGACGAAAGGGTTTGTTGGTTTATCTATTACAAAAATGAACCCATCGGTATTTGGGTTAACCTTCCGGACCTGAACCAATGGTTCAAATACCTGGATGGAAAATTTGACCTCTTTCACAAGTTGAAATTTCTCTGGATCAAGAGAACAAAGAAATGTAACAAATTTACCGGGTTGGTGTTCGGTATAGTTCCGGAATTCCAGGGCAAGGGAGTCGATGCTTATATGATCATGGAAGGCGCAAAAATAATCCAGGGACAACATTTGTATGATGACTTCGAAATGCAATGGATCGGTGAATTCAATCCCAAAATGATCAACGTGGCAGAAGACCTGGGTACTTATCGAAGTCGTTTGCTCACCACTTATCGTTATTTATTTGACCGCACAAAGGAATTCAAGCGGCATCCCATACTAAATTAAAGTAGGGTCATTTTTAAAAGTCGTCATTGTGAGTGAGAACGACCGCATCCATTTCTCGTCATTGCTGCGAAGGAGGAACGACTGAAGCGTGCATACCGGCAGGCAGGCAATCTGTCTTATAGTCAACAATGATTTTTTAGATTGCTTCTCCACCTACGGCGAATCGCAATGACGACTTTGAGACAGTTTTTTTTGTAATGATGTCCGGAATTTATTCAATGCCTGATGAATTTTTCTTTTTCCTTTTGAAGTTTTTGATCACTTAGAAAATCATCGCAATTGTCTGAAGCTTTCTAAGTGTGGCGACAGAACCTGTCGTCGCTGTCAACCAGGAGTTATCAAGTTTGAATCACAGAATGGACTTAAAATTTAGAAAGAAGTATCTGACACCAGAGGACGGAAAATTGATTGCAAAGTAATATCACAGCGAAACTGCAATTTTCTTTTGAAAAGTTGCCCTGCAGGTATATGTCATGAAGTGGCAAAATGTGAACTTTGTTTACAGGTAAATCAATCTCATTAGTTCAACCGAGTAAAATAAATGATATGGATATAAAAGAACTTTTCGGAACAGGAGAACACCTTACTGCCTTGCAAATGGGCGTAAGAGCTTTTCTTATGTTTTTTATTACACTTGCATTGATCCGGGTGGCTGGCATGCGTATTTTCGGAAAGAGAACAGCTTTTGATAATATTCTTGTGATCATGCTTGGAGCCATCCTAGCGCGTGGAGTTGTAGGTGCTTCTCCATACTTTTCTACCGTTGCCGCCTCGGCGGTCATGGTAGTTGTTCATAAGATACTCGCCCTGCTTGCGCTGAGATATGTGTGGGTTGGCAAGATCGTAAAAGGTATTCACCGCTCTTTATACAAAGACGGAGAATTTAACAGAAAAAACATGAGGATATCCGCGATCAGCAAGGATGACCTGATGGAAGGAGTGCGAATGCAAATACATAGCAAAAGCCTTGATCAGGTAGAAGAGGCCTACATTGAAAAAAATGGGCACGTAAGCATTATAGAAAAGTGATTCCTGTTGCCAACGACCTATTCATAATAATACACTTCCGGTACCATTATTAAAAAAATAGTGTGGAGTGTGAAGAGGATGATAAGCGATTCCCAGGATTTAAAAACAATTTTCTCTTGCCACAGATAACTCCAAGCCTCCTTTCAGAGCTATGAACGTTTCTGTGAAGCGCTACTTACAATAGTAGCCTTGTCATGTTTTATTTAAATTTTTGATTTAGAAAGCAAGGATGAAACAATGCTCGCGACGATACAATGGTATTTTTGTACCATAAACTTTTTATAAACATTTGTGAACTTTCACTTTTGTTTTAATTTCTTCTACCTTTACGCCTTAAATGAGATCAAACCGGCTTGTAATAAAGAGTCTTGCAATCCTGCTCTTATTGGTATTCTGCCAAAAGATAGGCGGTGGTCTTTATCTTCACAACTGGCTTCATGCAAATGCCTGCAAACAATACTCTCACACTGGTAGCGAAACCGTGAGTGGTTATAATTGCAGTTGTATTGACGATTTCTCGATGCCGTTTTCGGATAATGAAGAGAAAACTCCTCAACTGGTCATTCCGATAAAGACGGAATTCACTCCTTCTTATAATTCCTTAATTCCTTTTTCATCTACATTTTTTCATTCACTCAGAGCGCCTCCTTTCGTTTCATAATACAGATAACACACTAAACAATCTCCTGTAGTGTTTCAAGCTTATTGAAACTTTTACTTTAGTTAATAATAGTGATTATGAAATCGAAAAATATTATCTATCTCTTTTTTTTAACGTTCACAGTTTTTACAAGCATAAGCTCTTTTTCACAGGTTCCAGCAGACAGCACTGCGGCTGATTCAGCATTGTTAAAGCAGATCGAGCAGCAGATGCAAACCAACAACCCGCCGGCGCAACAGCCGCAGCAAACGCGATCCACTCTTTCATTCAATCCCGACATTGGAGTAATCGGCGATTTCCAGGGATCATATATCAGCAAAGGCAATAAGAATTTCAATGCCTATCTGAATGAGACTGAACTTTCATTACAGGCAAATGTTGATCCATATGCGAGGGCGGATTTCTTTCTTTCATTTGCTCGTGATCCCGAAACCGGCAAGTATGGAGTGGAAGTGGAAGAAGGCTATTTAACAACTCTCTCCCTTCCGGCCCAGTTACAGTTGAAGGTGGGGAAATTCAGAGAAGCGATAGGAAGAATCAATCCTACACACCCGCATGCATTACCATTTATTGACCTGCCAAATGCATACGTAAACTATTTTGGAGAAGATGGGTTGAATGACGAAGGCGCATCGCTCAGTTGGCTGATCCCAAATAAAAAGTTTTACCAGGAGATCGTTTTCCAGGTTACCTCGGGTCTTTCTGAATCGCCAAGTTTTTATCGCGGCGACAACAATCACCTGATCTACCTCGGTCATTTAAAAAACTTTTTCACACTTAGCGACAATGCTACTCTTGAATTAGGATTGACCGGGATGACAGGCCCGAATGATTCTTCGCGTACAACAAGTATTGCCGCAGCTGATCTTACTTACAAGTGGAAACCTGTGCAGATGAATACTTACCGGTCTGTCACCTGGCAAAGTGAATTCTATTATGGTCACAGAAACGTTATGGAAAATCTTTCCGTCAATTCATTTGGGCTCTATTCTTTTCTTCAATATCAATTAGCAAAAAGATGGTTTTTGACAGGGCGATACGATTATGCGCAAAAGCCGTATGACAAAGACATTATTGAACAGGCTTATTCATTGACCGCGGGATGGTACGCTACGGAGTTTTCGAAGATAGAACTGGAGGGAAAAACAACAGACGATAATGTTGTTCAACGATATTACCAGGCCTGGCTGCGATGGATATTTGTGATCGGTGCACACGGTGCGCATCAATATTAATTCTATAAATTTAAAGACGATAAAATGAAAAGTAAATTGATCTTTTTTTTGATCTCATCAGTTGGTATCTTAACAACAGTTCATGCCGGTACAATTAAAGTTGTAACTACAACAACAGATCTTAAAAGCATAACTGAGTTGGTCGGCGGAGATAAAGTCTCTGTGTCATCCATTGCTACCGGTTATCAAAACCCGCATTTTGTTGATCCCAAGCCAAGCTACATCATTTCACTTAGCAAAGCAGATTTGTTCGTAACAGTAGGACTTGATCTTGAGATCGGATGGTCGCCCCAGTTATTGTCTAGTTCGAGAAATACAAAAATTCAAAAGGGTGCGGGAGGATATGTCGACGCCTCGCAGGGGATCGGTTTGTTGCAGGTGCCCTCTGCTGCCAACAGAGCTGAGGGTGATATTCACATCTATGGTAATCCCCATTACTGGCTTGATCCATTGAATGGAAAAGTGATCGCAAGAAATATTGCCACTGGACTGGAAAGGGTCGATCCTTCCAATAAATCAACTTATGAAACAAACCTGCAGGCTTTCTTCAAAAAGATCGATGATAAGATGAAAGACTGGCAATCGAAGATGGCCCCATTTAAAGGAACAAAGATCATTGCCTACCACAATGAGTGGGTTTACCTTGAAACACGCTTTGGGTTGAATATTGTTGACTTTATGGAACCCAAGCCGGGCATTCCCCCATCGCCATCCCAGTTAGTGAAGGTGATAAAGGAAATTAAAGCGAATAGCATTAAAGTAATAATTTCTTCGCCCTACTTCACAACATCTTCATCCGATGTTGTGGCAAAACAAACCGGTGTGAAGGAACTGACGCTGGCTACTTCGGTGGGTGCTTTTGATCCAATTAAAAATTATTTTGACCTTTTTGATTACGATATTCAACAATTAACTGCCATTCTTAAATAAATACCAACATGTTTGAAATATTTCATCAGCCACTTTTTCTTCCGGCGCTTGAAGGGGCAATCGTCACCGGCATTTTGTTATCTTACCTGGGAGTTCACGTGGTAGGAAGGGGAATTGTTTTTGTAGATCTCGCATTAGGACAGATATCTTCACTTGGAGTAGCTTTCGCCGCATTCATTGGGAGTGGTTTGACATCTATACCTTTAGTTTTTACTCTCGCCGGAGCCATATTAATGTCATTTATCAATATTCGCGATAAACGATTAAAGCAAGAAGCCATCATTGGTATTTTGTATGCTTTTTCTTCTGCACTCACGGTGTTGTTAATTTCGAAAACGCCAAACAATGACGCAGACGCCATGGGGGAAGTTTTGTTTGGCAGTTTATTTTCTATTTCCCCCGAGAAGCTAAATACATTAATAATAATTTTCAGCAGCATTGCAGTATTGCATATTTTGTTTTTCAAACGATTTTATTCGCTTACCGAATCATTTGAGAACGGCGAAAATCACTTGATCGGCATCTTCAATATTTGGAATTTTCTCTTTTACATTTCTATTGGCCTTGCGATTGTTTTCGCCGTTAAAAGTAATGGTGTTATCCCTGTATTTTCATTTCTCATTATTCCTGCGGTATCTGCAATTATGCTTACTAAGAATAAATATCTTGTTATTGTATTTGCTATACTAATAAGTATTCTCGGAAGTTATTTTGGACTTACGTTGGCGCTTAAAAAGGATTTTACGGGTGGGCCTTCCATTGTTGCAACGCTCAGTGGGATATTTATCCTTGCCTCGATCTATAAAATACTGGGCTCAGTTTTTACTAGAAAGTCTCACTGATTCAGGTGAGGAATCTGTGAGCAATCGTTGGGCTCAATAATAAACTGTTTATTTTATCTCACTGATTGCACAGATAAGCACAGATTTTATTGAATGATTCCGACTGGAATTCAATTAGCACTTTAAACACCATCTGTGAAAATCCGTGGAATCTGTGAGCAATAATAGTTGTTCATAGGGATCTCAACATTCTCCAGAGTCTTATCCAGTTGCCTCCATTGTGGATCTCTTTCACGCCATTTGCTTTCAGAACACTTATCACTCTTTCATTGTCTGAATCAAAGTTTGAGCAAATAATTATGGGCCTGTTCATTTGAACAATGCGCTTGAGATTAATATTTATTCTGTCGAGAGGGATATTTATCGAATCGCGCACTTTTCCACGGTCAAATTCTGCGGCCGGTCTTATATCAATAATGACAGCTCCGCGACGCAATGCTTCTTTGATCTTGCCATTGCCTATACCTAAGATGGAAAAGAGGCTCATATGAGTTACTAGTTACCGGTTTCCAGTTATCAATTTTAGCGAGTTAAGATATAACGAAAATTGTGTTAGGGAATTAACCGGGCACAGGCAACTGGTAACCGGCAACTATTCACACCGCTACCACCTTCGCCTTTCTTTCTCCGATCTGTTGGCGCCACATGGCATAGTATAAACCTTTTTCATCAAGAAGGGTTTCATGATTGCCGGTTTCTACTACGTCACCTTTTTCTAATACATAAATTCTGTCGGCATGCATGATCGTTGAAAGGCGGTGTGCGATCAGGATGGTGATCTGTGCTCCTTCACTGGAGATTTCGCGAATTGTGTCGGTGATCTCTTCTTCGGTCAATGAATCGAGAGCAGATGTAGCCTCGTCAAATAACAGCAACTTAGGTTTGCGGAGCAATGCCCTTGCTATCGATAATCTTTGCTTTTCACCGCCAGATAATTTCAAACCACCTTCACCAATGGTTGTTTCCAATCCTTTTTCCGCCCTGGCCATCAAATTCTGGCAGGCGGCCCTGTTCAGAGCGGTCACCAGGTCTTCATCCGTTGCTGCTGGATTGACAAACAAAAGATTTTCTTTGATCGTGCCGCTAAACAGGTTTGTGTCCTGTGTTACAAAACCGATCTGGTTCCTGAGATCATCAAATCGTAATTCGGTTTCATCAAGACCGTTATAAAGTATTTTGCCATGCTGAGGACGATACAAACCAACCAACAACTTCATCAAGGTTGTTTTCCCACTTCCACTGGGACCCACAAATGCGATAGTTTGTCCAACCTTCACATCAAAACTGATGTTATTGATCGCTTTCTGTGCAGCCGTTTGATGCTGAAATGAAACTTCTTTGAAAGACAGGGTTCTGATGTTGCCCAATGGTTTTGGATGCACAGGATCCTTTTCCGGCGGCTTTTGCATCAGGTTATGAAAATTATTCAACGAGGCTTCTGCCTCCCTGTATGAAAGGAGAATATTACCGATCTCCTGTAAAGGGCCAAAAACAAAAAATGAAAATATTTGCATCGTCACGAGCTGACCCGCATCCATCTGGCCTTTAAATATCAGCCACATTAAAATAAAAAGGATCACTTGTCGCAGCGTATTGACAAAGGTCCCCTGTATAAAACTGATGCTGCGGATCCGTTTTACCTTCATCAACTCCAACCCGAGTATTTTGTACGTGTTCTTGTTTAAACGCTCTACTTCCTGCTTTGTCAATCCAAGACTTTTTACCAACTCAATATTCCGCAATGACTCGGTAGTAGAACCTGCCAGCGCTGTTGTTTGTCCGACAATATTTTTTTGTATGACCTTGATCTTTTTGCTCAGCCCATTGGTAATGTATGTAAGTAGGAGTATTCCTACCAGGTAGGCAATCGGTACTCTCCAGTTAATAAAAATAGCCGCATAAATAAATACAAATAATACACCCACAAGCACCCCAAAAAGAATGTTGATGAAATTGGTCATGAATTTTTCCACGTCGGCGCGGACCTTTGTTAACACGGAGAGAGTTTCACCGCTACGCTGATCTTCAAACTGACTGTATGGCAATTTCATTGCATGCTGCAAGCCATCAGTAAATACCTTTGCGCCAAATTTCTGGATCACCACATTTAGAAAATAATCCTGGAAATTTTTTGCGATACGGCTGATCATCGCAACGGAGATGGAGGCTATCAATAACCAAACGACCCCGTAAAGAGTTTTCCAATCCGTTTTGATTCCCTTTGGCGTATTGACCTGCTCTGCTACTTTCTTCTTTAAAAAAAGAAACTCATTCCAGTTAAACGGATGTGTAATGTGATACCCCGCGAGATTTATAAGTTTCCCGAAAATGATTGGGTCGACCAGGGAAAAGCCCATGTTAATAGCCGCCAAAGCCAGTACGAGAGTTACCAACCATTTATGGGGTCTCAGGTAATGAAGTAAGATTTTCATACGTCGTTTTCTGGTTTATCAGCCAGCTAAGACAAACAAACGATGGTGAAGTTTATTTGAAGTCATTAGCTATACTATAACACTGCAGTCTTAAAAAAAGTTATGCTGATCCTGGAAAAAATATTCTTTTTGCAAATTCTATACAAGTTCGTAAAAAAATGACAACTTAGCAGACCTGTAACACCCATTTTAAGCAACTGCATGTCCAATATTTTAGTTGACCTTCATAGAATGGGGGGAAATGCATACAATGGTTTATACCATTTCTGTTACCAGTTGGGTAAATACCTGGCACTGGAAGCCCCCGATGATATGCATTTGCATTTCTATGTGCCGAGAAGTCAGCGTGGGATCTTCGATAAACATTCAAAATATGTCACTCAGTATAGCCTTCACAAATACTTTCACCCCCTCACGAGCCGCTTTGATGTTTGGCATGTAGCGACAACGCTTTCCTGGTACCGGCCTTATAGCAACAAGACAAAAAATATTTATACCATTCACGATCTGAATTTTCTGAATGAAGAAGAGTACACGACTTCCATCAGGAAGAAATACCTGACACTTATTCAGCAAAGAATTGACAGGGCCGATTACCTTACATTCATATCTGAATTTGCCCTTGAGCAGACAAAAGAATACCTGGATCCCCGCGAAAAACCATACAGTATCATTTACAACGGGTGTAATGTGCCTGAAAAAATCACTGAATATCCCAAATATGCGCCCCACTCCCCTTTCCTGTTCAGTATTGGTCAATTTCATTCGAGGAAAAACTTTCATGTTCTTCCTTCACTCCTTCCAGGAAACGACTATGAATTGGTGATAGCGGGTTTGAATGATTTTGCTTATAAAGAAAGAGTAATAAAAGAAGCCAAAAGCCTGGGAGTAGCCGACAGGTTAAAATTAATAGGACCCATTAGCGAAGCAGAAAAATCGTGGTACTACAAAAATTGCCTGGCGTTTGTTTTTCCAAGTATTGGTGAAGGCTTTGGCTTGCCCGTATTGGAAGCAATGTATTTCGGAAAGCCTGTATTTTTATCCAGGTTCACCAGTCTTCCCGAGGTGGGTGGCAATGTGGCCTATTATTTTGATGATTTCGATCCGGCATGCATGCAGGAAGTTTTTGAAAAAGGTATGCATCATTATAAATGCCAGCGTCCCCAAGAAAGAATAATTAAAAGAGCAAAAAGCTTCACTTGGGAAAGGGCGGCTGATGAATACATAAATGTTTATAGAAATTTTTAGCAAACAAGACATAGCCGTCGACTATTTATCCATGACAGGACCAGTTTCAAAAAGATTCAAACCTTCACTCAGCAACCCTTATTATTTTATCCGTAAATCTTTGTATAAAAAAATAAGAGAGTTTGCGCCGCAACTAAAAGGAAAATTGCTTGATTTTGGTTGTGGCAGTAAACCTTACAAAGATCTTTTTGTAAATGTCTCTGAATACATTGGCCTTGACTTTGAAAACGAAGGGCATTCTCACAGGAACGAGAGTATTGATGTAATGTATGATGGCAAAACCATTCCCTTCGGTGACAGGCATTTTGATTCGGTTTTCAGCAGTGAAGTGTTTGAGCACATTTTTAACCTCGAACAAATAATACCGGAGATAAACAGGGTAATGAAAAACGGGGCAAAGTTGTTCGTCACCTGTCCATTTGTATGGAACGAGCATGAATTGCCGAATGATTACGCGAGATACACACAGTTTGCATTAAGGCACCTGCTTGAAAAAAATGGTTTTAAAATTTTAGTACAGGATAAAACGGGCGATTTTACAATGGCATTGTATCAAATGAAAATGGTTTATTTTAATGAACATTTCATACCCGCGGTTCCCTGGCTGGGTAAATTGAAATTTTTCAGGGTTAATATTCCTCCATTGATAAATCCAATATTAAATGCGTGGTTTTCGTTCTGGCACTGGCTTTTACCAAAAAGAAAAGACTGGTATTTAAATAATATTGTACTGGCTGAAAAACTATGAATGAAAAAATTGTTTTAACCGTTTGCACCGCAGCTTACCTTGCCCAGGCGAAGGCACTGGGAGATTCACTATTGAAGTTTAATCCAGGCTATACGTTGGTGATCGGTTTGGTAGATAAATTGAACGGGAGAATCGATCGCGACTACTGGAAACCTCATCAATTAATAGAAGTTGAAGAGCTAAATATCCCTCAGTTTGAAAAGATGTCTAAGCAGTACACGACACTCGAATTGGTTTGTGCTGTTAAGTCGTTTTATACTGATCACCTTTTCAAGTTGTACAACCCCAACCAGGTCATCTTCCTGGATTGTGACATACTGATCTTTGACTCGCTTGCTTACCTCGAATCGGAACTAAACAATTTTTCCATTTTGCTCAGCGCTCATATCACAATGCCATTTCCAAGCGACGGCCACAAGCCGGAAGAAAAGACAATTTTAAAAACCGGAATGTTCAATGCAGGATTCTATGCTGCAAGAAATGATGAGAACGGGAGAAGCTTTATAAACTGGTGGAAAGAAAGAATGGTTGATCAGTGTTATGAAAGACCAAAAGAAGGTTTAAATGCAGATCAGAAATGGCTGAACTTTTTGCCTTTTTATTTTAAGAAAGTAAAAGCCGTCGAGCACCCGGGTTGCAACTTTGCCTACTGGAATTTTCATCAACGCAAGCTTGAGAAAAAACAGGATAAGTTTTTTGTCAACAACGAACCCCTGCTGTTTTTTCATTACAGTGGATACTCTTTGAATTATCCCGATCTCATCTCAAGGCACCAGGACCGCTTCGACATGAAGGCAAACCCCGCAGTGAACGAGTTATTTAATATTTGTCGCGAACAACTGATTCAAAACGGACATGAAAACATGCAGAAGATAGCGTGTTATTATCAAAAATCTTCAGGAGGGTTGTTGAAGAAATTGGGGTTAAAAAAATAACTGGCTAGCTATTGTAACAATTCTATGCCTTTGTGTTCAGTGGTATTTGTATACTTTTCAAAATACTCAGAACGTAAAAAGGTATTACACCGCCTTAAGTGTATTGCCACAGAAGAACAGAAACACAGAAAAAAGTCGTCTGAGTTAATGATGTTGGGCGTAGTCACTAAGAGCAGTTCTATCCCGCCCAACCTTCCCGGTCAAGGTTCCTATATTGAATGGCTTCAGCTAAAAATTCAGGTTTGATATCTTGAGATTGAGAGAGATCAGCGATAGTCCTTGAGACTTTTAAGATACGATCATATGCCCTTGCAGACAGATTTAATTTCTCCATCGCAGTCTTTAATAAATTTTGTCCAACGGTATTGATGACACATATCTCTTTCAACTGTTTGCTTGTCATTTGGGCATTGCAGTAAATGCCGGGATGATCCTCATATCGTTTCGCCTGTATTTCCCGCGCTTCAATGACGCGGTTGCGGATATCGCTGGATCTTTCCTGCAATCTCACAGATGAAAGTTCGCTAAACGCAACGGGTGTAACTTCCACATGCAGATCGATACGATCGAGTAAAGGACCAGAAATCTTGTTCAAATATTTTTGCACAGCTCCGGGTGGACAGGTACACTCCCTTTCAGGATGATTATAGTAACCGCAAGGACAGGGATTCATTGATGCGATCAGCATGAACGAAGCCGGAAAATCGATAGCGATCTTTGCTCTTGAAATGGTGACCCTCCGTTCTTCCATTGGTTGACGCATCACTTCCAGTACTGCTCTTTTGAATTCTGGTAACTCATCCAAAAACAAAACACCGTTATGCGCCAATGAAATTTCTCCCGGCTGAGGATTGCCTCCGCCACCCACCAATGCCACATCGCTAATTGTGTGGTGCGGAGAACGAAATGGTCGTTTCGAGATCAACGTTGAGTTTTCAGGAAGTTTGCCGGCAACAGAATGGATCTTTGTTGTTTCCAATGCCTCCTGTAAAGTAAGAGGAGGAAGAATGGTGGGTAACCGCTTCGCGAGCATTGTTTTTCCCGCACCTGGGGGTCCGATCAATATAGCATTATGCCCTCCTGCCGCTGCAATTTCCAATGCACGCTTTATATTTTCCTGCCCTTTTACTTCATTGAAATCAAATTCATAATCACTTTGTGAATGAAAAAATTCTTCTCTTGTATTTATTATTACTGCCTTTAATCCTTCCTCGTTGTTTTCAAAAAATTCGATCACTTCTTTTATATGCGAAACTCCATACACGTCAAGATTGTTGACCATCCCCGCTTCACGTTCGTTGGCCTTTGGAACGATCAAACCTTTGTATCCCTCTTTTCTTGCTTGTATGGCAATTGGCAATGCGCCCCTGATCGGTCGCACTTCACCGTCAAGACTCAATTCGCCCATGATCACATATTTCTTAATCGCATTTTTGTTTTCCAATTGTTCAGAAGCGGCGAGAATCCCAATGGCGATCGGAAGATCAAATGCAGTTCCGCTTTTTTTGATATCGGCAGGAGCAAGATTTACTACCACGCGGGTGCGTGGCATCAAATAACCGTTGGATTTTATTGTGCTTTCAACGCGCTGCAAACTTTCTTTCACTGCATTGTCAGGCAAGCCCACTAATACGATCCCTGTATTATCTCAACGCTTCAACTTAAGTTTTTTTCGGAAAAAAGATGATGAAAAAAACATACTGTTACCGCGTTTATACCAGACAACTTAAGAATAAATCTTCTAAGGTCTATTGCCACAAAGACGCGAAGAAAAAACGAAACCTGGTAAAAACTTAGAGCCTCATGTCCACCCGGGGTCTTTTTGCCTTATAAATCTTCGATGCTGCATTAAGACTTAGCAAAAGACCCCGGCGTAACACGAAAAACTTAGTGCCTTTGCGCCTTCGTGGCAATTAAAAATTAAGGATTCATTTTCCAACTTTCGCGTCAAATAAGAGCTCTGTGCCGGGATCAGCAGAAACATCTTGAACGGCCGCGTTTATTGGAATAGGGAAGGTTTCACTTTTATGTCCACCCGGGGTCTTTTGCCTTATAAATCTTCGATGCTGCATTAAGACTTAGCAAAAAAGACCCCGGGGTAACACGAAAATTTAGTGCCTTTGCGCCTTCGTGGCAATTAAAAATTAAGGATTCATTTTTCAACTTTCGCGTCAAATAAGAGCTCTGTGCTGGGATCAACAGAAACATCTTGAACGGCCGCGTTTATTGGAATAGGGAAGGTTTCACTTTTATGTCCACCCGGGCTCTTTTTGCCTTATAAATCTTCGATGCTGCATTAAGACTTAGCAAAAGATCCCGGGGTAACACGAAAACTTAATGCCTTTGCGCCTTCGTGGCAATTAAAAATTAAGGATTCATTTTCCCAACTTTCCCGTCAAATAACAGCTCTGTATCCGGATCAGCAGATACGCTTTGAATGACAGCATCCATTGGGATAGAAAAAGTTTCGGTTTGTTTTGTAATATTCAAAGTTTTAATAGTAGAGTTATTATCTGTCCCCAGTCTCATTTTCAACGGAAATTGAAATACGCCCTGTTTTTGCTCCTGGTTAACTGTGACAGAGACCTCTTTAACTTTTTCATCATACTTCCATTGAATATTCAATTGAGGAACTCCCGATGTATAAAGCCACTGTTGAAAAAATTGGCGAAGATCCTTGTGTGATATTTCTTCAGCTACTTTAAGCAGATCATTTGTATCTGCATTTTTGCCTTTGTAGCGATCATAATAAGTTTTTATGAAAAGGTGAAACAACGAATCTCCAATTTGGCGACGCAGCATATGCAACACCCATTCACCTTTCTGGTAACTATTTGCATTCAGAAGTTTTAGTAACGGAGATACTGAATCAACAATAGGCCTGTCGGAGCGCCTGGCAAATGAGATCACTCTCTTCCGGGCAGCGATCAATTCTTTATTGAGTGTGTCAACACCATATTTTGATTCCAGGTACATATCGGAAAGATAACTGGCAAAGCCTTCGCTTAACCACAAGTGAGGAAAGCTTTTCTCCGATGCCATATCACCGAACCATTGGTGTACTATTTCATGAGCCAGCAGACCTTCCATTGACTTATTTTCTTCCGCAGATTCCTCATAATAAAAAATAGCGCTCGCATTTTCCATCCCCCCAAAAATTGTTGTAGACTGAACATTTGCGAGTTTGTTGTAAGGGTAAGGACCGATATAATCAGAAAAAAATTTTACAATAGCGGGAGCAGGAGAATAATTTCGAAAACCGGTTATACTGTCCTGGGGATATACCCATGCCGATACAGGGATGCTCGGCGGACTATCCTCATATTGCTTAACAACAAATTTTGCTACTCCAATCACCATCACTTTTGTAGACAGCGAAATATCTTCCACCCAGTGAGTAAGTTTTTTATTGTATGCAAGAATTTTCTCTTCTTCCGATTTTCCATTTGAAATAACACTGTATTGTGCGGGAGCGGTAACCAGGAATTCAAATGTAGCCTTGTCACCAGGCTCATCTTTACAGGGTAACCAATTATGAGCACGGTCGGGCCAGTTATCGCCAAAAAATGTTCTGTCACCGTATCTATTTTTAGAAATGATCAAGCCATCAGCAGGGATTCCCTGGTAAACTATTTCAAACGTCCTGGTTTCATTTTTTTGAGCGGTTTTTTTTAGCCAGATCATCAAACTATCGTTGCCATGAGTCGAGCTAAGAATTTCATCCCCCTCTTTCACTTTGTAAGCGATCATTCCTTTTCCTTTTCCATTTGGCGAAACCAGGTTCAAATAAAATTTATTCGATGGTTCTTTGAATTGAAGCGTTACTAACGCTCGTCCCTTAATAGTATCAGACAGATCCGAAACCTCAATCTCAAACTTGTAGTGAAGAACATCAATATTACTCTGAGCAACTGAATAACGAGCGATGATGGAAAAAATAATAAGAGAAAAAAAACGCAAAATCATGAGTATAAATTTTTCCTTGTGATTCGTTTTAATTCGTGTAATTCGTGACCTACAACCTATCCAGCATATCCACCACTTTTTCCTTTTTCAATATCAGGTATCCAAACCGATCATTGCTGATACCTTCCTTTAGCTGGTAATTAAAGACGAGTTGATCCCCTATAACAGTTGTCTCAAAATACTTAAAAGAAATATTCGGATAGACCCTTAACTCCTCCCCAATTTCATAAAGATGCGTAGAAAGAATGAACAATGAGTTTTTCATCTTGATAAGACCTTTGATCACCGTAGAAGAGCATTTCATGGCGTCCTGCACATTGGTACCCTTAAACAATTCATCGATCAACACCAGCCATTTTTTTCCATTGTTGATCTTCTGTATAGTGTTTTTGATACGCTGGACCTCGTTAAAAAAGAAGCTTTCCCCTTTTGCGATGTTGTCAACAACATTGATGTTTGTAAGCAAACCATCAAACAAGGTTAGTTTCATTTCCTTTGCCGGCACACCCATTCCCAAATGCGCCAGGAATACCGCTGAACCGACCGACTTAATGAACGTACTTTTGCCAGCCATGTTTGCACCGGTCAGGAAGAGAAAATTGTGCTCAGGGTTCATCTCTATATTATAGGCAACAGGCCGCGGCAACAACAGGTGATACAGATCTCTTGCATAAATGAGTGGCTGCTCCGTTTCAACAAATTCAGGGAAACCAAGATTGAAAGTTTTTACAGCCATGGCCATAGAGTACCACGCATCAAGCCGGTAAAAAATTTCTATTAGTTCGAGAGTATCCGTCTTATAATGCCCCCGAAGATGAAAGGCGAAATATAAGTTCTGAGAAAGACTGAATGGTTCATTTTTCGTTTCAGACAAGCGTTGAAGGGGCGTCTCTTTCAAAAGCTGAAATATTCTTTCAATATATATTTTAAATGAGAGAGGAAGGTCAGGCAGGCCATCAAACTGCTTCGCGAGTTTTCTTATTCCGCGATAAAAATCAGCAAAATGCCTGACCGAATACCTGATCATTCCATAATCCTCGCGATGAAACCATTTGTATGAAAGCGTATTGACGGGATTCAGATTTTCAGGAATGGTGTCAAGGTTATAGTCCAAAAATTTATCCATCACAAGAATGGTCCCGTTCGTGATATCAGCTGGCCACTCATCAACATGCCTAAGAAGCGTTTTAATGATCTTTTGTGTTCCAAGTATCCGTTTGAGATCAGGATGAGGCTCCGAAAAAAACCTGAGCAGCCATGCTCTACCACCAGTGGTTCGTGTAAAATTCAATTTATGGAAAATGGAAAACTCCTCTTCCGCGTGAAAGATAGAAATATCGCTGAGTGTGGTTTTATCGGTTTGCATGGCGAGTAGCGAGTGGTGAATGGCAAGTAGGTGTTAGCTATTCACGGTTCACCGTTTTATCTTTCAAATTTTAACCTTTTTCCCTTTTGTGATTCATGGCAGTTTCCGTTCTCATAAACTAAATTCCCGTTGACAAACGTATGAGTAATGGAAGCAGGAAATTCCATATTTTCGAAAGGACTCCATCCACATTTATACCAAATATTTTCTTTTGTAACTGTTTTGGGTTTCCCGGCATCAACGATGACAAGATCCGCAAAGTAACCTTCGCGAACATAACCTCTTTCACTGATCCGAAAACAATTGGCTACTGCATGACTCATTTTTTCAGCAATTTTCTCTAAACTGATTCTTCCCTGTTTGTAATAGAAAAGCATCAATAGCAAAGGGTGCTGAACCAATGGCAGACCGGCGTGCGCGTGTTCGTACAGCCCCCTCCCGACCTCCCCCGACGGAGCAGGAGTAATGAGACCGTCGTTATTTCGAACAAGACCTTTTTCCTCAAGAGTATGCGGTGCATGGTCCGTAGCGATCACATCAAGCCTGTCATCAAGCAAAGCCTTCCATAGAGCTTCTTTGTTATTGGGTGATTTAATCGCAGGATTACATTTGATCTGGTTGCCCAGGCGGGCATAGTCATCACTTGTAAAATGAAGGTGGTGTACACAAACCTCTGTTGTAATTCTTTTTTCCTTTAATGGCATCAAATTACTGAAAAGCTGCAGCTCCTTTTCGGTAGAAATATGAAGTATGTGCAACCTTGTGTTGTGCTTCTGTGCGATCTGTATTGCTCTCAATGATGACTCATAACAAGCTTCCTCATTCCGGATAAAAGGATGATCAGCTGCCGTGAGTTCTTTTTTTTCCGCTTTTAACTTTTCCAGGTTTTGCTTTATGATCCGTTCGTCTTCGCAATGCGTTGCGATCAACAATTCACTTTCAGAAAAAATTCGATTGAGGGTTGACGGATTATCAACCAAAAGATTTCCGGTTGACGAACCCATAAAAATTTTTATCCCGCAAACTTCATTTTTCTTTTCATTAGTTTTTAAAACTTCATCGGCGTTGTCATTGGAAGTGCCCATGTAAAAGGAATAGTTCGACAATGAAGTTTGCGAAGCGATCTTGTATTTATCTTCAAGTAGCTCCTGGGTAAATGCAGGTGGAATAGTGTTGGGCATTTCCATAAAACTGGTAACACCGCCGGCCACTCCAGCTTTTGACTCAGTATACATGGTTGCTTTATGCGTCAGGCCTGGTTCACGAAAATGTACCTGGTCGTCAATAGCTCCCGGAAATAAGAATTTCCCTTCACCATCGATCTCTTTTGTGTCTGCACTTGCTGATGCGATCTGTGGCAATATTTTTTCAATTCTTCCGTTTTTTATCAGCACATCTCCCTGTTGAATGAGACCTTCATTGACGATTGAAATATTCTTAATCAGGTAATTTTGCATAACTTGTCCAACTTATATAAACCTAAACGCTGACATGCAAATTAAGCAATCAGTTCCCAAACCCATGAAGGGCCTTATGAAATTGTTGATTCTTTCTCTCTTTTTATTTCCTTTGATAAGTTTTGGTCAAACAACTTATATTCCGCTTGGTTCGGAAGAATATATTTTGTTGGACAGAATGGAAATAAAGTTAGGAACGGACTCCGTTTTGAATTTTTCGAAGACAAGACCTTTTTCAAGAGAGGCCATCATTCCGGTCATTCAAAGTTTTTATGAGCCGCATATTTACAAATATTCAAAAAAAGAAGTACCTCCTGATACAACGCTTGCCCCGGAGCAGGAAGCTCTTTTTAAAGTTGCAAAATTCTCAGTAGTTGATGGATATAACATGCGAAGGGCTTTGATAAATAGTTTGGAATGGACAAACGATATTTCTGCTTATAAAAGCAAAAAACCGTGGGGGAAAACTTTTTATCAAACTCCCGGTACGTTATACGAAGCTCATGTAAAAGATTTTGATCTTGCTATCAATCCTGTTCTTTATTTCCAGGGATCAAAAGAAAGGGATAATAACGAAACACTTTTCTTAAACACAAGAGGTGTTAGAGTGAGAGGACGGATCGCGAACAAGATCGGCTTTGATTCATATATCAGCGATAACCAGGAACGTGATCCGCAGTATGTGCAGGATTGGGTGAATAAATATAAAGCAGTTCCTAATCAGGGTTATTACAAATCATTTAAAACAACCGGTTACGATTATTTTAATGCAACGGGTTACTTCACGTTTGGAGTGACCAAATACATCGACGTGCAATTTGGTTATGATAAGAACTTTATCGGCAATGGTTACCGCAGCTTGTTTTTGAGTGACTTCGCAAACAACACTCTATTTCTGAAATTGAATACAAGGATCTGGAAGTTCAACTACCAGAATCTTTTTATGGAGCTCACTGCCACCGAGCCGCGTGGTCCTGACCGTTTGTTGAAAAAGAAATATGCCGCCATGCATCATCTTGATGTAAACATTACCAAATCGATAAATATCGGGTTATTTGAAGGCATCATTTTCGGAAGACCCGATCACTTTGAATTTGGCTATTTGAATCCAATTATTTTCTACCGTTCCATTGAACAACAAAACGGAAGCTTTGACAATGCATTAGTGGGTTTGGACGTAAAGGCAAACGTTGCGCATGCGCTTCAATTCTATGGCCAGTTGCTGGTAGATGAATTTGTCCTTAGTGAAGTAAAAGCGAACAACGGATCATGGGTCAACAAATGGGGAGTGCAGCTTGGTGTGAAATATATTGACGCGTTTGGAATAAAGAATCTTGACCTGCAGCTAGAAAGCAATCATGTTCGTCCTTTCACCTATTCTCATAGCGATTCCATCGCCAATTATACGCACTATAACCAACCACTCGCCCACCCGCTGGGAGCAAGTTTCCAGGAGTTCATCGGTATAGCCCGATATCAGCCCGCGCCAAAATGGTACCTGGAAGGAAAACTTTTTTTCTGGAAACAAGGCACCGATACATCCAATACGGTTAGCTATGGTAGCAATATTTTTCTGCCATACACTTTTCGAAACAGGGAAAATGGATTTAAAACAGGAGAAGATCTTTATCCGGGAAAAACTTTCATGGCTTCCTTTTTATTGTCGTACGAGTTAAAGCAAAACCTTTTTATTGACCTTTCGGCATTCTACAGGAAATACGAAGTTTCAGCCATGTCTACTTCAACAAATACTCCTGTAATTTCACTGGGAATACGGTTGAATGCTTTCCGGAGACAGTTTGAATTCTAGTATCATTTAGAATATTTCACATGAGAGTCGCTTTCATACGTTGCGTGATTGTTGCAATACTTTTCTTAGAAACACTTGATCCGCTTTTCGCGCAAAAAAGCACCATCCAATTTGAGATTTCAATGAACCAGCCCGCTACGCATACGTTTCATGTAACCATGCATTGTGCAGGTTTCAAAGGAGATTCGATTGATGTTAAGATGCCGGTGTGGTCGCCCGGGTATTATCAGCGACTTGATTTTGCTAATAATGTCGAAAATTTCCAGGTGTCAAATGCTTCGCAGAATAGCACAGGTTGGCGAAAATTACCTGGCAATGCATGGAGGGTGAGCAACAGCTCTGCTTCTTTCATAATCAACTATGATGTAAAAACGTTTCGTCCTTTTGTCGGCACACCCTATGTCGATGAAACAAGGGGATATATTTTACCGGCCGGTGTTTGTCTTTACCCAGCAGGAGAAATTAATCACCCTGTCATCGTAACAATAAAACCCTATTCAACCTGGAGCAACATTGCAACAGGTCTTGATTCTATTCCATGGATTGTATCAATCGACTCAATAATAGGAGAGAAAAAAGGAAAATATGTTAGATACGTCGCTCCTGACTATGACATCCTTTACGACAGCCCAATCCTTGTCGGTAATCTGGAAGAATTGCCTCCATTCTTTGTGAAGGGAATCCCTCATCGTTTTATCGCTTACAAACCCGGTGAATTTGACAAGGTGAGTTTTATGAATGACCTGAAAAAAATTGTCGAAACAGCGACGAATCTTATTGGAGATATCCCCTACAAACATTATACTTTTATTGGTACTGGACCCGGAGCAGGTGGCATTGAACATTTGAATTCTGCGTCGGTAAGTTTTGATGGAACCAATCAAACGTCAAAGCAAAATCGTCTGAAGACATATTTTTTCCTTGCACACGAATATTTTCATAACTACAATGTAAAACGTATCCGGCCTATTGAACTTGGCCCATTTGATTATGACAATGGCAACCGCACAAAAATGCTCTGGGTGTCGGAAGGCTTGTCTGTTTATTACGAAGAGATGATCGTGAAGCGTGCCGGTTTATGTACGGAAGATGAACTATTCGATGCATTCCGGTCAAATATTCTTGCTTATGAAGGAAAACCCGGCCGTCTTTATCAATCCTTAACCCAGTCGAGTTATGAAACATGGAGTGATGGTCCTTTTGGCCGCACGGGTGATGAAGTAAACAAGACTATCTCATATTACGATAAAGGCCCTGCAGTAGGCATGTTGCTTGACTTTAAGATCAGGCATGAAACGAAAAACAAAAAATCGTTGGATGATGTCATGAGAACATTGTACAAAGAATTTTACCAGCAAAAGAAGCGAGGATTTACTGAACATGAATTCAGGCAAGTCTGTGAAAAAATTGCGGGAACTTCTTTGGCAGATGTTTTTGATTATGTTTCGACCACCAAAGAAGTGGATTACAAAAAATATCTCCAATATGCAGGACTAGATATAGACACGACTTCGAAGGAAATTCCGGGAGGCTGGTTAGGCATTTCGGCAAGGGAAAGGAAGGACAGTGTTTTTATTTCAAGTGTTGATTGGAATTCACCGGCCTGGAATGCCGGGCTGCGTCAACGGAATTTGATCCTTGATATAGATGGAGCAAAACCCGATGCGCATACTATTAAAGCTGTTTTAGAAAACAAAAACCCCGGCGATAAAGTAAATTTGACAGTGATGCAGGGCGATGAAAAAAAGAATTTCAGTATCGTATTGGGCAAGAAAAGGGAAGCGCCATTTACCATAAGTCGCAAGCCAAATATGGATGAGTTGCAAAAAGCTATCTTAGAGAGTTGGTTAACGGG
>Ga0207674_10000754_pt1 | contig 42273 bp, 44 predicted proteins | sample KBSCornC72_FD_184303 | JGI IMG/M metagenome (GOLD analysis project Ga0207674, IMG submission 184303) | Corn rhizosphere microbial communities from Kellogg Biological Station, Michigan, USA - KBS Corn C7-2 (SPAdes) (version 2) | ecosystem: Host-associated > Plants > Roots > Rhizosphere > Soil ... | reverse complement strand
CGACCATCGCCATCTGGAGCGGCGTGACCTGCATGCGCTCCTGGCCGAACGCGAGCCGTCCCGGGTCGACCTGGAAGTCGTTCTTCGGGAAGAACAGCCTGCCCTTGTTGTAGAGCCCGCTGATCGCGCGCTCGTTGACGGGCGTCTCCAGCGGCGGCACCGAGTAGAAGCCGAACCTCTTCGCGTGGTTGAGGATCGCCTTCCCGCCGAGCGCCTTGCCGATCTCGCAGAAGACGGCGTTGATCGAGTGCTGCAAGGCCTGCGTGAAGTTGACCGTTCCGAAGACCTCGGGCCCGCTCTGGTCGGCGAAGTTGAGGACCTTCTTGCCGTACTCGATGCAGTAGCCGGGGTCGTGGAAGGTCGAGTCGATCGTGAACTTGCCGCTGTCGAGCGCGGCGGAGGCGGTCACGACCTTGAACGCCGAGCCCGGGATGTAGAGGCCCGACTCCGCGCGGTTGAAGAGCGGCGAGCAGCCGAACTTCGGGCGCGCCGCAAGGCCGAAGTGGTTCTCGATCAGGTTCGGGTCGTACGTCGGGCTCGAGACGCTCACGAGCATCGCGCCGGTCTTGACGTCGAGCGCGACCGCGGCGCCGCACTTCCCACCGAGGGCGTTGAGCGCGACCCGCTGCGCTTTCGGCTGCAGGGTCAGATGCAGGTCGTTGCCCTTGATCGTCTCGCCCCTGAGCTTGTCGAGCGTCGTGTCGAGGACGGTGCTCAGGTTCGTGTTCGAGCCGGTCAGGAAGTCGTTCTCGGACTCCTCGAGGCCGGCCCGCGAGCGCACCTGGGTCGAGTAGCCGACGATGTGAGCCGCCAGTCCGCGTTGCGGATACTTCCGGAAGTAGAGCGTCTGGCCCCCGACGCGGCGCCGGTAGTTGTCGGCGAGGATCGTGTGCCCGTCGCCGGCGATGATCTTGCCCCGCTTGACCTTGAACTGCGCGACGCGCTGGATCGCGTTGTCCTGCCGGTCCGCGAGCCCGTTCGACGCCCAGGCCTGCCAGTACGTCGTTCCCACGATCAGCGAGGCGAGCAGGATCAGCCCGACCACGGCGACCCGAGTGATCTGGTGGTTCACTCTCGCCCTCCCAGCGCAAGCTGGCTCGACGCGTTGGCCCGGTGAGAGACGAGCAGGAGGCCCGCGAGCAGGACGAAGTTGGCGACGACGCTCGACCCTCCGTAGCTGACGAAGGGGAGCGTGATCCCCGTCAGCGGAATGATCCGCAGGACGCCGCCGACGATGATGAACGTCTGCAGCGCGAAGCCGAACGTCAGCCCGACGGCGAGCAGCTTCGAGAAGCCGTCCTGCGCGAGCATCGCGATCCGGAAGCCGCGCAGGCAGACGAGCATGTAGACGAGCAGGAGCGCCGCGACGCCAACGAGCCCGAGCTCCTGCGCGAGCGCCGAGTAGATGAAGTCCGTGTTCAGCTGGGGGATCAGTAAGTGGCCGTTCGTGGTCGCGAACACGCCCTTGCCGAAGCCTCTGCCGTCGAAACCGCCGTTTCCGATCGAGTACAGCGACTGCGTGATCTGGTAGCCGGTCGAGTGCACGTGGGCCCAGGGGTCGATCCAGATCGAGACCCGTTCGCGCACGCGCGGCACCGCCTGGTAGAGGAGCGCCGATCCGCCGACGAACAGGACGAGCCCGCCGAACACGTACCAGCCGCGGGCGGTGGCCACGTAGAGCATGGCGAGGAAGATCCCGTAGTAGAGGAGCGCGCTGCCGAGGTCGTTCGTCTCGACGATGACGAGCATCGCCGCGCCCCAGATCGCGAGCAGCGGCCCGAAGTCCTTGATGCGCCCCTGCGCGAGCACCTCACGCTTCTCGCGCAGGTAGCCAGCCAGGAAGACGATGAGCATGATCTTGGCCAGCTCTCCCGGCTGGAACTGGATCCCGCCGACGTGCACCCAGAGGCGCGCGCCGTTGATCTGCTCGCCGAGCACGGGCAGGGCGGGCAGGAAGAGGAGGACGACCGCGGTCAGGCCGCAGAGGTACTTGTAGCTCTCCAGCCGCCGGTAGTCGTGACGAAGGAGCAGGAGCGTCGCCGCGAAAGCCGCGACGCCGACGACGATCCAGAGCCCCTGGCGGAACGCGTCGTCCGGGTTCAGCCGGTAGATCTCGGTCACCCCGACCGCGGTCAGGAGCGCGGCCATCGGCAGCAGATACGGGTCGGCCTGCGGGACCGTGACGCGCGCGACGACGTGCGCGGCGAGGTAGAGCGCGAAGAAGAAGAGCGCGTACGAGAGCGAGCCCGTGGAGACGACGTCCTGGCGCGCGATGTAGACGCTCGCGAACCCGAACCCCGTCAGCAGGGCGACCACGAAGAGGTTGACGAGCTCGCGGTTGCGGTAGCTGAGCGAGAACATCACTGGCTCTGGCCGAACAGCCAGATCACGAGCAGCAGCAGGCCCGCGATGACCGCGAGCGCGATGATGACTCGCGCGGCTTGCACGCCGAGATGCGGCTTCGGCTCTCGTTCCTCCTCGGCGGGGCCGGTTGCTTCCGCGGTCGGCACGCCCGGCGCCATGTCGCGCGCCTGGTCGGGCGGCACGACCATCGTGTCGATGGCCGGCACCCGGTCGAGCTCGGTGAGCGTGTCCTCGTCGACGGTCGTGGGCGGCGCCGGGGTGAGCGCCGGCATCGGCTTCGTCTCGCTGGGGGCCGGAACCTGCGCGCCGTCTGCGATGACCTCGAAGAAGACGACCGTGATGTTGTCCTCCCCGCCGCTGCGGTTCGCGGCGTTGACGAGCTCCTTGGCGGCTGCGTCGAGGTCGTCGCGGTGCGGCTCGACAACGCCGAGGATCTCCTCGTCGGCGACCATCGACGTGAGCCCGTCCGAGCAGATCAGGAACAGGTCGCCGGGCTTGGCCTCGACCGAGAACGTGTCGACGTCGACGTCCGGGTCGGTCCCGAGTGCGCGCGTGATCACGGAGCGCTGCGGATGTCCCTCCGCCTCCTCGGGCGAGAGCCGGCCGCTGCGGACGAGCTCCGCGACGAGCGAGTGATCCTCGGTCAGCTGGTCGACCTTCCGGTCGCGGAGCAGGTACGCGCGTGAGTCTCCGACGTGGCCGATCGAGACGATGCCGTTCTCGAACAGCGCGACTGTGATCGTCGTGCCCATGCCCGAGGCGTCCGAGTCCTCGCGGGCCCGCTCGTAGACCTGGCGGTTCGCTTCCTGGATGAGCGCGACGACGCGCTCCTCGCCGTTGCCGTCGACGTTCTCGCCGAGCGCCGTGGCTGCGACCCTGGATGCGATCTCGCCGCCGCGCGCACCGCCCATGCCGTCCGCGACCGCGAACAGCGGCGGATGGCAGACCCAGGCGTCCTCGTTGCGGCGCCGCCTGCGCCCCGGATGCGAGAGACCCGTGCTGCGCCCTAGCTCACTCACGTCTCGAACCTCAGGTCGGTGCCGCCGACGCGGACGAGGTCGCCCGCGGCAAGCTTGCGCGCCCGGCTGAGCCGGACGCCGTTGACGAACGTGCCGTTGGTCGATCCCACGTCTTCGATCCAGACGCCGTCACGTCGCGGCTCGACGCGGGCGTGGTTCGCGGAAGCGTAGTCGTCACCGTCGAGCCGCACGTCGTTTGGGCCGCCCCGGCCGATCGAGATTCCGGTCGAATCGAGCTCGAACTCGGTGTTCTCGTCGATCGCGCTGCTCCTGATCACGACGAGCCGGCCCATCTGCGGCTCGGGCTGCGGCTGCGGGCGGAGGCCTGCGGCTGCCGCCTGCTCCGGGTTGAGCACGAAGCTCTCCTGCGGCAGGCGGAGGTCGCGGCTCGCGGTACGGACGATACGCCAGATGAAGAGGTAGAGGAGGACGAGGAACGCAGCCTTCAGGAGGAGCAGCGCGCCCTCGACGTCGACGGACGCGGCGATCATGCTGCGGAACGACGAAAGACGAGCTCCGTGGAGCCCACGGTGATTCGGTCCTCGTTCTGGAGCTGTGCGCGCTGCTGGCGGCGGCCGTTCACGGTCACGCCGTTCGTCGAGCCGAGGTCGAGGATCCAGTACGACGTCCCCTCCTGCCGGAGCTCGGCGTGCCGGCGCGAGACGTTCGGGTCGGTCAGGCGGATGTCACAGTCCTTCGAGCGCCCGATCAGCGTGCTCGCCTTGTCGACCGCGTGCTGCTTACCGTTCGCGTCGAGCGTGACCACCTCCTGTGCGACTCCGAGCTCGACCGGCGAGGCGGCCTGTGTCTCGGGCGTCGTGGGCCGGTAGACCATCGTCGCGCCCGGTGGCGGCGCCTCGGGGAGCGGCTCGCCCTGCGCCTCGCCCGGCTCGGGCTGGACCATGCGCGTCGCGATCCCGAACTCGCCGACGTCGAGGTCCGAGTCGCTGTTCATCAGCACCTTGGGCGAGCTCAGGAGGACGTACGACTCGCGCTTCGCGTGCTCGCCGAGGTACTCCTGGAGCTCGCTCACGAGCGAGTCCTCGTAGCTCGAGAACTGCTCGCGGTCGTTCGGCGAGAGGTAGACGGAGTACTCGTTCGGCGCGTAGACGCGCGAGACCGAGACCATGCGGTGGTCGTCCATCTCCTTGGCCAGCTTGCGCGCAAGCTCGACGGGCTGGACGTGGGTCCGGAACGCTCGGCCGAAGACGCCCTCGAATAGCGCCTCGATCTTCTGCTCGATGTTTCGAAGCACTGTCACAGCCGAGGGTTTACCCCGCTGACGATTTTACCGGGCGCCTGCGGCCGGAATTCGTTGCCTCGGTCGGCTCTTCGGCCGGGGCCGCCTCTGACCACCCACCGCTTTGAGCCTATCCGCGAAAGCCGCACGTGTCAGTTTCACGACTGTGGCAAGTGTGTGTCTTTCCGCGGCTTGCCGCGGGCGCCTCCGTGACATGACCGTCACCGCGAAATAGATCGCCCATCCGCCCAGAACGAGCGGGAGCGCGTTCGAGGTCGGCGCGGCGACCAGCGTCGCGGTGAGAACGGCTCCGGCGAACATCGCGATCGTCAGGTCGGATCCGCGGACCGCGAGCGGGATGAGCGCAGCCGCGGCAGCGAGCACGAGCGCCTCGAGCCCGAGCGCGGGCACGCCGAGCAGCCACGACCAGATGGCCTGCGCTACTGCGAGCGGATGCTCGCTGCCCGCGATTGCCAGCGGCGGAGCCGAGGTGTCCGCGAACGGCACGGGAACGCCGCGTACCGCCGCCACGGCGCCCGCGAACAGGACTGCGGCGCCGGCCTGCAGAAACCGTCTCACGACTCCCCGCGCCTGCAGGGTCACGAGCGGCGCCAGACCGAGGAGGCCGAGCGGCCCGAGCACGATCCCGGCGGAGAACAACAGCCCCCAGCGCGCATCGCCCCAGCCGACGACGAACCATGCCGAGGCCACGACGGCATACAGCACCGCGAGCCCGAACGAGATGTTCCCGAGCGGAAACACCGGCACCGCCAGCGCAAATGCGAGCCCGAGGCGCGGGCGAACGAAACTGACTGCAGCGGCAAGCGCGGCCAGCAGTCCCGGCCAGTACGCGGGATAGAAGGGCAGCGCCGATGCGATCCAGCCCACGGCTACAGCGGCCAGTGCAGCCGGAGCAACCCGCTCGACGAGCTTCCGCCGATCGACCCGCGCACGCGTTCGCGAAACGGTCCGCCGCCGAGAGCGCTCTTCCCAGGCGTCGCGCAGGTCGGCCGCGAGCGTCGAAGCCGGCGGCCTGAGCTCCGGGTCGACCGACAGCGCCGCGTCGACGGCGACGATCAACCCGTCCGGCAGGTCGGGCCGAGCTTCGCGGATCGAAGGCGCACCGGTCTTGATCTCCTCACCCGTCTCGAGCGGCGAGGTCCGCCAGAACGGATGGTGCCCGGCGAGCGCCTCCCAGAGGAGCACGCCGACTGCCCACACGTCCGCGGCCGGGCCGGCTTCCTGTCCGTGCAGGCGCTCGGGCGAGATGTACGCGAGCGTTCCGGGCACGTCGCCGACGGCGGTCAGCGTGTCGGCGTCGGCCATCAGTGCCAGCCCGAAGTCGAAGAGGCGCACGGAGACGCGGTCGTCCTGGGCGAGCAGCACGTTCGAGGGCTTGACGTCGCGGTGCACGATCCCGCGCGCGTGCGCGAAGGCCAACCCCTCGAGCACCTGGGCTGCCGCCTCGACGGCGCCCTCGTCGCCGAGCTGGTGCGTGCGCAGAGCCTGCCGAAGCGTGTCGCCCGGGACGTACTCGTAGGGGATGTAGAGGTGCTTGTCGTCGGTCTCGAGCCCGTAAGCACGCAAACAGTGCGGGTGGCGCAGCGTCGTCGCAGCCTCGGCCTCTCGCTCGGCGCGTGGTGCGGCACGCCCCTCCTTCGCGATGATCTTGAGCGCGAACTTCTCGCCGGACTGCTCGTCGAAGACGAGCCAGACCGATCCGGAGCCTCCGCTGCCGAGCGGGCGCAGGGGCCGATACCGGTCCAGGATGAGACCGTTCGAGGCGACGGGTTCGACGGCGCTCGACGACACCGTTCACCCCCTTGGCTCCGTCGTGCAAAACTCCTGCACCGACCGGGGCAGGCGGTACAGTGACCCGGCTCCGGAGGCACACCGAGCCAGGCTGGAACCTGGCACGGAAAGAGAATGAGCGAGCGAGACGACATCGAGTTCGACTTCTTCGAGGAGCCGGACACCAGGGAGGCACCAGAGGAACGCCCGCGGCGAGGACCGCGTCCGCCCGTGCGCCCGCCGACGGGGCTCACGCCGCTGCTGCGGCTGATCGGCCTGATCAGCTTCGCGATCCTGATCGTCCTGCTCCTCGTCCTGTGGGTGAACGGCTGCCGCGAGGACAAGCGCAAGAACGCGTACCGGCACTACGTCGAAAAGGTCCAGGACTACGGCCAGCAGTCCCAGCGGTTGGGCCGGAGCTTCAACCAGCTCCTGACGACGCGCGGGACGAAGGAGTCGGACGTCGAGAACGAGCTGTCGGGCCTCGCGCGGCAGCAAGAGCAGATCGCATCGGCCGCCAGGGGGCTCGATCCGCCGGGCCGGCTGCGCGACGAGGACGCGCACATGCTCGACGCGCTCGACCTGCGGACGAACGGGCTCAGGGGCATGACCGACGCCTTCCGGAGCACCGCCTCGTCCAAGAAGGCGGGCACGGCCGGAGCCGAGCTGGCGGTTCAGATGCAGCGGCTGATCGCGAGCGATGTGATCTGGGCCGACCTCTTCAAGGAACCGACGAAGAGCGAGCTGCAACGGCTCGGGATCACCGGCGTCAACGTCCCCGACTCGGTCTTCCTCGCGAACCCCGACATCGCGACGACGGCGTCGATGAAGTCCTTGTGGCAGCGCATCCACGGCACCGCATCCGGCGGAGCGACCTGTACGCCGCGCGGGACGGAGCTGGTCTCGACGAAGGCGCTTCCAAGCGGCAAGGAGCTTTCCACGAGCAGCCTGAACACGATTCCGGTGAGCACCGACCTCTTGTTCACGGTCACGGTCAAGAACTCGGGTTGCGCTCAGGAGGTCGGGCTACGGGTGACGCTGACGATCCAGCAGAGCCCGAAGCCGATCAAGGTGCGCAAGACGATTCCGTTGATCGATTCGGGGAACGAGGAGAGCGTCTCGTTCAGCATGGGCTCGACTGTCCCGCCGCTCGATCAGCGGACCTCGGTCACCGTCGAGGTCGACCCGGTCCCGGGCGAGACGCGGACGTCGAACAACTCGGCGAACTACCCGGTTCAGTTTTCCGTCAGCTGACGGAAAACTTCCGGATCGCGGGTGAACCCCTGGTTCCCCCACGTGCCCCCTCCTTGCGGCCGGTCGCGCGTGCCGTACGGTTGAGGAGCCGGCGGCTCGCTCCGTGCTTCGAGTGGTTTTCGCGGAAGTGAGCCTCACGCAGGGCAAAGCCCGGCTCCGGCGGCGGATTGGGTGCTAGCCGGCCATTGCCTTTTCGACCGCCGCTTGCTCCTCCGGCGAGAGGGCGACGTTCGGCTGGCCGCGCTCGAGCTCCTTCACGTAGATCCGTGCGTAGTCGCGGCCCTGGATCGCGCTGACGATGACTCCGGTGCGGCTCGCGTCGAGGAGCGCGATCGACGCGGACTGGTGCCCGCCCGCGCCCTCGTAGGCGTCGTAGCGCACGAGCGACGTGTTCGTGATCGAGCCGTCGACGCGCTTGTCGACCCGCGACAGGGCGGCCGCGACCTCCGAGACCGCGCCGTGCAGGTCATCCATCCGTGCCTGGAGCGAGACCGCGAAATCGACGAGGTCGTCCTTGCCCCCGCCGATGAGAACCTGCTGGTTCGCGCGCATGCGCTTGATCTGGACGAAGAGGTACGCGCTCACGCCGAGGGCGACGACGGCCACGCAAGCCGCGCCGATTGCGATCCACGCAGCCGCGCTCAACCCCACGGTGCAATCCTAGAAGCCTCGGCGATTTCCCGGCTAGTCGGTACATTTTTGCTGCCATGACGCAGGTTCTCGTCCTGAACGCGAGCTATGAGCCGCTGAACGTGACGTCCGTGAGACGGGCGCATGTGCTCGTGTTCAAGGGCAAGGCCGAGGTGATCGAGGAGCTCGACAAGCCGCTCCACTCGGCCAGTGACACGTATCCGTGGCCGCACGTGATCAGGCTCGTGCAGTACGTGAAGGTGCCGCGGGCCGTCCAGCGGAAGATCTCCCGCCGGGCGCTGTTCGCCCGCGACGGGTGGCGCTGCGTGTACTGCGGGACGACCTCTGGACGGCTGACGCTCGACCACGTGGTACCGCGCAGCCGGGGTGGTGATTCCGTCTGGGAGAACGTCGTCACCTCCTGTGCGCCGTGCAACCTGAAGAAGGGGAACCGCCTGTTGGAGGAGGCCTCGATGGAGCTTCAGCGCCCGCCGCGCCCGCCGCAGCCGGTGCTGTTCATCCGCCTGGCCGCGCCGAAGATCCCGCACGGCTGGCGCCAGTATCTGCCCGACCTCGAGAGCTCGACGGCCTAGGGCGGGTTGGGGTCAAACCGAGCGGGTCGACCGGTCAGTTCAGACGGACGCTCGGGCGCAAGCCCGCTCGTCCTGAGGCGGCACCGCAAGCGGCGCCTTAGCCGCGCTCGACCGGGAGCTCGGTGCGCTGCTCCCATTCGCTCCACGAGCCCGGGTACAGCTTCGCGTCGCGCCCGGCGAGCGCCAGGCGGTGCACGGTCACGGACGACGTCACGCCGGAGCCGCAGTAGGCGACGACCTCACCTGGAGGTAGTTCGGGCACGGCCTGGTTCCACGGTGCGTTGAGGGCGCCCGGGATCCGGCCGGGGACTCGGTCGACCGGGTTCGGCTCGCCTCTGAAGCGCTCGGCAAAGCGCGCGTCGACCAGGACCAGCTCGTCGAGCCGCGACGAAAGCTCATCCAACTCGATGGTGTCGTCCGTGCGGGGCTTCGGCTCGAAGACCGCGGGCTCGATCTTCTCCTCGCCGGCGGTGAGCGGGCCGAGCCACGCCTCGAGGTCGATGACGGCGCAGTCATCGTGCCCGAAGTGGCGCAGCAGCCACCAGAGCCGCTCGGCCCCGCCCATCAGGCCGTACGCGACGACGAACACTCCCACTCCGATGCCTGCACGCGAGGCCTTCGCTGCGAACTCGTCGGCCTCGGGCAACGGGTGGCGCCCCTGCACACCGGGAGGCGCGGACAGGTCCTCGTCGACGTCGAGGAACGACGCCCCGGGAATGTGCCCCGCGAGGTAGAGGGCACGGCCGCGGCTGCGGTCGCCGAGGTCCCAGCGGCAGTCGACGAACTGGTAGCGCACCGGAGCAGTGTGACGCGCACGGCGCGCGGCGGCGTACTGGATCGAGTCGTCGAAAGGAGCAAGTCATGAAACCGATCCGGATCGCCGCGCTCGTCGCAGTCGCGGCAGCCGTCGTCGCATTCGCGGGCGTCGGGCGGCCCGACCTCGCAGGCGGCGCCTCGGAGCCCTCGGGTGGGATCACGGTCAGCGGGACCGGAACCGTGCAGTCCGTGCCCGACGAGGCCCAGTTCTCGCTCGGCGTCGACAGCACCGGCCCCACCGCCCGCGAAGCACTGGCGGCGAACTCCGAGAAGATGCGGCGCGTGCTCGCCGCGCTCGTCGCAGCGGGTGTCGCCAAGGCCGACGTCCAGACGCAGAACGTGTCCGTCTCCAGGTCGTACCCTGACGACGGCTACTCGGCCGACAACTCGGTCTCGGTCAAGATCCACGACCTGAGGAAGGCCGGCTCGATCCTCGACGCCGCGACGAACGCCGGCGCCAACAACATCTACGGCCCGACGCTCACTCGCTCGGACCAGGCCGAGCTCCAGGCGAAGGCGCTGGGCGCGGCCGTCGACAGGGCCCGCGCGAAGGCGCAAATCCTCGCCGACGCGGCCGGTGTCCGGCTCGGCGCGGTGACCGCGATCACCGAGAACGAGGGCGAGGCGTATCCCGTCTACGCGGCAGACCTCGCGAAGCGCGCGGCCGCTGCACCGATCGAGCCCGGCAAGCAGCAGACGCAGGCCACGGTCCAGGTGACGTTCGCGATCGGGTAGGCAACAGCGCGGCACGGTGCTAGCTTCAAATGCGCCTTGCCGCGCCTCGCCGTCGTCCTCGCTGCCGCAGCGCTCGTCGTCGCCTTGCTCGGCGCGACTCCACTCGGGAACGCTGCGCAAAAAACCGTCACGAAGGTCGTCGGAAAGTCGTCGAAGTCGGCCCGCGGTCCGAGAGGCCCGAGGGGTCCACGCGGGTATCGAGGCTTCCAGGGACCGCCGGGGGTCAAGGGCGACACGGGCCCGGCCGGCGGGCTTCCGGACGCCATCGAGGCGCGGAACGCGAACCCGGTCGAGATCACAGGGACGGGCGTCGACTCCGCGACCACGGTCCTCGCGAGCGGCACGCTGCCCGCCGGCAAGTACGCGTTCAACGCCCAGATCACCGTCCGCGGGGGGGTCGACACGATCGTCTTCTGCCAAGGGCAGGGCCCCCGATCCGATAGCCCTCGCCTCGGCGTGCCGGCCGCCCTCCATGTGGGCGCAGCCGTCGGCGCGGTGGGCCAAGCGACGATTCCGCTGTCGTTCGTGGCGGCGTTCGCCGCGCCGGGATCCGTGTACATCGGCTGCTGGGTGGACGATCCGAGCCAGCCTCGCTCGACGGCAACTTCATCCGACCTCGTCGCGCTGACCGTCGGGAATCTCAGTGGTCCCTGAGGCGCCGTTCGAGCGAACGGAGCACGGTCTCGTCGCCCGCGCGAACGGATGGTTCGTGCTCAACGCGCGCGACGCCCAGTGGTGGTCCCGTCCCGGCCGGCGCTCGGTGTCGTTCACGGGCAAGAACGAGTGGGAGGCGGACAGCTTCTTCCCGATGCTCGGCGTCCAGCTCGCCGTCCTCGATCCGGGCGAGCCGAACTCGCTCTACCACTGGGAGACCGAGGCCGAGGCGTTCCTCGTCGTCCAGGGTGAGGCACTGCTCGTCGTCGAGGGCGAGGAGCGGCCGCTGCGCCGGTGGGACTTCGTGCACTGCCCGCCGAAGACGGCGCACGTGATCGTCGGCGCGGGCGATGGGCCGTGCATCCTGCTCGCGATGAGCTCGCGCGAGAACCAGGCGTTCGGGCCCTACGGCGAGTACGTCGCGGACGAGGTTGCGCGGAAGCACGGGGCGAGTCCACGTGAGACGACGCAGGACCCGGCCGACGAGGACGTGCCGTGGCCCGGCTCGGAGCCGGCGAGCTACCGGGACGGCTGGCTGCCGATTGACTGAGCTCTCATCGCAGGCCCGGGGCGGCCTCCGAGAGCTGCTGGCGGGCACGCCGGAGACGATCTCCGGGACGGTCTACGGGACGATCATCGTCATGGCGACGCTCGTTGCGGGCGCGCCGGCGTTCAAGCACGACCTGTGGCACCTGTTCGCGATCGTGGTCGTCACGACCGTCGTCTTCTGGGCCGCGCACATCTACTCGCACGGGCTCGCCGAGAGCCTTCAGCTCGGTCGGCGGATCACGAGATCGGAGCTCGCGCACATCGCCCACCGCGAGCGCGCGATGGGGCTCGCCGTCGTCCTGCCGGCCCTGGCGCTCGTCCTCGGCGCGCTCGGGCTGATCCGCGGGTCGTGGTCGATCTGGCTGGCGCTCGCCATCGGCGTCGCCGCGCTGGCCACGCAGGGTTTTCGCTACGCCCGGCTGGAGCGCATGAGCGCGCTCGGCACGACGGCGGTGGTCGGCCTCAACCTCGCGCTCGGCCTAAGCCTCGTGCTACTCAAGGTGATCGTCGTCCACTGAAGCTGCGACGCGATCCTTCGCCGCTCAGCGGCGGTTGAGCAGGCGCCCCAGACTCACGACGAGGTCGACCTTGCCGTTCTTGGGCAGCAGCGTCCCCGCTTTGGGCCTTCCCGAAATGACGCGGCCACGCTGGACCCTCTTCGAGTACCGGTGGCGGATCTTGCCAACGGAGCAGTCGGCGCCGGCGATCTCGTGCTCGGCTCTCAGGAGCGTCATTCCCCTGACGAAAGGCACCGCGCAGTGGCCAAACGCGTTGATCAGCACGATGACGTTGCCGGACGGGATGAAGTCGTTCGTGGTCACGAGGTCCGGCCTCCCGTCTCCGTTGAGGTCACCGGCGGCCATGCCGGTCGGACCGCCTACGGAGTCGTCCAGGCGTCCCCTGAACGTGCCGTCCTTGTGGTTCAGGTGCACGGTGATCGCCTCGTCGTCCCCGGCCGCGGTCACCAGGTCCAACCACCCGTCTCCGTTCAGGTCGGTGAGCACGACTGCGAGGGGAGCCCCGGCGACTCCGTAGTCGACGTGTGCTGCGAAGCCGCCGTCGCCCTTGTTGAGCAAGACCGAGGCGGTGTCACCGCCGTCGCCGTCGTAGTTCGCGGTCGCGAGGTCCGGCTTCCCGTCGCCGTTCACGTCGCCGATCGCGAGGTCGTACGGGCCGCCTCCCGTCTGGACGTCGAGTTTGCCCTCGAACGTGCCGTCTCCCCTATTCAGCAGCACGGAGACACTGTTCGCCTCGGCATTCGTCGTGGTGAGGTCGGGCTTGCCGTCCCCGTTCAGATCGGCGATCGCGACCGAGATCGGGGCGCGTCCGGTTGGGTAGTCGACCCTGGGCTCGAAGCTGCCGTCGCCTTCGTTGAGCAAGGCGGAGACGGTGTTGGGGTCGGAGTTCGCCACTGCGAGGTCGGGCTTGCCGTCTGCGTTCAGGTCGCCGATTGCAACCTGCCACGGCCCGCCGCCCACGGGGTAGTCGACCCTCGGCTTGAAGCTGCCGTCGCCCCTGCCCATCAGGACCGACACCGTGCTCGAGCCGTAGTTCGCCACGGCGACGTCAGGCCTGTCGTCGCCGTTCAGATCGCCGATAGCCAGCCGGTAAGGCCCGTTTCCCGTTCCGTAGAAGCGGCTGCGCTCGAAGCTCCCGCGGCCCTTGTTGAGCAGGACGGACATCGTGTTCGAGACCGTGTTCGCGACCGCCAGATCCGCCTTGCCGTCCCGGTTCAGGTCGCCGATCGCGACCGACGTGGGAAAGACTCCAACGAGGTAGCCCCTGGGCGCGGCGAACGGCGGCCTCGGCCCCGGTACCGAGGCAGCGCCGCTCAGCGTGACGACCGCACCGATGCCCCCGATGAGAAGCAGCGAGCAGAGCGAGCGGCGGAGCATCGTCACTCAGCGCCGGTGGACGGTCTCGCAGCCGGTGACGTGGTCCTGCCGGTCGACGAATGCGACATCGTGGTGACCGCCACCGCAGGCGACGAAGTCATGTGCCGTTCGTCCTTGCTCATCCCTCGGATCCCCGGACGCGAAAATCCGGTCGTTTCCCGGTCCGCCGTACAGCGAGTCCTCGCCGGTTCCTCCGCGGAGGACGTCGTTCCCACTGCTGCCGCTGAGGGTGTCCAAGCCGGGCCCGCCGCGTAGGTCGTCCGGCCCGGGGCCGCCGATGAGCCGGTCGTCGATGGTGGTATTCACGTCCTGCTGGAAGCTGCCGCCGATCAAGAGGTCGGCGCCGTAGCCGCCCTCGAGGCGGTCGCCCTGCCTGCCGCCGAGGAGCGTGTCGCCTCCCGGGCCGCCGATGAGCCGGTCGACCCCGTCGCCCCCGGCCAGCTCGTCGTCACCGGCCAGGCCGGTCATGATGTCCCTGAACGGCGTTCCGGTGAGCACGTCGGGCCCGTTAGTCCCGCGGATATGGCAGTCGAGGGTCAACCGCCGGCTCGTCGAGGGAACGGCCATCCGGTAGATCCCGCTCTGCTGGCATGGCCCGTCGAAGCTTGCTGCGAAGAAATTCTCGTCGGGCGACCAACTCGGATCGGAGCGGTTCGGGAAGGACCAGAAGTTCGGAGTGCGGATCTGCACGACGGAGACTGCGTTCGGAGCCTCGACTGCGATCAGCGCGCCGTCGGGGGACCACTGCGGAGGCTTCCCGTTGTAGTCGACCGGAGTGCTGTCGAGACGCGTTCCGTCGGTCCCGATGACAACGAGCTGCGCCGCCGCAAAGAAAGCGATCCGGTCCCCCTGCGGCGACCAGGAAGGCGCGTAGACGACCGCGCCGTTGCCGTCGTACACGAGCCTCCGCCCGCTGCCGTCCGCGTTGATCGCGTAGAGCCGTCCGTCGGGGGCCACGAACGCCAGGCGGTCATCCGAGGGAGCCCACGCCGGCGACTGCCCGGCCCCGAGGGTCCGCACACCGCTTCCGTCGCTGTTGGCGACGATGATCTTGCTGTTGCCGCCGATGTCCGTCTCGTGGAACGCGATGTGCCGGCCGTCGGGCGACCAGGCGAAGCTGAAGACATCCCTTCCGATCTCGTCGACCTCGTTGCCGCCGACGCTCTCGATCTTGAGAATCCGGTCGCTCGCTCCGCTGATCAGGGCGACTTTCGTCCAGTCGGACGACAGCAGCGGCGGGTAGTCCTGCCAGGTTCCGAAGTCCTCTCCGAGCGACATCAGGCGTTGCTCGTCTCCGCCCGCTGAGGCCATCGTGTACAGGGCGCTGACGCCGCTCGGCTCCTGCCGGACGAACGCGATTCGCGAGCCATCGCGCGACCACTGCGGGTCGAAATCGCCGGTGCAGCAGGGCGAGGTCTGTGGAGCGGCGGCGCCCGCTGCCGACAGCGCGGCGAACGAAGCGAGCGCGGCGACGAAGATCTTCACGACTCTCGAATGTACGCCCGATTCGTTCGAATTCCGTTAGCGATTCGGAAGTCTTATGCGGCCTGTTCGGCCGCCTTCGGCTCGACGGCCGCTGGCTCATGGCGATGGGCGTGGCCGAGCAGGTGCGAATGCGACTCGGTTCCGTAGCCGCCCGGCACCGGGATGTAGAACTCCGGATAGCCCCACATGCCGTGCTCGGCGACGTCCAGGCCCGCGGTTTCGACGTGCTCCTCGACCCGGATGCCCCAGAGCCGGTTCAGGCCCCACAGGCAGCCGAACGACAGCGTGAACGTGAACGCGCCGACCGTGGCCAGCCCGAGCGCCTGCACTCCCAGCTGGTGGAAGCTCCCGGTGTAGAAGAGCCCGCCGGTGCCGGTGGCGAGATTTGACGCGAGCGCGGGCACCGCGAAGAGCCCGACGGCGAGCGTGCCCCAGACGCCTGCCATCCCGTGGACGGCGACTGCGCCGATCGGGTCGTCGATGCCGATTCGCTCGACCCACAGGACGCCGACGACCGCGATCGAGCCTGCGACGGCGCCGATGACGACTGCCGACCAGGGCGCGACGAAGCCGCACGCAGCCGTGATCGCGACCAGAGCCGCGATCACCCCGTTCAGCATCATCGACACGTCCGGCTTGCGGAGCACGAGCCAGGCGGCGCCGATCCCGCCCAACGCTCCCGCCGCCGCAGCGACGTTCGTCGTCAGCGCGACGTACGCGAAGTAACCGACCTTGTCGCCCGTCACGACGCCGAGCGTCGAGCCCGGGTTGAAGCCGAACCAGCCGAACCAAAGAATCAGCGTCCCGAGCACCGCGTAGGGCATGTTGTGGCCAGGAATCGGGTTCGCACGCCCGTCGTGCCCGAACTTGCCGATGCGCGGGCCGAGCAGCAGGGCGCCTGCGAGCGCGGCGAGAGCGCCCTGGTAATGGACGACCGTCGAGCCGGCGAAGTCCTGCATCCCCTTCGAGTACAGCCAGCCGCCCGTATGCCAGATCCAGTGCGAGACGACCGAGTAGAGAACCGTGAAGAAGGCGCCGAAGACGAAGTAGACCCAGAGCTTGGCCCGCTCGGCCATTGCGCCCCAGACGATCGCCAGCGAGACGCCCGCGAAGACGACCTCGAACAGGTAGCCCGCGGAGCCTGGAACCGTCGAGAAGAACGTGAACGGGGCGGTGCCGATCGAGAGGAACTCGTCGGCCGACGGGAAGAAGCCGCTCGTCCCGACGAGGCCGTTGCCGTTTCCGAAAGCCAGCCCGAAGCCGACCGCCCAGTAGACGATCGAGCAGACGCCGAAGATGAGCACGTTCTTGCCGGCGATGTGCGCCGCGTTCTTCATCCGCGTCAGGCCCGCTTCGAGGAGCGCGAAGCCGGCCTGCATGAACATGACGAGCACGGCCGCGACCACCACCCAGACCGTGTTGAGCGCGATCACGAGGTCGGTGGTCTTCATGCGACCTCGACCTCGGCGAGTGGAAGCCCCGTCCGGTTGTGCGTGGCGTTGGCGATCGGGGTCGACCAGACGAGACCGTCGCCCGACTCGTGGCCCGAGCGCGCCGCGTCGGCGATCGCCGCGACGACTGCCCGGGCGACGGAGTCCTCGACGACGAATGTGAGCAGCGCCTTCGGCAGGAAGCGCGACTCGAACACGCGACCCCGGTACTCATGCGTCACTCCCCGCTGGCGCCCGTGGCCGATCGCCTCGACCACGGTGACTCCCACGTGGCCGGTCTCCGCCTCGACCGCGTCGATCACGGTTTCGACGCGCTCGCGAATCACCACCGCCTCGACTTTCGTCACGTGATCACCTCGCTCCGTCGTTCCAAGACGACGACGTCGCGCCAGACGCCGTCCAGTTTCCCCAGCTTCTCCTGCGTCCCGACGACCCGGAACCCGCACTTCTCGTGCAGTGCGAGGCTCGCTTCGTTCTCCGGGAAGACGCCGGTCTGGATCGTCCAGATCCCGTCCGCCTCGGTGCTCTCGACGAGCCGCTCGAGCAGCACACGGCCGATGCCGCGGCCCTGGAACTCGTCGTCGACGTAGACGCTGTGCTCGACGACGCCCCGGTAACAGGGTCGCAGCGAGACCGGGTGCGCCGCGACCCAACCCACCACTCGCCCCTGCTCGACGGCCACGTAGCGGTGACCGTCGAGCTGGGTGCGGTTCCATGCTTCCCACGAGGGAGCCTCGGTCTCGAAGGTCGCGTTCTTGGTCGCGATGCCCTGCTCGAAGATCTCCTGCACCGCCGGCCAGTCCTCCTCCCGAAGCTCCCGCACGTCCATCAGGCGTCGAAGTAGAGAGCGAACTCGGCCGGGTGCGGCCGGAGCGCGACCAGGTCGACCTCGTTCTCACGCTTCCACGCGATCCAGGTCCGGATCAGCTCCTCCGAGAAGACGCGGCCGGCGGTCAGGAACTCGTGGTCCGCCTCGAGGGCGTCGAGCGCTTCCTCGAGCGACCCCGGCACCTGCGCGACCCGCCCGCGATCCTCCTCGAACAGGTCGTAGTCGGCGGGCTCGCCGGGCTCGAGGCCCTTCTGGATCCCGTCGATGCCGGCCATGAGCATCGCCGCGAACGCGAGGTACGGGTTCGCCGCTGCGTCCGGGCATCGGAACTCGACGCGCTTGGCCTTCGGCGAGTCCGAGTACATCGGGATCCGGATGCACGCCGAGCGGTTGCGCTGCGAGTAGACGAGGTTGACCGGCGCCTCGTAGCCCGGAACGAGCCGGCGGTACGAGTTCGTCGTCGGCGCGCAGAAGGCGAGGAGCGCCGGCGCGTGCATGAGCAGGCCCGCCACGTAGGCCCGCGCGAGCTGCGAGAGCCCGGCGTAGCCCGACTTGTCCGCCATCAGCGGTGTGCCCTCCTTCCAGAGGGACTGGTGCGTGTGCATGCCCGAGCCGTTGTCGCCGAAGAGCGGCTTCGGCATGAAGGTCACGGTCTTGCCGGCCGCTCGGGCGACGTTCTTGACCACGTACTTGTAGGTCATGACCTGATCGGCCATGCGGGTCAGCGTCTGGTAGCGGAGGTCGATCTCGCACTGGCCTCCCGAGGCGACCTCGTGGTGATGGAACTCGCACGGGATGCCGAGCTTCTCGAGCGTCAGCACCATCGCCGAGCGCAGGTCGTGCAGCGTGTCGTGCGGCGCAGGCGGGAAGTAGCCCTCCTTCTCGCGGATCGTGTTCCCGAGCCCCGGCTTGCCGGAGTTCCAGTGACCCTCCGCGGAGTCGAACGCGTAGTGCGAATGGTTCGGGCCGAGGTCGTAGGAGACCTCGTCGAAGACGAAGAACTCGCACTCGGGCCCCATGTACGAGGTGTCGGCGATGCCGGTCTCGTTGAGGTAGGCCTCGGCCCGCTTCGCCACGCCGCGCGGATCGCGGTCGTACTGCTCGCGGGTGAACGGATCGGCGATCTCGCAGATCAGCGAGAGCGTGGGCGCCTCCGTGAACGGGTCGAGGATCGCGCTCGCCGGGTCTGGCATGAGCAGCATGTCCGACTCCGAGATGCCCTGCCAGCCGCGGATCGACGAACCGTCGAAGCCGAGGCCGTCGTCGAACGCCGACTCGTCGAACGAGCCGATCGGGAGCGTCATGTGCTGCCAGCGCCCGAGCAGGTCGCAGAACTTCAGGTCGACGAGCTGGGCCTGGGTCTGCCCGGCCCACTCGATTGCCTCCCGCGCCGCCGGAGCCTGCTCGCTCCCGTTCCGGATGTAGTGCTTCGCCTCCACCTCTGACATGCCGCTCCTCCTTGTCGGACCAACAAAAAAGGCCCAGGACTCCCGAGAGTCCAAGGCCTCATTGCCTCGGCGCCCGCCGGCTGCGGCGAGCACCTGCTTCGAATGTAAGCACGAGACCGGACGATGCGCCAGCCAGATCGGGGAAGGTTCTACGCTTGGGCCTCCTGCGCTCGCATCGGTCTCGTCGTCGGCCGCTGTGAGTCGGATCCCTTGTGCTCGTCCCGCGCCGCAGGTAGCCTGAACGGCTCGATGCTGCGCTTCGGTTAGGTCCGGTTTCCGTGCGCGCCGCCTGAAACCCAGGCAGGTGCGCCAGTTCCGCGTTCCTTCGATCCGAGTCTGGAGCAGCACGTGCCCGCAGTAGAAGTCAAAAACTTGCGCAAGGAGTTCCGCCGCTCTGACGGTCGGCGCTCCGGCCTGCGGCGCCGCCGCGAGCGCGTCGAGGCGCTGCGCGGGATCAGCTTCGAGATGGCCCGCGGCGAGTGTGTCGCGATCCTCGGCCAGAACGGGTCGGGCAAGTCGACGCTGGTCCGCCTGCTCTCGACGCTGCTCCTCGAGGACGGCGGGAGCGCGAAGATCTTCGGCCACGACATCTCCGACACGAGGGCCGTGCGCCGGCTCGTCAACCGCGTTTCGGTCGAGGCGTCGTTCTTCAAGAAGATGTCGTCGACGGAGAACCTGTCGTATGCGGCCAGGTTCTACGGGCTCACCGCCGGCCAGACGCGTGACGAGATCCCGCGCATCCTCGAGCGCGTCGGCTTCCCGGCCGCACGCCGCAACGAGGCGATGGAGGATCTCTCACGCGGCATGCAGCAGAAGGTCGCTCTCGCCCGCGCGCTCCTGACGCAGCCGATCCTGCTCCTGCTCGACGAGCCGACGACCGGCCTCGACCCGCGCTCGAAGCTCGAGGTGCAGGACTTCATCCGCGAGATCCGTGCCACCCACGACGCGACGATCCTGCTCTGCACCCACGACCTCGACGAGGCAGAGGCGCTCGCGGACCGCGTCGGCATCCTCGACGACGGTCGGCTGCTGACCCTGGAGCCCGTCGACGAGCTCAAGGCCCGCTACGGCGCAGAGACCCTCGAGGAGGCGTTCTTCGCCGCCACCGGCCGCTCGTTCGAGGACGAGAAGCCCGAGGAGGAAAAGGACTGATGCCCGAAGGAGCAGCCGCAACTCTCCGCCATGAGCTGATCGGCCTCGCCGGCGTCGTCGAGCGCAACCTCTACCTCGTCAAGCGCTACATCTGGTGGGACGTCGCGTTCTTCCTCTGGACGGTCGCGAACACGCTCACGATCGTCTTCATCGCCAAGGGCATCGAGGCCGGCGGCGGTCAGATCGACGTCAACGAGGTGACGACCGTCCTCCTCATCGGGGCAGTCGTCTGGGCCTACCTCGGGATCATCTTCGAGATCCTCACCGAGACGGTCGCCTGGGAGCGCTGGGAGGGGACGATCGAGTACACGTTCATGGCACCGCTCTCGCGCCCGATCCACTTGTTCGGGATGGGCCTGTTCGCGATCGCTTACGGCATCGTGCGCGCGGTGCTGCTCTTCGGCGTCGTTGCGCTGTTCTTCAGTCTCGAGCTGTCGAACGCGAACTTCGCCGCCGCGCTGATCGTGCTCGTCGTCGCCTCGATCTCGTTCATCGGGATCGGGATGATGACCGCCGTCCTGCCGCTGATCTCGCCCGAGAAGGGGACGCAGCTCGGCTTCGTCGCACAGGGGGTCCTGCTCGTCGTCTCGGGCGTCTACTACCCGGTCAGCGTGCTTCCCGGGTGGATGCAGGCGCTCGCCAAGATCTCGCCCGCCACCTACGCGCTGGACGGGATTCGAGACGCGATCATCAACGGGGCCGGCATCAGCGCGATGTGGCCGAACATCTGGCCGCTGCTCATCATCGGCGCCGTCTCCGTGCCGCTCGGGCTCGAGGTCTTCCGGCGCGGCGAGCAGTACGCGAAGCGGCACGGAAAGTTGAAGCGCTCCGGATGATCGAGGTGCGTCGAGCCGAGAGCGACGCGGATCTCGAGGGCTGGATCAGCGTCAAGCGGGCCGTACTCCCGAACGAGTCGGCGTGGACCGTCGAGGAGTTCCGGACGCGGCTCACGCCGGATCGGACCGTGCTCGTGGCGGAGCTCGACGGCGAGATCGTCGGCGCCGGGCTCGGCGGCCGCTCCGACGACCCGAACCGCGGGTACGTCGCACCGCGTGTCCATCCGGACGCTCGCCGCCACGGTGTCGGCACTGCACTGCTCGACCCGCTGCTCGCGTTCGTCGAGTCGCTCAGCCTGTCGAGGGTCAGCGGGCAGGTCAGCGACCAGGGCTCCAAGGCGTTCGCCGAGCGCTACGGGTTCGCGGAGTCGGATCGCCAGGTCGAGCAGGTGCGCCACCTGGACGCCGAGATCCCGCTCGACCCTGTTCCGGACGGTGTCGAGGTCGTGACGATCGCCGAGCGGCCGGAGCTGCTCGAGGCTGCGTACCCGCTCGCGCGGGACGAGGGCTACCCGGACCTCGCGCTCGAGGGCTCGATCGTGGTGCCGCTCGAGGACTGGCTCCACGACGAGGCGACGCTCCCCGAGGGGTCGTTCGTGGCGCTCGCCGGCGGCGAGATCGTCGGCTACTCGGGCCTGATGGCGCACGACAACGACGGTGTCGCGGAGGACGGGCTGACGGTCGTCAGCCGCGAGTGGCGCCGCCGCGGGCTCGCGAAGGCGCTGAAGCAGCGCGAGCTCGCCTGGGCGAAGGAAGCCGGCCTGCACGAGGTCGTCACCTGGACGCAGCGCGGGAACGAGTCGATGCGCACCGTCAACGAACGTCTCGGCTACGAGTACCGCGACGTGGCGATCACGATGGCCGCGACGCTCCCGCTGGAACCGCTGCGATGACCGATCGCCGGCGCACCGTCGAGGCCGGCTACGACGTTCTGGCGGACACCTTCGGCGCGTGGAATGCGCGGATCGAGGGCGACCCCTGGGCGCGCTTCGTCGACGAGCTGGCGCTGCGGCTGCCGGACGGCGCTCGGGTGCTAGACCTCGGCTGCGGGGACGGTTCCAAGACGGGTCGACTCGCCGATCGCTTCGACGCCGTCGGCGTCGACGTCTCGGAGCGGCAGCTCGAGCTCGCACGCGCCAACGCGCCGGGTGCGACCTTCGTCCACGCGGACCTGACCGAGCTCCAGTTCCCCGACGCGACGTTCGACGCCGTCACCGCCCTCTACTCGATCATGCACGCGCCGCGCGACGAGCATTCCGCCCTCCTCGCTCGATTCAGGGGCTGGCTGAAGCCCGGCGGCCACCTGCTCCTGAGCATGAGCACCGTCGGCGGCCCCGACCGCTTCGAGGTCTGGCTGGGCGTGGAGATGTTCTTCTCCGGCTTCGACGCCGAGACGAACGGCCGGGTCGTTCGTGACGCGGGCTTCGAGGTGCTCGTCGAGGAGGTCGTCCGGATGCACCAGCCCGAGGGCGACACCGCGTTCCTCTGGGTGCTGGCGAGGAATCCGGAATGAGGCGCGCGGACGCGACGCGGCTCTACTACGCGCTGCAGATCCTCCTCTCGATGCCGACATGGGTCGTCATGTCGGTCTACCTCGTGCAGGAGCTCGACCTGTCGCCGCTCCAGCTGGTGCTCATGGGGACTGCGATGGAAGGCGCGGTGTTCCTGTTCGAGATCCCGACCGGCGTCGTCGCGGACACGTACAGCCGGCGGCTCTCGCTGATCGTCGGCTACGTCGGGATGGGCGTGACGTGGATGCTCGTCGGCGTCGTCTCGACCCCGTGGCTGATCATCGCGCTCTGGGGCCTGTGGGGTCTCTCGTACACGTTCACGAGCGGTGCGGAAGAGGCCTGGATCGCCGATGAGGTCGGCGTGGACCGGGTGGGGCGCGTCTTTCTGCGCGGCGCGCGTGTCGCGTACATCGGTTCCGTTGCGGGCCTCGTGCTGCAGGTCGCGGTCGGGATCCTGTCGCTCCGCGCAGGCGTGATCCTCGGCGGGGCGATCACCGTCCTCGCGGGGCTCGTCTGTTTGGTGCTCATGCCCGAGACCGGCTTCGAGCGGCGGCCTCGCGCCGAGCGGGGCTCCGCGCTGGCCGAGATGCGCGCAACGGCCGCGAACGGCGCGCGCTACGCGTGGGCGGCGCCGGTGATCCTGCTCCTCGTCGGCGTCCAGCTCTTCATGGGCATGTCCGCCGAGGCGTTCGACCGCCTGAAGGAGGCGCACTTCCTGCGCGACGTCGGCCTGCCCGCGTTCGGGGAGCTCGACCCGGTCGTCTGGTTCGGGATCTTCTGGCTCGTCGGCCTCCTGCTCGGGTTCGTCGCGACCGGCTGGCTGATCAAGCGCTTCGAGAAAGGCGGCAAGCGCGTCGTCACGAGCACTCTCTTCACGCTGACGGCGATGGAGATGGTGGCGATGCTCGTCTTCGCGCTGACGGGCTCGACCTGGCTCGCGATCGCCGCGCTGCTCGGCGTCTTCTTCGCGCGCGACCTGGCCGGCCCGCTGTACACGATCTGGCTGAACGAGCAGATCAGAGAGTCGAGCGTGCGCGCGACCGTGCTCTCGATCTCGGGTCAGGCGAACGCGATCGGCCAGGCCGGCGGCGGCCCGGTGCTCGGCGCGATCGGCAACGTGTGGGGCATCCGCGCCGCGCTTGCTCTCGGTGCGGTCGTGATCGCGCCGGCGCTCGGGCTCTACGGGCGCGCGATCGCACACGATGGCCGCGAGCCCGAGCTCGAGGAGCTACCCGCCGAGGCGTGACCCTGCTACGCTCCGAAGGCATGGTGAGGCAACGGAGCCTCGGGCGATCGGCGCCCGGGGCTTTTCGCATTTAAGGAGGGCATTTCATGGCACAGCAGGTCGAGTCGAAGAACCGCGCCACCTCGAGTGAGGAGGCCCGCAAGGACGCCCTGAAGCAGATCCAGGACGACGGCGTCGAGTTCCTGCTTCTCTGGTTCACGGACCTCGAGGGGCACCTGAAGTCGTTCGCCGTCACCCCGAGCGAGATCGAGGGCGCCCTCGACGACGGTATGGGGTTCGACGGCTCGTCGATCACGGGGTTCAACGCGATCGAGGAGTCGGACATGGTCGCGATCCCGGATCCCGGCACGTACCGGCTGATGCCGTGGAAGGAAGGCGAGACGAAGGTCGGCCGCATGATCTGCGACGTCGTCACGCCGGACGGGGAGCCCTACGAGGGCGACCCGCGCTACGTGCTGCGCCGCGCGCTCGAGCGCATGCAGTCGATGGGCTTCGACACGTTCAACGTCGGTCCCGAGCTCGAGTACTTCCTGTTCAAGGACGATCGCGGCACGGAGACGCTCGACGAGGGCGGCTACTTCGCGATGACCACGATGGACGCAGCGAGCGAGCTGCGCCAGGAGACCGTCCGCGCGCTCGAGCACATGGGCATCCCGGTCGAGTACGTCCACCACGAGGTCGGCCCCTCGCAGCACGAGATCGACATGCGCTTCGCGCCCGCGCTCGAGATGGCCGACCACACGCTGACGTACCGGCTGATCGTCAAGGAGATCGCGAAGAAGGCCGGCTACCACGCGACGTTCATGCCGAAGCCGATCTTCGGCGAGAACGGCTCGGGGATGCACACGCACCAGTCGCTGTTCACCGACGGGCGCAACTCGTTCTTCGAGGAAGGCGACAAGTGGAACCTGTCCGAGGCAGGCAAGGCGTTCATCGCCGGCCAGCTCCGCCACGCGCGTGAGATCTCGGCTGTGTTCGCGCAGTGGATCAACTCCTACAAGCGGCTCGTCCCGGGCTACGAGGCGCCGGTCTACGTCGCGTGGTCGCGGCGGAACCGCTCGGCCCTGATCAGGATCCCGCTCTACAAGCCGGGCAACGAGCAGGCGACGCGCGCCGAGATCCGGTGCCCCGATCCGGCCTGCAACCCGTACCTGACCTTCGCGGCGCTGCTGCACGCAGGGCTCGAGGGAATCGAGCAGGGCTACGAGCTGCCGGAGCCGATGGAGACGAACCTCTACCACCTGACCGCGGAGCAGCGGAAGGAACGCGGGATCGTGTCACTGCCCGAGACGCTCGGCGAGGCGATCGACGCCCTCGCGGACTCGGAGCTGGCGAAGAAGGCCCTCGGGCCGCACATCTTCGACCGCTACGTCGAGCTCAAGCGCAAGGAGTGGGACGACTACCGTGTCCAGCTCACCGACTGGGAGCAGGAGCGCTATCTGAGCGTGCTCTAGCGGCGCAGAGTCCGGCCGTCGTTCCCGGCCTCTTCGACGTCACCGCTGCGCAGTCGCCACGCGCCTCGGATCGCGCCGTAGACGAACGATGCGATCAGAGGACGATGACGATTGCGAGGATGGTGTCGACCATGGCTAGTGCGGCGGCCGGCCTTCGTCCGAGCGCGAGATCGGGAGGTTCTTGTCGAAGACCGCGTCGGTGGCGCGGAAGCTCTTGCCCACCGTCATCCAGTCATCGGTCTTGTCGGCCTGGGTCGAGGGCTCCTCACGCTTGCGCCGCCACGCCTTGATGCGGTTGAGAATTCTTCCCATGGGCGAATTATGCGCCTCTCAGCACGCGGTTCCTATGACAGAATCAGAGACCTCACCGGTTCTTGCCGCTTTGGCGGGCGGCAAGGGCCGCTGACGGCCGACTGCGGGCTGCTTCTCCAAGGGGCAGCTCGTAGTCGTTTAGAGGGTGTCGAGCGACTTCGAGCTCGAATCCCAGCCTACGAACTGGCAGCCGGTCCTTTCGGCCAAGTTTGGGTCCCCAAGCTCGACGCTTCCGGCCGCGACAAGCCCGTGATCGAACGTGAAGCACGCGGCGAACCCTTCGTTCTCGAAGGAGACCATGCACCTGTAGATCGTGTGCCCCTGATTCTCGACGTCCAACGGAACGCATCTGGACACGTCGATTAGCCGGGCCTCGTCCGGCCGCGCGCCGCCGCCCCGTGTTGCGTAGTACGCGCGGACCATCCTCTGCATATCCGGTTGGTTGTCCCGGGCCGTAAGCACGAAGCCGAACGCGCCTGCAAACAGCAGTGAACCGACGAGGACCGCGCCGAGCGGTGCGAGGTTCCACTTGCGCAGCTCGCGGATGAAACGCTCTGCCTTGTCGCGCAGCCGTTCGAACGTGGCCAAATTGAAGCACCGGGTCCGGCGGAGCGCCAGGTGTCGGTTCGGCGCCTAGAGGAAGCTGAGGACGGCGTCGCGGTCGACGCTGAGGCCGATCACGCCGGTGCGGTTGTCGATCTCGGAGATCGCGTCTGCGGGCACGAGGCTTCGACGTCGCGACAGGAAGCCCGAGCGGACCGAGACTGCATCCGGGACGTCCGGAGCCGTGCCGTACATCGGCGCCTCGACGGTGCCGACGATCCGTCCCTTCGCGTCGGCGACGAGGTAGCCGATCGTTCGAAGCAAATCTGGTCGCGTGACGCCCATCGCGACTGAAGCTATCCGCGCCATGTGACGGAAAAACACGTGCGGCGTAAGGGTTTTGTTAAGGCACAATCGGGCCCTGTGGACGTGTCTGCGCGGCACCTGCGACTGCTGACCGAGACGAGCGCGGCGGTCAACTCGACGCTCGACCTCGAGGAGGTGCTCGGCCTGGTCGCGAGCAAGGTCGCCGACGCGCTCGAGGCCGATGCGTGCTTCGTCTACCTCTACGACGAGCACGCGGACGAGCTCATCCTGCGCGCGACGCACGGGACGCGCGTCGAAGAGATGACGCGCACGCCCCGGATGAAGCCCGGTGACGGGATCACCGGCGCGGCGGCAGCAGGGCGCTCGCCGATCATGATCCCGGCGCAGGCGCACCTCGACGAGCGCTTCAAGGCGTTCACGAACCTGCCCGAGGACGAGTACGAGTCGATCCTGGCCGTGCCCATCCTCGCCCGCGAGAAGCTGGCCGGCGCGCTCAACGTGCGGACGATCGAGCCGCGCGAGTTCTCGGACGCGGAGATCGACCTGCTCGTCGCGATCGCGGCCCAGGTCGCGCAGACGATCGAGCACGCGAAGCTGTACGCGGACGCGCAGGCGCGCGTGTCGGAGCTCGAGGCCCTCGCCAAGATCTCCGAGGCGGTCTCCGAGTCGCTGTACCTCGAGGAGTCGCTGGAGGCGATCGTCAAGACGACGATGGAGGCCGTCGGTGCGACCGGTGCGGCGCTCGTGCTCGAGGACGGGAACATCGCCTGGCCGGAAGGGCGAGCGGGCAAGCACGCGATCCGGCTGCCGCTGCGCTGGAAGGGGCGGGTCATCGGCGAGCTCGTCTGCGACCGCGACTCGCCGTTCACCGACCAGGAGCGCGCGCTCCTGACGTCGATCGCTCATCACGCGGCGGTCGCGCTCGAGCACGGGCGGGCCGTCATGCGCGGCGTCCTCGCCCAGGAGATCCACCATCGCGTCAAGAACAACCTGCAGACCGTCGCGTCGCTGCTCCGGCTGCAGGCGCGCGCGGAAGGCGTCGACCCGCGCAAGGCGCTCGAGGACTCGGTCAACCGCATCCTCGCAATCGCCGCCGTGCACGAGGTGCTGACGGAGCGGCGCGACGAGGAGGTCGACCTCGACGAGCTGCTCGACCGTCTGCGCGCGATGCTCGTCCAGGGGCTCGGCCAGGCCAAGCACGTGGAGGCGACCCTCGCGCATGTCTCGCTCGCCGGCGGTCGCGCCACCGCGCTGGCGCTCGTCTTCAGCGAGCTGCTCCAGAACGCGCTCGAGCACGGTGGCGACTCCGTGCGTGTCGAGCTCGCTCAGCGCGACGGCGAGGTCGTCCTCGCGATCGCCGACGACGGGGGCGGGATCGACGAGGACGCCACGGGCACCGGGCTCTCGATCGTGCGCGCCCTCGTGCGCGACGAGTTGCGTGGAACGATCGACCTGCACTCGAACGGCGGCCTCCGCGCCGAGGTCGTCTTCCCGGTGTGATGGAGCTCGACGGCTACAGCTTCGTCCTGCTCAAGCGCGGCCCGCGGGCCCTCGACTTCACCGACGAGGAGCTCGAGCGGCTCCAGGCGCAGCACCTTGCCCACCTCGACGCGATGCAGGAGCAGGGGCACCTCGTGCTCGCAGGGCCGTTCTCGGAGCAGGCCGACGAGACGCTGCGCGGGTTCTGCCTCTACCGGACGAGCGTCGAGGAGACGCGGCGGCTCGCGGAGTCCGACCCCTCGGTGCAGGCGGGGCGGATGGCCGTCGACGTCATGGGCTGGTGGACGAAGCGTGGCTCACTGCCGTTCTGACCTCGCTTCGGCGATCAGCCGCCGAGCTGCCGTTCGCCTCCCTGATCGATGCCGCTGCGAGTGCCCCGGTGCGACTCGTGACTCCGAGCTTCCGGTAGATGTGGTGCAGGTGCTTGCTGACGGTGGCAGGCGAGATCCAGAGCGCTCCGGCAATCTCCTTCGTCGACTTTCCGGCGGCGATCCAGCCCAGGACTTCCCGCTCGCGTGCAGTCAGCGTTGTCGCAACCACCCGTTCCTCGGTCAGGAGGAGAGCATGCGGTGTCGGCGCTTCGACCATGAGCCGTGTGCCGTTGCGCTCGACACTGAGCGGTTTGTCCCGCTCGACTGAAAGCAACCACTCTTCGAGCAGCGACGGCAATCGGCTCACCGGGTGGTCGAACCAGGAGCTGAGGATGCGGCGGGCCCCGAGCGAGGCGTGCTCGACGTCGAGCGTGCCGCTGAGGAGGATGTAGCCGCGAGCCGACTCGTCGTTGTCGTTGGCGCCGGCGATTGCGGCGAGATCCACGAGGCGCCGCCGGGCGCGGGCGTTTCGGATCAGCGCCGTGAGGTGCGGACCGAGCGCGCCGAGGGCTCGGCGGTCGCGTTCATCGAAGTCGCGCCCCTGGCGGAAGAGAGCGATGACGCCTCGTTGCGATCCGCCGGCGGGAAGCGTCGCCTGGGCACTGTCGACCACTTCAAACGTCTTCGTCCATGGCGCCCTCTCGAACCCCCATCTCGTCGCCCGCTCAAAACAGTCGGACCAGAGATCGACGTGACCGAGCGGACGCAAGGCGAATCGAGGAACGTGGGGTGGTCGGTGCGGCCACCGCGGAGCCACGTAGTGCTCCTGGCGAGACGACAAGACGATGCCCAGCGGTGGAGCCGCCGGCGATTCGGCATCGAATTCCATATACGTGACGAACTCCGACTCCATCGCTTCACCGAGACGGTCGAGGAGCTCGCTCGTGAAGGCTTCCGGTCCGTCCGCCGACTGGGCGCCGCCGACGAACTCGAGGAGCCGCTGGGCCTCCGCCTTCCGCAGTTCCGCCATGGATAAACGATTCACAAAATTGTGAATCGACACAAGCGTGTCGGCCAACGAATCTCTGTGGTGAAACAACCAGAGAGGTGAGAGATGAGTCGGAAGCAAGCGCTCTATGCGCTCTATGCGCTCTTGGCAGTTGGCCTCGCCGGTGGCGGCATCGTGTCGGCGGCCCAGGCGGATGAGCCGCCGAACCACGCCAATCGGCTCGAGGCAACTTTCACGGAAACCAATGTGTCGGTTACGGATCGTGTTGCTGACCTGGGTGTCTTCCAGCTGATCAACACCGGCACCGGCACCGTGGAAGGGTTCGGCAGCGCGACGCTGGTGCTCTCGGCGACGCAGGACCGGTCGGTCCATCCGTGCGGCGATGGCAGCTCGACGAACGCTGCACTCAGGCGAATCGAGCTCGCAGACGGCGTGCTCGTTCTCAGGGAACTGGCGCACATTTGCCCCACCCCCTCCGGCCCGCTCGGCACGGGCACTTGGGAGGTGGACGGCGCCTCGAGCACCGGGGTCTTCGCCGGCGCGCGCGGGAGCGGGGACGTCACGATCGTCATTCCGACGCACACGGCAACACTTTCGGGCAAGCTGAACCTCGCCGGTTGACGATCAGAATCGGAGCCTCGCTCCGGGCGACTCTCGATTCCGTCCGGGGTGAGGCTCTGTCGGACGCCGAGGACGCCTACCTCATCGCCGGCGCCGTAACCTGACGCAGGAGCGTAGCGAGCGAGCGGCCCGTTCTCGTCAGCCGGTAGACGGTCGCCGGCGGATAGTCGTCGGTGACGCGCCGGTCGACGATCCCCGCGGCCTCGAGATCCTTCAGCGCAAGCGCCAGTGCGCGCGGCGAGATCCTCTCGAGCGTCTCGCGAAGCTCCGAGAACCGTCTCGGCCCCTCGCCGAGCGCATAGACGACCGGCATCGACCACTTCTTGAGCCCGACGTCCTCGAGCTCGTCCTCGCGGAGCCGCTCGACGAGTGGCCCGCACGCGCGTGCCAGCCTCTCGCCGGCGCGCGTGAGGACGTACTCGGGGCGCAGCGGATGTCCGTATCCGGGGTTCCGGCCGACCAGCCCGCCGTCGATCAGCGCGGCGAGCGTGCGGCGAAGGGACTCGCGGCTCAGGCCGAGCGTGCGCGTGAGCGTCACGAACCGGCTCCCGCGCTGGCGATGCAGCTCGGCGAGAATCGGCACCGACCAGCGGTTGTGAAAGAGAGCGACGAGAGTTGACATGGAAGTATTCGTAGTATAAAAACAGGACAGGACAGAGCAAAGGAACCGAGAGGAGAGGGCGATGAGCCAGGAAGTCCAGGAAGTCCAGGTCCCGGTAGCGACGAACACGCCGTTCGACTACAGGGGCAACCTCGTGATCTCGGTCGGCGTCTCCGATCTGGAGAAGGCGATCGAGTGGTACGGCGACGTGCTCGGCCTGGAGCTCGTCTACAAGCTCGACCAGCACGGCTGGTGCGAGATGGCGACGGCCACGAAGGGTGTGACGATCGGCCTCGGGCAGAGCGAAGACCTCAAGCTCGGCGGCCCGACTCCGACCTTCGGCGTCGTCGACATCGAGGCGTCCCGGAAGCATCTCGAGTCGAAGGACGTGCGCTTCGACGGCGACACGTACGAGATCGAGGGCATGGTCAAGCTGTGCATGTTCTACGACCCCGACGGCAACTCGTACATGCTCGCGCAGAGCCTCACGACGGAGATTCCCTCGTAGAGTTCCCGGCGTGAAGGTCCTCATCGCCGAGGACGAGACGATCATCAGGCTCGACCTGCGGACCCTGCTCGAACGAGCGGGGTTCGAGGTCTGTGCGGAGGCCCGTGACGGCGAGGAAGCCGTCGCGCTCGCGCGCGAGACCGAGCCCGAGGTGGCCGTGCTCGACGTGAAGATGCCCCGGCTGGACGGGATCGAGGCGGCGAGGCGCATCCTCGAGGAGCGCCCGATCCCGATCGTGATGCTGACCGCGTACGGCCAGGACGAGCTCGTGTCGCGCGCGGTCGAGGCCGGTGTCTTCGGCTACCTGGTCAAACCTTTTCGGGAGCAGGACCTCCTGCCTGCGATCCACGCGGCGCGGGCGCGGCACGAGGAGCTGACGGCGCTTCGCGAGGAGGCGGAGTCGCTCTCGGAGGCGCTCGAGGCGCGCAAGGTGATCGAGCGTGCGAAGGGCCTGCTCATGACGAAGGAGAACCTGTCCGAGCAGGAAGCGTTCGCCAGATTGCGCAAGGCGAGCCAGGTGTCCGGCCGGCCGCTCCGGGTCGTGGCGGAAGCGGTGCTTGCGACCTTCGGTTCCCCGTCGTGAGCCCTTGACGTTGTGGGCACACTGAACGGGGGTGAAAATCTTCAAGTCACCGCGCTGGCGCCGCCGGCTGATCAAGATCGCCGTGGTCCTGGCCATCGTCCCGCTGGGCTACCTCGGCATCCACTACTCGACCGGAGGCAGCCCCGAGAACGCGAACGGGCCCGAGGTCGCGAACTACGTCCAGCCGAAGAAATCGCCGTTCACGAAGGCCGAGCAGGCGGCCGTGCACCCGGTGCTCGCCGAGTTCATCCGCCATGCGGTCGCACGGCAGGACCCGGAAAAGGCCTGGAACGTCTCCGGCCCGGATCTCAGGCAAGGGACGTCCGCGGCGGAATGGGCCAGGGGGAAACTGCCTGTGGTGCCGTATCCGGCGGCGAACAAGGGCCTCGGGCAGTGGAGCTACGTGAAGTACTCGTACACGAACCTCGTCGGCCTCGAGGTCTTCGTCTTCCCGAAGCCCGGCTCGGGCTATTCGGCCATGACCGCCGATGCCGAGGTGCAGAAGACCAGCGACGGCCGGTGGCAGGTCAACTACTGGATGCCGGAGCGCTTCCACGGACCCGCCGCGGTCTCTACGAAGTCCAAGCCGACGAAGACGCCCAAGCACGTCGCCGCCGCTTCGAAAAAGTCCGGGTCGCAGAAGAGTGCGTCGGCGTCCTCGTCGTCGGCGAACCCGAATCAGTCGCTGCTCGGCGGCGCCTGGCTCGTGCTGCCGGTCGCGATCCTGTCGCTGATCGTCCTCGCGCCGCTCGCGCTTCTGCTCATCGGCATCATCAGGAACCGCCGCGCCGCGGCGCGTGACGCGCTAGGCACCTGAGGTTTCGAAGAGCTGCTCCCAGCGGGTGAGCAGCGTCTGGAGATCGTCCCGTGCGCGGCGATGCGCGGCGACGACGTCCACGTTCGACCAGTCGTCGGCGAGTTGGCGCTCGAGGTCGGCGATCTCGGCCTCGCGGCTTGCGATGTCGGACTCGAGGCGCTCGAGCTCGCTCGGACGCGGCCGCTTCGGCGCTTGCGACTTCGGCTTCTCCTTCTTCGGCTTCTCGTGGGCGGGCTCGAGGTCGACCGAGGCCGCCTTCGCGCGCTCGTCCCGGGTCGCGACATACTCGGCCCAGCCGCCGTCGTAGGAGCGGAGCGTGCCGTCCTCGAGGGCGAGCGTGCGGTCGGCGATCGCGTCCAGCAGCGCCCGGTCGTGCGAGACGAGGAGCACGGTTCCGGGGAACGCGTCGAGCGCCGCCTCGAGCGCCTCGCGGCTCTCGAGGTCGAGGTGGTTCGTCGGCTCGTCGAGTAGAAGCAGGTTGGCGCCCGACGCCACGACGAGGGCGAGCGCGAGCCTGCGCCGCTCGCCGCCCGACAGCGCAGCGACGGGCCGTTCGTGCATGTCCCAGCCGGTGAACAGGAACCGTCCGAGCAGGTTCTGCGCCTGCGGGCGCTGGAGGCCGGTCTCCTTCTGCGTCAGCGAGAGCACGGTCCGGCTCTCGTCGAGCTCGACCTCGTGCTGGGAGAAGTACGCAGGCTCGACGCCGTGGCCGAGCCGGAGCTTGCCCTGCTTCGGCGCGCGGCGGCCGAGCAAGGTCTCGAGGAGCGTCGTCTTGCCGGCGCCGTTCGGGCCGACGAGGGCAACGTGCTCGCCCCGTTCGATCGCGAAGCTCACGTTCGAGAGCAGGTCCTTGTCACCGGCAGCGAGCTCGACGCCCTCGGCCTCGACGACCGTACGGCCGCTCCGAGCCGGCTTCAGGAACTCGAAGCCCAGGTTCTTGGCACGCCGTGTGAGGAGGTCGATCTCGCCGCGCAGCTCGGAGCGTTCCTTCTGGAGGCGTCCGATGTGGGTCAACTTGGCCTGGGCGCGCTTGGCGAGGCTCTTCTTGTAACGGAAGCGCTCGACGAAGCGTTCGAGTCGGGCGATGTCGACGTCGATGCGGTCGGCGGCGCTCGTGGCGGCGGCGAGGCGCGCGGCCTTCTCCCGGCGCCAGTTGTGCCACGGGCCGGCGAAGTACGTGGAGCGTCCCGCTTCGAGCTCGAGGACCGCGTTCGTGACCGCTTCGAGGAACCAGCGGTCGTGTGCGACGAGGACGACTGCGGCGTCGACCGACAGCAGCTCGCGCTCGAGCCATTCGAGGCTGGCGACGTCGAGGTGGTTCGTCGGCTCGTCGAGGAGCAGGAGATCGGGATCGCCGCCGAGTGCGCGTGCGAGTGAGGCGCGGGTGAGCTCGCCGCCGGAGAAGCTGTAGAGGGGCCGGTCGAGGTCCTTCGTTGCGAAGCCGAGGTTGCGCGTGACCGAGTCGAGCCGTTCACGCCACGCGTAGCCGCCGGCGTGCTCGAGGCGTGCCTGGGTCTCCGCGTAGCGACGGAGCGTGGCGGGCTCGTGGTCGCCCTGGGCCATGGTCTCCTCGAGGCGGCGGAGCTCCTCCTCGGCGGCGGTCAGGTCGGCCGCGCCGGAGAGGACGTAGTCGCGGAGCGTGGCCGCGCTCTCGGCGGGAGGGCGCTGGTCGTGGAGCGCGATGCGCGTGCCCTTGGCCATCGAGATCGTGCCGCCGTGGAGCTCGGTTTCGCCGTTGAGGAGCCGGAGCAGCGTCGTCTTGCCGGCGCCATTCGGGCCGGAGAGCGAAACGCGGTCGCGGCGCTCGACCTTGAACGAGACGCCGTCGAACAGCGGCTCGCCGGAGAGCTCCTTGCGCAGGTTGGTTGCCGTAACGACGGCCATCGGCACAGCGTAGAGGTCGGCGGAGGATCGGATTCGGCGCGATTTCGGCACGGCCGCGTACGTGTTTGGCCGATACGCTCGTCGCGGGTGGCGGGTGGAACTCTTCCTCCCCACCCGGGTGGGGATGTACCTAGGGCCGGCTCGGCTTCGTCAGCTCGTTGCGCCGACCCTGTTCGCGACGAGCTGGCGTGCGGCTGCCGCGATGTGGTCGGCGTCGATGCCGGCTGCGGCCAGGAGCTCCGCGGGCTTGCCCGAGCCGGGCATGTCGCGAACGGCCAAATGGACGACTCTGGGACGCTCGTCGGAGTCGGCGAACGCGGACAGGACCGCCTCCGCCAAGCCGCCCTCGGGCCAGTGGTCCTCCACGACCACGAACCGCCCGCCCGTCGCCTCGGCCGCAGCGCGGAGCGTCTCCACGTCCACCGGCTTGACCGAGTAGAGATCGATCACCCGGGCGGTGAGGCCATCCTCCGCGAGCGCGTCCGCGGCCTTGATCGCCTCGTGCAGCGTGATCCCGGCGCCGATGAGCGCGACCTCGTCGCCGTCCGAAGAGCGCACGACCTTCGCGCCTCCGACCGGAAAGTCCTCGCCGGCCTCGTACACGACCGGCGTGTTCGCGCGCGTCGTCCGCAGGAACACGATCCCGTCCAGGTCGGCCATGGCCGCGACGAGCTTGGCCGTTTGGTTGGCGTCGCTCGGATACAGCACGGTCGAGCCGTGGAGAGCACGGAAGGCCGCCAGATCCTCCAGCGCCATCTGCGACGGCCCGTCCTCGCCGATCGAAACGCCCGCATGCGACCCGCACAGCTTGAGATTCGCGCGGCTGATCGCAGCCATCCGGACGAAGTCGTACGCGCGCGTCAGGAACGCGGCGAACGTCGAGGCGAACGGCTTCCACCCGCGCACCTGGATCCCGACCGCCGCCGCGACCATCTGCTGCTCGGCGATGTACATCTCGAAGTACCGGTCCGGATGGGCATCGCGAAAGATCTCGGCAAAGGTCGAGTTCGAGACCTCGCCGTCGAGCGCGACCACGTCGCCGCGCCCGTCGCCGAGCGCCTTGAGTGCGTCGCCGTACGCCTTGCGGGTCGCGACGTCATCCCCGACCTCGTACGTCGGCAGCTCGAGCGCGCCGTGCTCGAACCGATGAGGCTCGCCTTCGAAGTCCGGCTTCGCGACGTCGACGACGATGTTGCGGATCCCGCCCAGCTCCTCGATCGCCGCGTCGGGATCGTCGAGCGCCTTGCCGTGGAAGCCGTCCTTGTTCTCGACCGCCTTCACGCCCTTGCCCTTGATCGTCCTGGCCACGATCACGGTCGGCGTGCCAGTCGTGGCGAGCGCTTCGGCATACGCCGCGTCGATCGCCGCCACGTCGTGGCCGTCGATCTCGATCGCGTGCCAGCCGAATGCCCGGGCGCGCTTCGCATACGAGTCGAGATCCCAGCCGTGCATCGTCTCGCCTCGCTGGCCGAGCCGGTTGACGTCGACGATCGCCGTCAGGTGGTCGAGCTGCTCGTAGGCGGCATGCTCGAATGCCTCCCACTGGGAGCCTTCGGCGATCTCGCTGTCGCCGCAGAGCACCCACGTGCGGTAGGGCAGCTCGTCGAGTCGCTTTCCGGCGAGCGCAATTCCGACCCCGTACGGCAGGCCCTGGCCGAGCGAACCGGTGGCCACGTCGACCCACGGGAGGACCGGGGTCGGATGTCCTTCGAGCCGGCTCCCGAACTTCCGGAAGGAGAGCAACTCCTCGTCGGTGATCGCGCCGGCTGCCTTGTACATCGAGTACAGGAGCGGCGACGCGTGACCCTTCGAGAACACGAGGTGGTCGTTTCGCGGGTCGTCGGGTTGGTCGAAGTCGTAGTGCAGGTAGTTCGCCAGCAGGACGGCCATCAGGTCGGCGCCGGACATCGACGAGGTCGGATGCCCGGACCCCGCGGCCGACGACGCCCGGACGGAGTCGACGCGCAGCTGCTGGCCGAGCTCACGCCAGAGTTCTGGGCCTTCCATGCAGGTAACGTAACGCCTCGATGCAGGTCGCGGTCGCCTTCGACCATCGCGGCGTGAAGCTGCGGGAGCGCGTGCTCGAGGAGGTCGTGCGCGCAGGCCACGAGCCCGTCGACCTCGGAACCGACGCCCCGGAGCCGCGCATCGACTATCCGGATAAGGCCCGTGAGGTCGGCGACGCGATCCGCTCGGGCGCCGCGGAGCGCGGAGTCCTCGTCTGCGGATCGGGTGTCGGCGCGTCGATCGCGGCCAGCAAGATCGCAGGCATACGCGCCGCTATCTGCCACGACTCGTACTCGGCCCACCAGGGCGTCGAGCACGACGACATGAACGTCCTTTGCCTGGGCTCGGAGGTGATCGGCGCCGAGCTCGCCGCAGAGCTGGTGCGCACGTTCCTAGGTGCGAAATTCGACGGCGGGGAACGCTACGTGCGTAGGCTGGAGAAGATCGAGGAGATGGAGAAGACGCATGGCTAAGTCGCGTTTGCAACAGGTTGCGGAGCTCGGGCAATCCGTGTGGATCGATTCGCTGTCACGGGAGTGGCTGCGCACCGGCGAGCTCAAGCGGATGATGGACGAGGACGCCGTGACCGGCGTCACGTCGAACCCGACGATCTTTCAGAAGGCGATGGCCGAGGGCGACTGGTACGACGACCAGCTCCGTGAGGTGCTCGCCGGTGAGAACAACCTGAAGGAGATCTTCCTGCAGGCGGCGATCTCGGACATCGAGGAGGCCTGCGACCTCTTCCGCTCGGTCTGGGACGGGGGCTCGGGGAAGGACGGCTACGTCTCGATGGAGGTCGATCCGAACCTCGCGTACGACACCGCGGCGACGATCGAGGAAGCCGCGCGGTTCCACGACTGGGTCGAGCGGCCGAACCTGTACGTGAAGATTCCCGCGACCGCGGCCGGGCTGCCGGCGATCGAGGAGATGATCGCGCGAGGACGGAACATCAACGTCACGCTGATCTTCTCGTTGGAGCGGCACAAGGAGGTCGCCGGGGCGTACATCCGTGGTCTCGAGCGCCTCGCCGAAGCCGGCGGCGACCTGTCGACGGTCGGCTCCGTCGCCAGCTACTTCGTCTCGCGCGTCGACACCGAGGCCGACAAGCGGCTCGACGAGGCCGGGCACCCCGAGCTCAAGGGGAAGCTCGCCGTCGCGAACGCGAAGCTCGCGTACCAGAACTACGAGGACATCTTCTCCGGCCCGCGCTGGGATGTTCTCGCCGAACGAGGCGCGACCCCGCAATGGTGCCTCTGGGCTTCGACCTCGGTGAAGAACCCCGAGTACCGGGACGTGCTCTACGTCGAGGACCTGATCGGGCCGGCGACCGTGAACACGATGCCTAGGGAGACGATCGAGGCGTTCCAGGATCACGGCGAGGTCGGGGTCACGCTCGAGGACGGAGTGGACGAGGCGAAGCAAGTCTTCGAACAGGTCGCGGCCGCGGGCGTCGACTACGCCGACGTGACCGACACGCTCGAGCGCGAGGGGGTCCAGAAGTTCATCGACTCCTTCACCGAGCTCCTCGACGGCATCGAGTCCAAGCGGCAGCAGCTCGTCACCGCGTGAGTGACCTGTACATGGAGCGGGCCGGTGAGGGGTCGCCGGTCGTGCTGCTCCACGAAGGGATCGGCGACAGCCGCATGTGGGAGCCGCAGTGGGCTGCTTATGCGGAGCGCTTCCACGTCGTTCGCTTCGACATGCGCGGCTTCGGCCAGTCGCCGCCCGCGGTCGGGTCGTTCTCGCTTTCCGGCGACCTCGTCGACTTGCTCGACTCGCTCGAGCTCGGGCCGGCGGCGCTGATAGGCATGTCGCTCGGCGGATCGGTTGCGATGGAGACGACGATCGCGCGACCCGACCTCGTCTCGCGGCTCGTCCTCGTCGGGTCCGGACTACGCGGCTTCGAGATGAACGACGAGACGAAGACCGGCTGGGAGGAGGAGGAGGCTGCGCTCGAGCGCGGCGACGACGACGAGGCGGTCGAGATCAACATGCGCATGTGGGTCGATGGGCCCTCGCGCACGCCTGACCAGGTCGACCCGGAGATGAGGCGGAAGATCGCCGAGATGCAACGGCGCGCGATCGAGATCTGGCGCGAGGCGGGCGAGGAGGGCAATCACGACCCGCTCGTCGAGGATTGGGGCGACCGCCTCGGGGAGATCTCGGTTCCGACGCTGGTCCTCGTCGGCGAGCTCGACCGGCCCGAGATGCGCGAGATCGCCGAGCGGCTCGAGGCGGAGATCCCGAACTCGCGCCGCGAGACGATCTCCGGGACCGCGCACGTTCCGAACATGGAGCGCCCCGAGGAGTTCGACCGGCTTGTACTGGAGTTCCTGGAATGAGCTCGCTCGAGGCGATCGAGCTCGTCGATCGGATCTGGGCGCGCGACTCGACCGTCTGGGACGGCGGCGACGAAGCGCATTGGCTCGGCTGGCTCGACGAGCCAGCGCGGATGCTCGAGCGGGTCGACGACCTGGAGGCGCTCCGCGGCGACGACGAGCACGTCGTCCTGCTGGGGATGGGCGGGTCGAGCCTTGCGCCGGAGGTCATCCGGCGGACGTTCGGCTCGAGCGCGCTGCACGTGCTCGACACGACACATCCGAGCGCGATCAGGCGTCTCGAGGATGAGCTCGATCTCGAGCGGACGCTGTTCGTGGCTGCCTCGAAGTCGGGGACGACGCTCGAGACGCGCTCGCAGCTCGACTACTTCTTCCAGCGTGGAAGCGGTCGCTTCGGCGCGATCACCGATCCCGGCAGCGAGCTCGAGCACTACGCGAACGAGCGCGGCTTCGCCTGGGTCGTTCCCGGCGAGCCGTCGATCGGCGGGCGCTACTCGGCGCTGTCTCCGTTCGGGATCGTTCCTGCGGTGCTGATCGACCTGGACGCGCGCGCTCTGCTGGAGCGGGCGGACGCGATGGCCGGCTGGTGCAGGCTCGGTGAGGAGAATCCCGGCTTCCAATTCGGCCTCGAGCTCGGCGAGAACTGGATCGAGGGCCGCGACAAGGTCTGCATCGACGAGGTGCCCGGAAGCTTCGGGCTCTGGGCGGAGCAGCTGCTCGCCGAGTCGACGGGCAAGCACGGCAAGGGCCTCGTTCCCGCACCCGGCGAGGACCCCGGCGGCGGCTCGGACCGGCAGCACGGGCGCGTGCGGCTCGACGACCCGTACGACCTCGGCGCCGAGTTCTTCCGCTGGGAGTTCGCGACCGCGGTGGCCGGCTCGATCCTCGGCATCAACCCGTTCGACCAGCCGGACGTGCAGGCGGCGAAGGACAAGACGTCCGCACTTCTGTCACAAGGGACTGTCCCTGAGCCAGGTCCGGAAGGGTCGCTGGACGAGCTGCTCGCAGCCGCGGAGCCGCCGCAGTACATCGCGATCCAGGCGTTCATCGACCCCGAGCGCGAGGGCGAGCTCGACCCGCTCGTCACGCGCGCGCGCGAGACCGGCTGCGTCGTGACGAAGGGGCTCGGGCCGCGGTACCTGCACTCGACCGGCCAGCTCCACAAGGGCGGCCCGAACAGCGTGCTCGCGATCCAGGTCGTCGACGACTTCGGCGAAGAGCTCGCGATCCCGGGCCGGGACTTCGGGTTCCGGCAGCTGATTGCGGCCCAGGCGACGGGCGACCTCGAGTCACTGAAGGAGCGCGGGCGGACGGTGTGTCGTGTGAGACTGGAGGACGTATGAACCTCGGAATGGTCGGCCTCGGGCGGATGGGCGCCGGGATGACGGAACGGCTGCGCGGCGACGGGCACGAGGTGATGACGTACGACCCACAGGTCGAGTCGACGGCCTCGTCGCTCGATGAGCTCGTGCAGCAGCTGCACGCACCAAGGGTCGTCTGGATGATGATCCCGGCCGGCGAGATCACGGAGAAGACGACGCAGGATCTGATCGGGATCCTCGAGCGCGACGACGTGCTCGTCGACGGCGGGAACTCGAACTTCCACGACTCGCAGCGGCGGAACGCATTGGCCGCCGAGCAGGGCGTCCACTTCCTCGACGTCGGCGTGTCGGGCGGGATCTGGGGGCTGAAGGAGGGCTTCTGCCTGATGGCCGGCGGCCCGGACGAGGCGGTTGCCCGAATCCAGCCCGCGCTCGAGACGCTCGCGCCGAAGGACGGCTGGGCTCACGTCGGACCGTCCGGTGCGGGGCACTTCGTGAAGATGGTTCACAACGGGATCGAGTACGGCCTCATGCAGGCCTACGCGGAGGGCTTCGAGGTGCTGAACGCGTCCGAGTTCGACCTCGACCTCGAGGAGATCGCGGGCATCTGGCGCTACGGCTCCGTCGTTCGGTCGTGGCTGCTCGAGCTGCTGTACGACGCGTTCGACCAGCACGGCAGCGACCTCGAGGACATCGCGGGCTACGTCGACGACTCGGGCGAGGGTCGTTGGACGATCTTCGAGGCGATCAACGAGGACGTGCCGGTTCCCGTCATCTCGGCCGCGCTCTACGCCCGGTTCGCCTCGCGCCAGGACGAGTCGTTCGCGGCCAAGATCGACGCCGCGCTCCGCCAGCAATTCGGCGGGCACGCGATCAAGTCGGAACCGTGACCGAGGCTGCTGTCCTCGAGAACCCGCTGCTCGAGGGGCTCGGGGCCCGGCGCGCGCCCGAGCCTTGTGTGCTCGTCGTCTTCGGCGCCTCGGGCGACCTGACGCACCGCAAGATCTTCCCGGCCCTCTACGCACTCGCGATGCGCAAGCTCCTGCCCGAGAAGTTCGCCGTCGTCGGCGCGGCGCGCTCGGACTTGTCGGACGACGAGTTCCGGGACCAGATGGAGCACGCCGTGCGCGAGTTCGGCCGCGACGACTTCGACCGGGACGTCTGGGACCGCCTGGCCGGGGCGACGCGCTACGTCTGCGTGGACTTCGCGGACTCGAGCCGGGACAACGAGACGGTGGAGCTCATGAACGAGCTCGACGCCGAGCACGGGACGCGCGGTAACCGCGTCTACTACTTGGCCATTCCTCCACAGGCGATGCCGGAGGTCGTCCAGGAGCTGGGCCGACGCCGCAAGGCCGAGGGCTGGACGCGCCTGATCGTCGAGAAGCCGTTCGGCCACGACCTCGCCTCGGCGCGCGCGCTGACGTCGATGATCAACGAGCACTTCACCGAGGACGAGGTCTTCCGGATCGACCACTACCTCGGCAAGGAGACGGTCCAGAACATGCTCGCGCTGCGCTTCGCGAACGGCATCTTCGAGCCGATCTGGAACCGCCAGTTCGTCGACCACGTCCAGATCACGGTCGCGGAGACGCTCGGCGTCGAGGGCCGCGCTTCGTACTACGAACGTGCGGGAGCCATCCGGGACATCTTCCAGAACCACGCGCTGCAGCTCGTCGCGCTGACCGCGATGGAGCCGCCCATCGACTTCACCGCCGAGTCGGTGCGGAACGAGAAGGTCAAGGTGCTGAAGGCCATCCGCACGCCCGCCCCCCGACACGTCGTCCGCGGCCAGTACGGCCCGGGTTACATCGAAGGCAAAGAGGTGCCGGGGTACCGTGAGGAAGAGGGCGTCGACCCGGCCTCGATGACCGAGACGTTCCTCGCGGCGAAGCTCTGCATCGACAACTGGCGCTGGGCGGACACACCCTTCTACCTGCGCATCGGCAAGCGGCTCGCCCGCCGCGAGACGACGATCGGCATCCAGTTCAAGCGGGCGCCGCACCCGCCGTTCGAGGACGCGACGACCGAGGAGCTCCAGCCGAACCTGCTGCTCGTCCACGTCCAGCCCGACGAGGGCGTGTCGCTCGCGATCGGCGCCAAGGTGCCGGGGCAGGGCATGCGCATCCGCACCGTGCACATGGACTTCCTCTACGGCGGTGCGTTCCGCACGGAGCTGCCCGAGGCCTACGAGCGGCTCATCCTCGACGCCATGCTCGGCGACCAGACGCTCTTCACGCGCTCGGACGAGGTCGAGGAGCAGTGGTCCCTCGTCGACTCGATCGTCGCCGGCTGGACGCGTGACCGGCCCGCGTTCCCGAACTACGCCGCCGGGACCTGGGGCGCTCCCGGCTCGGAGGATCTGATCGGCGACGACGGGCGAGAGTGGCTCCGGCATTGAGCACCGCCGTCCACGCCGTCGAGTGGTCCGGCGAGGGCGTCGAGGTCGCAGACGTCGTCCAGGCGCTCTGCAGGCTGCGCGAGGAGTCGGCGCACGAGACCGAGGGCCCCGACCTCAGGACGAGCGTGATGACGCATCTGGCCTGGGTTCCGGGCGAGTGGGAGGAGGCGGCGGTCGAGACGCTGGCCGGGCTCGGCGAGCGCCATCCGTCGCGCGGGATTCTCCTCTTCCCGGAG
>Ga0207674_10000753_pt1 | contig 42280 bp, 34 predicted proteins | sample KBSCornC72_FD_184303 | JGI IMG/M metagenome (GOLD analysis project Ga0207674, IMG submission 184303) | Corn rhizosphere microbial communities from Kellogg Biological Station, Michigan, USA - KBS Corn C7-2 (SPAdes) (version 2) | ecosystem: Host-associated > Plants > Roots > Rhizosphere > Soil ... | reverse complement strand
GTCACTATTCACACCCTTGAGTCCCACCCGTCCCTCACGGCGCAGAACCCCAGCCCAGCTTGTTCCCCCGCGCAACCACGGCGATGTCACATCGCCGTGGTCAGGACCACGACAGCGTCACATTGCCGTGGTTGGGCGGCGCTATCGCCGCGTGGCGCCATGGATGCCCGGCGCTGTGGCCGCGCGGCGCTCGCGAGGTGCGGCGTTCCCGAAGAATCGCCGCCGCTCATGGATTTGCCACGCTGGCCTCAGCGGGAGCCATTTGTCACACGCGTTACACAGCTGGACTGGGCCGACCGCGCTGGATAACCGGCCCGATGTGGCACTGGTCCGGTCATGACCGGCCCCATGTGGCATCGAGCCGGTTGCGGGACGCCCGGTGTTCGCGGTGGGTGGGGCTGAAGGGGGCAACGGGGTCAGGTGAGATCGGATCGGCCGAACGGGCTGGGCGCGCGCTGGCCGGGCAGGCAAGGGGCCGGCGCCGAGCGGCACCCGGTTCTGTCGCATCCTTCACGCCGGTCGCAGAAGTAACAGGAACCGGGATCTACCAGGTAGTAGCTTCGCCGATACCGACTTGTTGCCCATTTCCGCCTATGGGGATATCGCATTCCGACTGAACCGAGTGCGTAGCGGAACTACGGTATGCCGAATGGAGGACCCTGAGGTTGTCGCCGCCATCGTGGCGGGCGACCCCGCCGGGCTCGCCGAAGCGTACGACCGGTATGCCCTGCCGCTCTACTCGTACTGCCGTTCCCTGCTGCGCGAACCTGCCGATGCCGCCGACGCGGTGCAGGACACCTTCCTGGTCGCCACGGCCAAGCTGAGGGACCTGCGCGATCCGGCCAGGCTGCGCCCATGGCTCTACGCGGTTGCCCGCAACGAATGCCTGCGCCGGCTGCGGGCCGGGAGCGCCCTGTCTGCGCTCGAGGAGGCCGGAGATGTTCCCGTCCAGAGCGCCGAGCTCGGCGCGGAGGCCGAACGGGCCGAGGTTCAGCAGCTGGTCAGGGCCGCGATCGACGGGCTGAACCCGGGCGAACGGGATGTCATCGAACTGAGCCTGATCTCCGAACTCGACAACGACGAACTCGCCGAAGCGCTCGGAGTGTCCCGCAACCACGCCCACGCGCTGCTGTCGCGGGCGCGCAGCCAGCTCGAACGTTCTCTCGGCGCGCTGATCGTGGCCCGGACGGGGCGCCATGCCTGCGCAGAACTCGATGGGATGCTGAAAAGCTGGGACGGGCAGCTGACCGTGCTGATGCGCAAGCGGATCAGCCGGCACATCGAGCAGTGCGAGGTCTGCGGGGAACGCAAGCGGCGGGAGCTGACGCCGACCCTGTTCGCGGTCGCGGTTCCGATAGTCGCGCTACTGCCAGGATTCCGTGAGCAGGTGCTGAAGGTCCTGGCGGACCGCTCGCCCGCCGGGCTGACTCATCGCCTGACCGTGGCGAATCGGGCAGGCCCGTTCGGTCCTCAGGGTTTCCCGAAACCGATCAGCTCGCCCGGGGCCGGACCGTGGCACCGGATCCTGCACCACCCGCAGGCCATGGTGGCCGGCGCGGCCAGCCTGGTCGTGGTGGCCGCCGCCATCGTGGTGGGGGTCATCTCCGGCCCGCACACGGGCTCGCCGTCCGCGAGCCCGGCCGGCGGAGCCACGCACAGCGGGCCGGTCAGCGGCCCGGGCCCGGGGCGCGGCGGCCCCTCCGGTCATAACGGCGGGGGCGGCATCAGCGGCAGTAGCCGCGGGACCGGCGGTACCGGGCAGCGACTGGCGCCGTCGGCCCTGCCGGGCGGTGTCACCGCCACGACAACCCCGGTGGCTCTGCCGTCGTCGCCCGGAGCCTTGACGTCGCCGTCCGCCACCGGCGCGAACCCGGCGCCGCCGGCGAGTTCCGCGGCGCCCCCGGCTTCCGGCACGCTGTCGTCCTCAGCCGGCCGATTGGTCCTGGCGTCGGTGAAGGGCACCGCGGTCGGGAAGTTCACGCTGACCGCCAGGGGCGGCCCGGTCAACGCCTACTCGATCACGGCCGGACCGGCGCTGGCGGGCCGGATCAGCGTCTCACCCGCATCCGGCTCGCTGGCCGCCGGAGCGAGCGTGACGATCACCGTGACCTCGAAGAGCCTGGTCGCGCTGGACGGCAAGCTCACCGTGAACCCGGGCGGCCTCACGATCACGGTGGTGCTCACTATCAGCCTGTAGCGGTGCCTCCGCTCGGCGCTACCACTCGACCAGGGTCCAGATCTCCGGGCGGGGGGCGTCGCCCACGTCGACGGAGGCGAAGCGCCTGGCCGCCTCCTTCAGATGGGTCATCGCGGCGTCACGCTGGCCGTCCGCGTGCAGCAGGTCGGCCAGGTTGGTGTGCAGCGCCGCCACCCGGTGCTGGTCGCCGAGCTCGCGGCCCAGCTCGAGGGCCTCCGCTGCCGCGGTCAGGGCTTCCTCACCGCGTCCGGTCTCGGCCAGCAGCCGGGCCAGGTTGTTCAGCGCCGCCACGGCCGCGCCGGGTTCCAGGGGCCGGGCCTCGGCCAGGCCGTCCCGCAGATAGCGCTCCGCCGCGGCCGTGTCGCCGGACCGGGCGGCCAGCATGCCGAGCACGTTGAGCGCCTGCGCCGTAGCCCCCGGATCGGCGCCGGCCCGGGCGCTGGCCAGGGCGGCCTGGCCCAGGTCGGCAGCCTGGCTGGCGGCGCCGCGCCGGTAGGCGACCACGGCGCGGTCCGCCTGAGCCCGGGCCAGCCGGCCGGATTCGGTCCCCTCGACCAGCTCCGTCACGACCGCTAGGTGCGCCTCGGCCAGATCCCAGTCGCCCAGCCGGTGGTGCACGTCGGCGAGCTTGTGCTCGATGGCCGCCTGGGTGGTCCGGTCGGCCTCGGTCGCGAGGGCCGCGGCGGTCTCGAACTCGGCCAGCGCCTCCCGGTAGCGGCCGAGCGCGACCAGTACCTCGCCCAGGGCCATCCGCCCGGGCAGCTGCGGGTGACCGAGCGCCAGCGCCTTCGTCAGGTGCGCGTGCGCCTCGGCGTGGGCGTACAGGTCGCGGGCTACCTCGGCGGCCCGCCACCACCACTGCGCGGCCTGCTCGTCCCGGCCTGCCCGCTGCAGGTGGTCGGCCACGGCCGCGGCCCGGGTGGTGGCCGGATCGCGCTCGTGCCGGCGGACGAGGGCGTCGGCCGCGCGCCCGTGCAGCAGCCGGCGGCGGGCCAGGGTAGCCGATTCGTACACCGTCCGGCGCAGTGCCTCGTACGGGAAGCCGTAGGACGGCGCCTGCTGCGGGCCCGGCGGGGGGATCTCGGTGAGCAGGGATCGGGTCAGCGCGTCGTCGATCGCCTCGACGATCTCGTCCTCGCCCCGTCCGCTCACGGCGCGCAGCAGGTCCGCGTCGTTGTCGCTGCCGAGCACAGCGGCGGCGGTCAGCATCTGCCGGGCGGCCTCGCTCACCGCCTGCAGCCGGGTCCGCAGCAGGTCCCTGACGCTGGCCGGCGGCCACCAGGCGCCGGGCTCGCCCGCTCCGGCCTCCGGCTCCCCGGCCGCGCGGAGGGCCTCGACGTACTCGCGGACCAGCATGGGCAGCCCGCGCGTCTCGGCCAGTAGCCGGGACACGTCGATCGTGGGCATGCCGTCCAGGCCGAGCAGTGTGCCGATGGCCTCGGGACCGAACGGGCCGGGTTCCACGGTCTGCCCCAGCGACTGGCTTTCGGCCTCGGCGAGCGCGGTCCGAAGTACCCGCAGCCGGCCCGCCTGTTCGGGCTGCCAGCTCAGCACGAGCAGCAGCGGCCAGTCGGCGAGCCGGCGCACGAGGTAGGCGAGCAGGCCGAGGGAGGAGCTGTCGGCCCAGTGCACGTCCTCGACCACCACGATCCCGCCCGGCTCGTCACCGCCGCCGGCTGCCGCCTGCAGCGTGTCCGCGATGGCCGCGTACAGCCTGGTGACCGCGACCGGGCTGTCCAGCGGCGGAGCGGCCGTATCGGGATGCGACGCGGCCAGCGCCGGGATCAGCCGGCCGGCCATCGCGGCGGTCTGCGCGGGCAGCGTGTCGGGCAGGTCGGGCCGGACCGCCAGCGCGGTCCGCAGCAGGTCGGCGGCCAGCACGAACGGGAGCCCGGTCTCGCCGTCATGGCCGCGGGCCGCCAATACGGCGGCACCAGCCTCGGCCGCTTCGGCGCGCAGCTCGGCGATGAGCCGTGTCTTGCCGCTGCCGGCCTCGCCGGCGATGGCCACCACCCGGCCGCGACGGCCGGTCCCGCTGTGCCCCCCGTCGCGGCCGGCCGCCCGCCAGGCCACGCGCAGGGTGTCCAGCTCGGCGGTCCGGCCCACCAGGGGCCAGCTCGGCGTACCCGCGGCCGCCACCGCCCTGTCCGGGGCACGATCGTCCTGGTCAGGGGCAGGATCGTCTGCCGCGGGCGCCGGGACCGGGACGGGCGGCGGTCCGAGCCGCCCCGCGCGCACGTCGTCGTAGAGCCGCGTGGTCTCGGGCAGCGGCCGGACGGCGAGGTCCCGGTCGAGCACCCGCACCAGCGACCGGTATTGCCGCATGGCGGCCGAACGCTGCCCGGCCCACCCGTGCAGCCTGATGATCACCTGATGCGCGGGTTCGTGGAGCGTATCGAGCTGCAGCCAGCGCCGGGCGTGCCCGGCGGCACGCTCTAGCGCGCCGTCGGCGATGCACGCGGCGACCAGTCGCTGCAGCCCCCGGGCGAGCGCCTGCCTGAGCTCCTCGCTCACCGACTCCTGCCACTCCTCGAATTCCGCGCAGCCGCGCAGGGTGAACCCGGCCAGGAAGTCCCCTCGGTACAGCGACGCCGCTCGTTCGAGCGACGCGGCGTCGGGCCGCCCGATCAGCGCGTGGAACTCGCGCACGTCCACCCGGACCAGTGCCGGGTCGAGCGCGATGGCCGCCCGGCTGACGACGAGCCCGTCGCCCATCACCGCGGCGGTGACCGACAGGGTGCGGCGCAGCGACGCCCGTCCCTTGACGCTGTCCGCCTCGGGCCAGAGCAGGTCGGCCAGCTGTTCGCGGCTGTGCTCGCGCCCGGTGACCGCGAGCAGCGCGAGCAGCGCCGTCGCCTTCCTCGTGTCGAAGGTGACCGGCGCGCCGTCCCGCCTGACGACCGGCGGCCCGAGCAAGGCCAGGCTGAGGTCGGTCGCTGCCATCCCGGAGACTGCCATCCCAGAGAACCGTAACGCACCTGCGTAAAAAAACGTGCGGCAAGGGTTGACTGCCGTAACGATCTCGTATCGCCTACTACCTAGGCTGATGGTGCGTGCAAGCGATGCCGCGAACCGGAGAGTGACATGGCGCAGCAGGTGGGGAGTGGGGCCGCTACGGCGGCGAGCGAGACTGAGCCAGCGCCCGGGGGGGCGTCCGGGATAACCGAGGCTGACCCGCGGCAGAACGGCACCAAAGCCGGCCGCGGCGCCGGGGCCGGCGGGGGGACCCAGGCCCGCGGGGGCGCCGCGGCCGGCGGGGGCGCCGCGGCCGAGGGGCGGCCCGGCCGCATCCAGGCCAGCCGTGTCCGCGGCTGGCTGCGCCGCAACCCCGAGCGCGCCATCACGGTCACAGAATCCCAGGCACCGAACGTCCTGGCGGCCGGGCCCGAACTCGACCTGGCCTCGAACGACCCTCTGGTCGGCTATCTGCTCGGCGCCGCCAGCGCGGTGGACATCACGGGCCTTCAGCTCGAGTCGCCGGCGCTCGCCAGGTTGAAGCAAGCCGGCGTCGTCCTGGTGGTCCCGCTGATCTCCTCGGGCAGCCTGGTGGGGATGCTCAGCCTCGGGCCGAGACGGTCAGAACGCGGCTACTCAACCGACGACCTGCGGCTGCTCAACTCCCTGGCGGGCTACGCGGCCCCCGCCATGCGCGTCGGCCAGCTGGTCAGGCAGCAGCAGGCCGAAGCCAGGCAGCGGGAGCGGATCGACCAGGAGCTGAAGATCGCGCAGATCATCCAGCAGCAGTTCCTCCCGAAGAGCCTGCCCGACCTGCCCAGCTGGCACGTTGCCGCGTTCTACCGCCCGGCCCGGACGGTCGGCGGCGACTTCTACGATTTCATCCCGCTGCCGGACGGCCGGGTCATGTTCGTGGTCGGCGACGTCACCGACAAGGGCGTTCCGGCCGCGCTGGTCATGGCGAGCACGCACGCGCTGCTGCGGGCCGCGGCGCCCCGGCTGATCTCGCCCGGTAAGGTCCTCGGTCACGTCAACGAGATGCTCTGCGTGGACATCCCGGCGCACATGTTCGTCACCTGCCTGGCTCTGGTGCTCGACCCGGTCAGCGGCCAGATCGAGTTCGCCAACGCCGGCCACGACGTGCCGTACGTGCGAACCCGCAACGGCGTGCAGGAGCTGAGAGCCCGCGGCATGCCGCTCGGGCTGATGCCCGGCATGGATTACGAGGAAAAGAGCTTCCAGTTCGAGCCCGGCGACTGCGCCCTGCTGCACAGCGACGGGCTGGCCGAGGCGCACGCGCCCGACCGGGAGATGTTCGGCTTCCCGCGGGTCTCGGAGCTGGTCGGCAAGGGCCCCTCGGGGGAGGCCCTTATCGACCTGTGCCTGACCGAGCTCGGCAACTTCACCGGACCGGATCACGAGCAGGAAGACGACATCACGCTGGTATCGCTCCAGCGCTCGCCGTCAGCATGGCACCAGGGGGATCAGGGGGTAGACGAGCGATGACACAGGTAGCACCGCGCAGGCTCGATACATTCACGCTGGCCAGTGAGCCGGGCAACGAACGCCTCGCGCTGGCGAGGGTTGCCGGCAGCGTGCAGGACATCGGACTGTCCGACGCCAGGCTGGAACGACTGAAGACCGCGGTCGCCGAGGCGACCATGAACGCGATCGAGCACGGCAACGGCAACCGCCCGGAGATCCCGGTCGAGGTCGCGGTGACCCAGGACGGCGACGAGATCATCGTGGCGATCACCGACCAGGGCGGTGAGGTCCATCCCGGGGCGGACGAGCAGGAAGAACCCGATCTCATCCGGAAGCTCGGCGGCGACCAGAGCCCGCGCGGCTGGGGCCTGTTCCTCATCCGCAACATGGTCGACGCGATGGACATAACCACGGACGGCCAGCGGCACACCATTTGGCTGACCATGCGAACTGGAGGTGCGGCAGATGACGACCGCATGTGAGGCCACGACCCGGACGCTTCCCGGAGCCGCCGTCATCGAGCTGTCGGGAGAGGTCGACGGGTCCGCCGCCGCGGTGCTGACCGATGCCTACGAGCGGGCCGTCACGGCCAGCCCGGAAAACCACGACACTGTGGTGCTCGACTTTGCCGCGGTGGACTACATCAACTCGACCGGCATCGCGCTGATCGTCAGCGTGCTCGCCCGGGCCCGGGCCGAACGCAGGAAGGTTGTCGCCTGCGGCCTGTCCCCGCACTACCGCGAGATCTTCGACATCACCAGGCTGTCGGACTTCATCGAGCTCTTTCCCGATCTCGACCGCGCCGTCAGCGAGCTCACCCACCCGGCCGCCTGAGCCGGCAGCCAGCAGCCGCACTCAGCGGCCAGGACCCAGCACCAGAAGTAACAGCAAGGGGAGGACACTACCAATGAGCGCACCAGCCATAACGATGGACGTTCGCCGGGTCGGCGAGAAGACCGCCGTGGTGGACATCAAGGGCGAGGTCACCGCGGCCTGTGAGCCCGTGCTCATGTCGGCCTACGAAGCCGCCGGCGGCAGCGCCACGAGCAGGCTGGTCCTGAACTTCGGCGGCCTGGAGTACATGAACAGCGGCGGCATCGGCATGCTCGTCACGTTGCTGGTCCGGGCCAACCGGCAGCACCAGCAGCTCGCCGCCTACGGGCTGAGCGAGCACTATCGCGAGATCTTCGAGCTGACCAGGCTCGACGAGGCGATCACGATCTACGACAGCGAGGAATCGGCGCTCAACGGCGCCGTAAGGTAAGGGGCACCGCCCTATGAACGAGACAACAGGAACACCGGGCCCGGACCGCGTGGCGTCGGCCGAGCAGATCGGGCTGAGCGCGCGCGAGGCCGCCGCGATCCCCCCGCCGGACGCGGCCAGGCTAGCACCGCGGGCCGCGCCACCCAGGGATGTGGCCAGCTGGGCCAGGAAGATCGACCGCCTCGAGGTCGACCCCCGGGAAGGCGTCCGTGGCACGAACGTCGCCGGGCGCCGGCTGACCGGGCCGGTCCAGGGGTTCGGCAAGATGTGGCAGAAGACCTACCGGATGAACGCCGGGCCGGACATAACGCCGGAGCAGGCCATCGCCACCTGGCGCGAGCACTTCCCTGAGTTCTGGCCGAAGGGCAACCGGTTCGCCGGCGCGCTCACCGGGATCAACCCCGGCGACGTGGCCCTGCTCGACCTGGCCATCGGCGGCGGCGTCAAGCTGTCCACGGGCGTCTTCGTGCTGTACGCCGACGCCGAGTCGTTCACGCTGATGACCCCGCAGGGCCACATGTTCGCCGGCTGGATCACCTTCTCGGCCGAACGGTCCGGCGACGCCACCATGGTCCAGGCCCAGGTGCTGATGCGGGCCAACGACCCGCTCTACGAGGTCTCCATGGTCGTGGCCGGGCACCGCAAGGAGGACAAGTTCTGGACCGCCACGCTGACCGCGCTCGGCCAGCGGCTCGGCGTCGCCGACCCGGCGGTCGAGGTCCGGAGCACCTGCGTGGACTCCAGGCGCCAGTGGCGCCACACCAGCAACATCTGGCACAACTCGATGGTGCGCAGCGTGCTGCAGACTCTTACCTTCAGGCGGGGCGTGAATGCCCAGCCTAGCGGGTAGCTGACCAGCCATGGACGTGGACGCGGTAGTCGTCGGCAGCGGGCCTAACGGCCTGGCCGCCGCCCTGACCATGGCGGCGGCCGGGCTCCGGGTTCAGGTCATCGAGGGTGCGCCGTCGATCGGCGGCGGCTGCCGGACCGAGGAGCTGACCCTGCCGGGCTTCTGGCACGACGTCTGCTCCGCGGCCCACCCGCTGGCGGTGGCGTCACCGTTCTTCAAGCGCTTCGACCTGGCCGCGCGCGGGGTCACGCTCGCCCGGCCCGAGGTGGAGTTCGCCCAGCCGCTGGACGGCGGCCGGGCTGCGGTCGTGACCCGCTCGGTCGCCGAGACCGCCGCCAGGCTCGGTGCCGACGGCCGCGCCTACCGGCGCCTGCTCGGGCCGTTGGCCAGTCACATGGACGACGTCCTCGAGGCGATCCTGGCGCCGTTGCGCACGCCGCCCGCGCATCCGCTGGCCGCCGCGAACTACGGCCGCCGGGCCATCCTGCCGGCCTCGGTGGTGGCCAGGCGGTGGGACACCGACGAGGCCCGGGCGATCATGGCCGGCGCCGCGGCGCACACGATGATGCCGCTGACCGCGGTGCCGACCGCGGGGGTCGGCCTGCTGCTGATCGGCCTGGCCCACGCGGCCGGCTGGCCGGTGGTGGCCGGAGGGAGCGCCCGGATCACCGACGCGATGGCCGCGGCCCTGGTCGCCAGCGGCGGCCGCATCGAGACCGGCCGCTGGGTGCGCTCGCTCGCCGAGCTCCCGTCCGCCCGGGCTATCCTCCTCGACGTCTCGCCGCGCGCGCTGGCACAGCTGGCCGGCGACACGCTGCCCCGCTGGTACCGGGCCGCGCTGCGCCGGTTCCGCTACGGCCCCGGCGTCTGCAAGGTTGACTTCGCCCTGTCCGGTCCGGTGCCGTGGACCAGCGAGCCGTGCCGCCTGGCCGGCACCCTGCACCTGGGCGGCACGTTCGAGCAGGTCGCCGCGGCCGAGGCCGACGTAGCGGCGGGCAAGCACCCGGACCGCCCCTACGTCCTCGTGGTCCAGCCCGGCGTCGCCGATCCGTCCCGCGCCCCGGCCGGCCAGCAGACGCTGTGGACCTACTGTCACGTGCCATCCGGCTCCGAGGTCGACATGACCAACCGGATCGAGGCGCAGATCGAGCGGTTCGCGCCCGGCTTCCGCGACCTCGTGCTGGCCCGCTCCGTGCGCACCGCCGCCGACGAGGAGGCGCAGAACCCGAACTACGTCGGCGGCGACATCGGCGTGGGCATGCAGACGCTGCGGCAGACCGTCCTGCGCCCGGTGCCGAGGTGGAACCCTTACCGGACGCCCGTCCGCGGCCTGTACCTGTGCTCCTCGGCCACCCCGCCGGTCCCGGGGGTGCACGGCCGGTGCGGCGAGCTGGCCGCGCTGAGCGCCCTGCGGGACGTGTTCGGCGTCCGCGACCGCCCCGATATCAGCCCGGCCCGGCTCCGTATCGGCCGGGTACCGAACGGGCCGGGGCGCGTGCCTCAGCCGTAGACCAGAGGCCCTACTTGGCCGAGCCCTTGAGCGAACTGTGCAGCGTCACGCCGGCGGGATGCTCGTTCGTGGCGTAGTAGAGGACGCAGTGCAGCCCGCGGTCGCCGCCCGGCCAGGTCGACGCGTCCGGCACGATGTCGGTCCAGGTGTAGAGCGACTTGGAGTACGCGATCCCCACGTAGGACGCGAACGCGCTGTTACACGCGGCGGTGGCGTCCTTCTTGATCGCGGCGTCGCCGGGATAGGCGCCCTGCTTGGCCCAGTGGCTGTTGCTGGCGTAGAAGACCTCGGCGGTGTGGTCCTCGGTGCACGGCACCCCCTGGCTCAGCTTCGGCCACGGCGTGTTCTTGTTCAGCTGCAGGTTCGCCCCGGTCAGGCAGTCGCCGGCCTGGAGCTGAGCGAGCCGCAGCTCGCCTACGGTCGGGGTCGTGCTGGGGCTGGGGGAGGCGCTGTGGGTCTGCGCCGGAGCCGAGCTCGAGCCCGACCCGGCGTTGTTATTGCTGGAGGAACCGCCCCCCAGAGTCAGCACCAGGACCACCACGATCGCCACGACGGCCGCGGCCGCTCCGGCCGGGATCAGCCACTTCGGCCGTTTGCGCGGCGGCTGCGGAGGCCCGCCCGGCGCGTACCACTCGCCGGGAACGCCGGACGTTCCCTGGCCGGGCGGGCCGCCGGGCTGCTGGCCGCCCCACCAACCCTGGGCCTGCTCACCCTGGCCGCCCTGACCGGTCTGGTAGCCCTGCGGCTCGGGGTACTGCTGCTGGCCCGGGTAGGCCTGCTGCCCCCCTGCGTAACCCTGCTGGCTGGGGTAACCCTGCTGTCCGGGGTAGCCCTGCTGGCCCGGGTAGCTCTGCTGCCCCGGATAGCTCTCGCCGGGGTACTGCTGCTGCCCCGGGTAACCTTGCTGCCCCGCGTAGCTCTGCGGCCCGGGGTACCCCTGGGCCGGCTGTCCCGGCGATGACGGATAGCCCTGCGGACCGGTGGGATACGGGGTCGGCGGCGGCGGGGTCGGCGTGGACAGAGAGGTCCGCGTCTGCGGGTGGTCGAGGGCGTCGCCGCCGGGCGCGGGCTCGTCCCGCAGGGAGCCCGCGGCCATGGCCATCGGCGCGACCGGGTCGGCGGCCGGGGCGACCGGGTCCGCCACCGGAGCGACCGGGTCGGCCATCGAGGGGTGGCCGGCCATCGAGCCCCCGGCCACGGAACCGCCTGCCATGGACCCGCCCGCTGCCGAACCTCCGGCCAGCGAGCCGCCGCGACGGTGCAGGCTGGCCTCGGACGGCGCGCTCCTGGCCGCGTTCTCCTCGAGGATCTGCAAAGGCAGCCAGTCGGTCAGGTCCGCGGCGGCGGGGTACGCGGCCGACAGGTCGGTCAGGAACTGGGTCGCCGTGGGCCGGCGCTTGGGATCACGGGACAGGCTCCGCTTGATCAGCGGGCGGAGGTTCTCGGGAACGTTGTCGGTATTCGGCTTGCCGTGCACCACGCGGTAGAGCAGCGCCGCGGTGTCGCCGCTGCCGAACGGGCCCTCGCCCCGCGCGGCGTAGATGAGCACGCCGGCCAGGCTGAAGATGTCGCTGGCCGGGCCGACGGTGAGGCCTTCGGCCTGCTCCGGCGACATGAACCCGGGCGAGCCGATCATGAAGCCGGTGCCGGTCAGCGACGTCGCGCCCGCCGCGGAGGAGATGCCGAAGTCGATAATCCGCGGCCCGTCCTGGGCCAGCAGCACGTTGGAGGGCTTGAGGTCACGGTGGATGACGCCCGCCGCGTGGATCGCGATCAGGCCTTCGGCCAGTCCCGCCGCCAGCGCGAGCACGGAGTTCTCCGGCAGCGGGCCCTGCCGCTCGACGGCGTCCGACAGCGACGTGCCCGGCACGTACGCGGTCACCAGCCAGGGCACCGGCCCGTCCACGTCGGCGTCGACGACCGCCGCGGTGAAAAGCCCGCCCACCTTGCGCGCGGCCGAGACCTCGCGCGCAAAGCGGGCGCGGAAACCCGCGTCCTCGGCCAGGTTCGCGCGGATGACCTTCACCGCCACCATGCGGCCGCCGGGGGAGCGGGCGAGGTATACCCGGCCCATCCCGCCGCTGCCGAGCCTGCCGAGCAGCACATAGGGCCCAATGCGCTGGGGATCGCCGGGCTGTAGCGCCGCCAAACTGGTCACCCCCACCTAACTACTGTCATGCATCGCGTCAGCTTGCGCCGGACCGCAGAAATTACACATACCACAGATCCGCACTGTGGTCAGGCCCCCGGATGGCCGTGGCGCCGCGTCCTGAAGCTCGCTGACTCCAACCCTAGTGCGGATTGCGTGCAAAAGGGAGGTAAAGCGCCAACCACCGACCCCGTGCCGGGGCGCCCCGTTGAGCCGCGGACGACGAGTTCGGGTTCGAAGAGCAGTTCCTCTGGATATACGTCCGTGTTCTCGATCTGGTTCACCAGCAACGCGACCGCCGCCTTGCCCATCGACTCGATCGGCTGCCTGACCGTGGTCAGCGGCGGGTCAGTGCAGTTCATGAACGCGGAGTCGTCGTAGCCGACCACCGAGACGTCGCCGGGCACCGACAGGCCCGCACGCCGGACGGCCCTGATCGCGCCGAGGGCCAGCACGTCGCTGGCGCAGATCACGCCGGTGACGCCGTGCCGGAGCAGCCGGGTGGTGGCGGCCTGGCCGCCCTCCAGGGAGAACAGCGCGTGCTCCACCGGGCTGTTCTCCGGGGCCCGCCGGGCGTGCGCGGTGAACCCGGCGAGCTTGCGCCGCGAGGGTACGTGGTCCTCGGGCCCCAGCACCAGGCCGATCCGCTGGTGGCCGAGCGAGGCCAGGTGGGTGTAGGCCTGGCCGGCGGCGGTCACGTCGTCGGTCGACACGCGGGGGAAGTCCAGGTTGTCGATGGCCGCGTTCATCAGCACCGTCGGGACGCCGCGGCTGCGCAGCAGCCGGTAGTGGTCGTGCGGGGCGGCCTGCTCGGCGCAGTGGCCGCCGAAGAACACCATCCCGGAGACGTGCTGGTCGAGCAGCATGCCGACGTAGTCCGCCTCGGACAGGCCGCCCGTCGTCCTGGTGCAGAGCACCGGGGTGAAGCCGCGCTGAGCCAGCGCGCCGCCGATCACCTCGGCCAGCGCCGGGAAGATCGGGTTCTGCAGTTCGGGCAGCACCAGGCCGATCAGCCGGGCCCGCTCACCGCGCAGCTGGGTCGGGCGCTCGTAGCCGAGAACGTCCAGCGCGGTCAGCACGGCTTCCCTGGTGCTGTCGGAGACCCCGGCCTTGCCGTTGAGGACCCGGCTCACCGTGGCCTCGCTCACTCCGACCTTCCTGGCCACGTCGGCCAGCCGCCGGGAGGGGGTGCGCGTCATGTTGCAAAGATACGACATCTTGACGCAAGTACTTGCGTGATCTGGCTCACTCTCTTTCGGAAAACCTTCGTTCGCATCGCCGTTTCCTTTCCGCACGTATGCGCAATAAATGTCGGAATTCAAGCAAGAATTACGAAACCCGAGGTCGCCAGGTCTTTGTAATCAAGTTGTGTCTTTGCATTTTTTCATAGATATATTGCATCAAAAAGTCTCTATACGTATGTTGAGCTATCGATATCTTCCAGCCCGGGAAGAGCGAGGTCCCAGAAAGGATGAGGCAGTGACCAGACGCCTTCACCTACGAGGTCGAGGGTCCGGCCGTCGCCGTGCGGCCGGGATCACCGTCGTCGCGGCTCTCGGGCTCGCGGCCGCGGCGTGCTCGAGCAGTCCCCCCGCCAGCAGCGGCTCCGGCGGCCACGTGACGATCAGCGTCGACTGCGCGCCGCCCGCCAGCGCTCCGCAGCAGCACAAGGAGTGGCTCGAGGACGTGGCGCTGTTCGAGAAGCAGAACCCGAACATCACCGTCAATAGCATCTTCGAGAACCCGTGTGAGGTCCCGGCGTCGTTCACCGCGATGCTGAAGGCGGGCAACGAGCCGAACGTCTTCTACACCTACTTCACCGACAGGAACCAGGTGCTCGACGCGGGCCAGGCCGCTGACATCACGTCCTACGTGAACGCCAAGACGGTCCCCGCGCTGAAGGACATCGTGCCGACCGCGCTGGCCGCCGTCACCGCGGGCAAGACCCTGTACGGGCTGCCCACCGTCAACTACACCCAGGGCCTGATCATCAACCGGGTGCTGTTCAAGCAGGCCGGGCTCAACCCGGACCAGCCGCCTACCACCTGGGCCGAGGTCGAGCAGGACGCCAAGGCGATCACGAAGCTGGGACACGGCATCTTTGGCTACGGCGACTACAGCGCGGGTAACAACGGAGGCTGGCACTTCTCCTCGGAGATCGACGCCGAGGGCGGCCACATGATCAATTCGGCCGGCACCGGGGCCGCCTTCAACTCCGACGAGGGCAAGGCCGTGCTGCAGGCCCTGCACCAGATGCGCTTCGTCGACCACAGCATGAGCCCGACCCAGCAGCTCGCCTGGGGCACCCTGCAGAAGCAGATGGCCGCCAACAAGCTCGGCATGTACATCGCCGCGCCCGACGACATCTACAACGTGATCGTCCCCCAGGACGGCGGCAACATCAACGACTACGGCATGGGCCCGCTGCCCAGCACCTCCGGCACCCCGGCCGGCTCGCTGTCCGGCGGCAACGACTACATGTTCGCCAAGCGCGACACCCCCGCGCAGATCGAGGCCGGCATCAAGTGGCTGGTCTTCGAGAACCTGACGCCGGGCGTGGGCTTCTACAACTACGCCAGGCAGAAGGCCGACGGCTTCCCGGTCGGCTTCCCCGAGCCGCAGATGTTCACGGGCGCCACCGAGGCTAAGCAGCAGCAGCTCATGACCAAGAGCGCGACCGTCAACCCGGCCTACTTCTCCACCTTCGCCAGCGCCCACGAGCTGGCCATGGGCGAACCGGCCGACGCGCAGGCCGTCTACAAGACCCTCGACCCGGTCATGCTCGAGGTGCTGACCAACCCGAACGCGAACATCTCCCAGCTCCTGTCCACCGCGACCGGCCAGGTCAACCAGATCCTGGCCAACAGTGGCTGACCTAGCCACGCTGCGCAAGCCCGCGGCCCTGTCCCCGGCGCGATCCCGCGCTGGGGACAGGCTGGCCGCCCGGGCCAGGCGCAACGTGTCCGCGCACGGGTTCCTGATCGGCGCCGTGCTCTGCTTCGGCTTCTTCTCCTGGTACCCGATCTGCCGGGAGATCGTGATGAGCTTCCAGAAGAGCAGGCTCGGTGTGACCAGCTGGGCCGGCCTTTCCAACTACGAGCGCATCTTCCGTGACCCGACCTTCTGGACGGCCTGGAAGAACACGCTGGAATTCACCGTCCTGGCGCTGATCATTGGCTACGCCGTGCCGTTCTTCGTGGCCATCTTGCTGAACGAACTGCGGCACGCCAAGGGATACCTGCGCTGCTTGGTCTACCTGCCGGTGATGCTGCCGCCCACCTCGGCGCTGCTCCTGTTCGCCTACTTCTACGACCCGAGCTACGGCCTGTTCAACGACGTGCTGCGCCACCTTCACCTGCCGGTTTCGCAGTGGGTGCAGTCGCCGGGCACCGGCTTGCCCAGCATGGCGATGATCTCCGTGGTGATCGCGGCCACCTGGATGAACATGGGCGGCGCGACGCTGATCTACCTGGCCGCACTGCAGAACATCCCGGGGGAGCTCTACGATGCCGCCGAGCTCGACGGCGCCGGGCTGTTCCGCAAGATCAGGCACGTCACGATCCCGCAGACCAGGCTGATCCTGTCGATGCTGCTCCTGCTGCAGATCGTGGCGACCATGCAGATGTTCGTGGAGGCATTCATCTTGACCAACGGCGGTGCCGGGGTGAACAACAACACCCTGTCCGTCGTCAACCTCATCTACCAGTACGCGTTCGCGCTGAGCGGGGCCAGCAACTACAACAGCGCGTCCGCCCTCGGCGTGGTCCTCATGCTGGTGCTCGCGGTGTTCTCCGGAGGCTACCTGTGGCTGACTCGACAGACCGATCGCTGATCTCGGCCGCCCAGCTGAACCGGCACCGGGTCGCCTACCGCGTGGTGCTGACCCTGATCGTGGTGATCTTCACGCTGATCTTCATCGGACCCCTGTATTTCCTGTTCAGCGACGGTCTCAAGTCGACCCAGGAGGCGGTCCAGGTGCCGCCGACGCTCGTCCCGGCGCACGTGCACCCGGGTAGCTACACCGCCGCGTGGAGCCGGGTCGGCCTCGGCCGGCTGCTGGTCAACACCCTGTACTACGCCTTCGGCGCGCTGGCCCTCCAGCTGGTCTTCGACGTGGCCGCGGCCTACTCGCTGTCCCGGCTGCGCCCCGTGCTCGGCAACGTCATCTTCGCGCTGATGCTGGCCACGCTGATGATCCCGGCCACGGTGCTGGTCGTGCCGCAGTACGTGACCATCGCCGACCTGCCGCTCCTGCACCTGAACCTGATCGGCTCGCCGGAGGCCATCTGGCTGCCCTCGGTGGCCAACGCCTTCAATATCTTCCTGCTCAAGCGGTTCTTCGACTCGATACCCGGTGACCTGCTGTCCGCCGCGGCCATCGACGGCGCGTCCCCGCTGCGTACCCTACGCTCAGTGGTGCTGCCTATCTCCCGGCCGATCATCGGCGTCGTCTCGATCTTCTCCCTGGTGGCGGTGTGGAAAGACTTCCTGTGGCCGCTGCTGGTCGAGTACGGCTACAACCCGAACCGGGAGACCCTGAACGTCGGCATCTTCGAGGCCGCCAGCACCACGCCGCAGAACCTGGTGCTCGCCGCCTCGGCGATGGCCGCGGTACCCACGCTCGTGTTTTTCCTCATCTTCCAGCGCAACATCCTGTCCGGCCTGACCGCGGGCAGCCTCAAGGGCTGAGCCGGGCGATCATCGAGGAGCCATGACCCCTTCTTCCTGGTGGCGCCATGCCGCCATCTACGAGCTGTACGTGCAGAGCTTCGCCGACGGCGATGGCGACGGGATCGGCGACCTGGCCGGCGTCCGGGGCCGGCTGCCCTATCTCGCCGACCTCGGCGTCGACGCGATCTGGTTCAGCCCGTGGTATCCGTCCCCGAGGTCCGACGCGGGCTACGACGTGGCCGACTACCGCTCCATCGACCCGGCTTTCGGCACCCTCGCCGACGCCGACGCGCTGATCGCGGAGGGGCACGCGCTCGGCATCAGGACGATCATCGACGTGGTGCCGAACCACTGCTCGGACCGGCACCTCTGGTTCCGGGCCGCGCTCGCGGCGGGGCCGGGCTCACCCGAACGCGAACGGTTCTGGTTCCGGCCCGGGCGCGGTCCCGGCGGCGACCTCCCGCCGAACGACTGGCTGTCGATCTTCGGCGGCCCCGCATGGACTAGGACGACCGCCCCGGACGGCACGCCGGGGGAGTGGTACCTGCACTTGTTCGCGCCCGAGCAGCCGGACTTCAACTGGGCCAACCCTGAGGTGCGGCAGGAGTTCGAGGACATCCTGCGGTTCTGGTTCGAACGCGGCGTCGACGGCGTCCGGATCGATTCCGCCGCGCTGCTGGCGAAGGACCCGGCGCTGCCCGGGTCCGCGGACCCGTCGCCCTATACCGACCGCGACGACGTGCACGATATCTACCGGGCCTGGCGCAAGATCGCCGACGAATACCCCGGCCGGGTACTGATCGGCGAGGTCTGGCTGCCCGATACCGCGCGGCTGGCCCGCTACCTGCGCCGGGACGAGCTGCACACGGCGTTCAACTTTCCCTATCTGTGCTGTCCCTGGGACGCCGCCGAGCTGCGCGCGGTGATCGACAGCACGCTGGGGTTCCACGCCGCCGCCGGCGCGCCTCCCACCTGGGTGCTCTCCAACCACGACGTGGACAGGCACCTGTCCAGGTACGGCAGGTCCGACAGCTCGTTCGGCCTCGACCGGCGTGACCATAGCCAGCCGGTCGACCTGGATCTCGGCACCCGCCGCGCCCGGGCCGCGGCGCTCCTCGCCATGGCGCTGCCCGGCTCGGTCTACCTCTACCAGGGCGAGGAACTCGGGCTGTGGGAGGTCGAGGACATCCCTGATGAGCTGCGTCAGGACCCGATCTGGCACCGGACCGGTGGCGCCGACCCCGGCCGGGACGGCAGCCGGGTGCCGCTGCCGTGGTCCGGTGTCGATCCGCCGTTCGGGTTCTCGCCCCCCGCGGCCAGCCTGGAGCCCTGGCTGCCGCAGCCGGTCCAGTGGCGGGATCTGACGGTCGAGGCGCAGTCCGCCGACCCCGCATCGATGCTGGCGCTCTACCGCCGCGCATTGCACGCCCGCCGCGCTGAGTTCGGCACCGCCACCACGATGACCTGGCTGCCCGCGCCCGCCGGGGTGCTCGCCTTCGACCGCGGCGGCGTGGCCTGCGTAGCCAACCTGTCGCCGACGCCGGTCGAGCTGCCCCAGGGTCTTGGGGACGAGATCCTGCTGGCCAGCGGGCCGGTGTCCGGCGGGCTGCTGCCGCCGGACACGGCGGCCTGGCTGCGGACCGTCAGGCGGTGAGGACCTCGCGCAGGGTGGCGGCGAAGGCGTCCGGTTCGCCGGTCTGACCGTATTCGCCGCCGAGGAAGCCACCGTGGTCGCCCGGGAAGGTGACCGGTGCGATTCCGAGCCGTTCGGCCACGGCCGCGCCCGCACGGCCGGCCAGCTGCTGGCCGGACTTGGCGCCGACGCCGATCACGACGCGGGTCGGCGCCGTGCGCAGCGCGTCGAAGTCGTGCCGGTACGCGTTGCACGTGATGATGTTGTGGCCCAGCAGCGGGTCGTCCCGGGAGCCGTCGTCCTCGGCCGGCAGCCCGAACATGGCGGGGTCCGGGCCGGGCTGGTCGGCGTAGCCGTCAGGAAACGGGCCCTCGTGGCTGACGATCGCGATGAACTTCGCCATCGCCGGCCCGAAGCCGACACGGTAGTACGTCTCGCGGATGTCCGCGCACGCCGCCAGCACCGGCTCGCGGTCCGGCAGTTCCTGCGAGGCCGGCGGCTCGTGCGCCACCAGCGTGCGGACCTGCTCGGGGTGCTTAGCCACCAGGGCCAGGCCGTTGACCGCGCCGCCGCTGCTGGCGAAGATGTCCACCGGGCCAGCGTCCAGCGCCGAGATCAGCCGGTGCAGATCGTCCGCGTGCTCGTCCGGCGTGGTCTCGCTGGCGCCGTCGGTGCGCTTGCTCCGCCCGGCGCTGCGCGGGTCGTAGGTGACGACCGTGCGGTCGGTGAAGTGCCCAGCCAGGGTGGTAAAGCCGTCCGCGCCCATCGGGGACCCGATGATCAGCAGCACCGGCTCGCTGCTGGCCTGGCTGGGGTCCCGCACGTCGTAATGCAGGACGGCCCCCGGCACGTCCAGCGTGTGCGTCTTCGGCTCGGTCATGGTCTGCCCCTCTCAGCGATCGGTCATCTGCACTGGTAGACGTACCACGACTGCCCGACTCATCGACGGAAAGCCAACGCCGGCCCGGACCATCTGGGCCCGGGCCGGCGCATTCGGTGCGGGACGACCTTAGTTGCTGCGCAGCCAGGTCGCGGTGAAGTTCTCGCCGCTGGTGAGCGAGGAGACCGTGTCCTTATCCCGTCCGGCGCTGTCGATCATGATGATCTGGGTCACGCCGCCCGCGTTGCCGAGGGCTGCTCCGTTGGCCATGGAGCCGGTGACGTGCACCGTGCCGAAGTTAGCCAGCGGGAGGATGCCGCCGCTGGCCGTACAGCACGGTGCCTCGACGATGACCTCGGCCGAGGACCGGGGAGCTCCGGCCAGGGTGCCTGTCGTGGTGTGGCTCCAGCCCTGGGTGGAGTCCTGGATGAACAGGCTGAAGTGGTTGCTGCCCGTGTAGGTCACCGAGGCGTTGAAGTGGTCACCCGGCCGCACGGTGTTGGAGTACGACACCGAGGGGTTGGGATACATCTCGTACCAGGCGTAGTACCGCGCCCTGCTCCCCGAGCAGTCGACCTCGCTGCCGGTCTGCTCGACCGAGCTGCTGTTGTAGCCGTCCAGCCCCACCCAGAAGGAGGAGTACTTGGCGCTCCCGCTGCAGGTGCCGGTCGGCTCGGTCCAGCTCGCCGAGACGCTGGTGTAGGTGCCGGTGGTGGCGGCGTATCCGGACCAGTTCGTGCTCTCCGCCTGGTGGCGGATGCCGCCGCGGGCGTTCGGGACGGCCGCGGCCGAGCCGACCAGATGGATCGGGCCGCCGGGTCTGAACCCCATGGTGCCGGCGGACGCGCTGCCCGTGGTGGCGACGGCCAGGCCGGCCAGGAGGGTCAGCATGCCGAGGAGGATGCCCCATCGTCGTAGCATTCAGGCTCCTTGCTTGTCGGTTGCGGGCCCGACAAACGGGCAGATCGTGCCTATTACGAGAGCTATGTAGGTTTTTGTCGGGCTAGCTGGGGGTTGCGGCGAGTCGACTCTCGGTGAGAGTAACGCAGGCGATCGATATAGAAAAGATATGTAAGCATTATTTTGTGGCTTTAATCGCGTCGCTCCCGCCCCCAAGCGCACCGTTACCCGCACAAAGTCACACACCCGCGCACGTGCGCTGGCGTTTCAGCGGCCGGCTAGCTTTCCGGGCCGCTGGTCAGCTCCTGCGGTGCGCTGCCCGGGCCGATCTCGGCCTTCAGCGTGGCGAGCTCGCGGTCCACGTCCGCGCTGGTCCCGGCCTCGTCCAGTTCCTGCTGGATGTCGTCGGTGCTGCCGCCGACGTCCTCGAGCACCCCGGACTGCAGCAGCTCGTCCAGGGCCCCGGCCCGCGCCTGCATGGTCGCTATCTTGTCCTGGGCTCGCTGCAGCGCCTCGCCCGAATCACCCAGCGTGCCCGAGATCCCGGCCACGTCCTCGTTGATCGAGGCCGAAGCGGCCGCCGCGGTGTACTGGGCCTTCAGCACTTCCTTCTGGGACCGGAAGTTGTTCACCCGCTGCTGGAGTGCCTGCAGCGTCTGCCCCAGCTTCTCCTCTTCCTCGGCGAGCTGCTCGTGCTGCGGTGCCAGCGCGTCGATCTGGGCCTGGGCGGTGGCCTTGCGCGTCAGTGCCTCCCTGGCCAGGTCCTCCTTGCCCAGCGACAGCGCCGTCTTGGCCTGTTCCTGCAGGTGGTCGACCGAATGCTGGAGCTGCTGTGCCTGCAGCTCGATCTGCTTACGCGATGCCGCGATCGTCACCAGGCCCTGCCGGACCTTGGTGATCTGGTCGAGCATCTGCTCGTAGGACAGGTCGAGCATCTCGTCGGGTTTCTCGGCGGCGTCGAGCGCCTTGTTGGCTTTGGCCGCGAGCACGTCGTGAGCCCGCTGGAACAGTGACATGTCAATCAGCTCCTGTACGTAACTTCAGCCACGTCAGCCCCTTGTCAATCGCTGGAGGCCGGTCTATCACCGAAGGTAGCGGACAACGAGGACGCCATGGCCACCAGCGGAGGGCAGCATGAAAATCGACGAGGGTTACCTCGACGTTCCCGGTGGCAAGGTCTGGTACCGCGCTGTGGGCGACAACGCGGAGGCGACCCCGCTGCTGTGCCTGCACGGCGGCCCCGGCTTCACCCACTACTACCTCGAGCCGCTCGAAGCCCTGGCGGACCGGCGCCGGGTCATCTTCTACGACCAGCTCGGCTGCGGGCGCTCGGATCGCCCGGGCGACCTCTCCTTGTGGAACGTGGACCGGTTCGTAACCGAACTCGCCCAGGTCCGTTCGGCCCTCAATCTTGACCGCCTGCACCTGTTCGGCAGCTCCTGGGGCGGCATGCTAGCCATGCAGTACGTCCTCGACCGCCAAAAGGACCAGCCCGAGCTGGACAGCCTGATCCTGTGCGGCAGCCCGGCCAGCATGATCCGCTGGGTCAGCGACTGCACCGAACTGCTGGCCGAGGAGACCGAGGAAACCAGGCGCGTCATCCGCGAGCACGAGGCGGCCGGCTTCACCGGCTGTCCCGAGTACCAGGCCGCCATCCTGGGCTTCTACCGCAAGCACGTATGCCGCCTCGACCCGTGGCCGGCCGGCCTGGAGCGCTCCTTCGCCGAAGCAGGCTACGACGTCTACAACACGATGAACGGCCCGAGCGAGTTCACCGTCACCGGCACCCTGAAGACCTGGGACATCATGGACCGGCTGCCGGAGATCGGCGTCCGCACGCTGCTCGTCGGCGGCCGTTACGACGAATGCACGCCCGGCCACCTGGAGGAGATGCACCGCCGGATCGCCGGCTCGCAGCTCGTGATCATCGAGGACGCCTCCCACCTCTGCTTCGCCGAGCAGCCGGAGGAGTTCAACCGGGTCATCAACTCATTTATGACCTAACGGGCCGGGCGCGTGCCCTCGCGCCGGCCACCCGCCCTCGCCGGGTCAGGCCCGGCGTCAGGCGGATGACACGACGACGTGCTTGACCTCGGCCATGTAGCGGTTGGCCGTCGCGGCGGCCTCGTCTTCGCCGTTCCCGGCCTGGCGCGCGAGCATGTACGCCGCGTACCAGTCCCACCAGTCGTGCGGCGGGGCGACCGCCTCGAACGAGCCATGGTGGATGGCCGTGTCCTTCAGCAGCGCGGCCCGGGCCGCGACGTCCGCCGGGTCGGCCTCCCAGGTCCGGCCGGGGAGCCGCTTGGTGATCTCCTGGAGCAGCCAGACGTTGCCGTCAGGATCGCTGAACGACGCGTAATTAGAGTATGAGCGCGCCGTGTCCGGGTCGGGCCCGGCGACGCGAGACTCGAGTTCGCCGCTGCGGCCCGGCTGCCGCTCGTAGTGGTACACGTCGCTGACGTCGGCGCCGTGGCCGATGAGATCGGCCCGGGCGGCATCGATGTCCGCGACCGCGAGAATCAGCCGGATCGGGCCCCCGGGCCCGGCCGTGGTGATGCCCTTGCCGAAGTGAATCGAGCACTGCGAGTGGGGCGGCGTGAACTGCACGATCCGGAAGTCGTCGCCGATGGCAAAGTCGGCGTCCAGCCGCCAGCCGAGGCTCTGGTAGAAGCCCTTGGCCCGGTCGATGTCGGTGACATTCAACGTCACGACCTCGAGGTTCAGGTCGGCGGTCGCCGGTGCGGGCATCTCGGCCGAGGTGGTGCCGCTTACGTCGGTGCTCGTCATGGTGGCCTCCATTGATTCGCTGTCGGCACCAGCATCCCGCCTGGCCGCCCGGCTCGCACCCGTGGGGTCCCTGGCCCGGACCCTGGACACGCGCCCGGTCCGGGCCCGCAGGGGCGAAACCCGATGCTAAAGTTGATTAGCGCAACTAACGACTAGGCGGGAGGGAGCAAGGGGAGCCGGTGCGGCGCCTAGGACTCAGCCCAGGGCAGATGGTCTCGTCCCTGCGGCAGCGCAACTACCGGCTGTTCTTCTTCGGCCAGCTGGTCTCGATCGCCGGGACCTGGATGCAGACCGTCGCGCAGTCCTTCGTCGTGCTCGACCTGACCCACAGCGGGACCCAGCTCGGCCTCACCACCGCGGCCAGGTTCCTGCCCATGTTCGTGTTCGGCCCGCTCGGCGGCGTGTTCGCGGACCGGATGGACCGGCGGCGGGTACTGTACGTCACCCAGGCGCTATCCGGGCTGCTCGCGGGGGTCTTCGCCGTCACCGTCGGCACGCACAGCATCCGGCTCTGGATCGTCTACCTGCTGGCCCTCGCGCTCGGCTTCGTCAACGTCTTCGACAACCCGGCCCGGCAGAGCTTCATCTCCGAGATGGTCTCGACCGGGGACCTGCCGAACGCGGTCACCCTCAACTCGGTGGCCGCGAACATGGCCCGCGTGTTCGGCGCCGCGCTCGGCGGGGTGATCGCCGCGGCCATCGGGCTCGCCCTGTGCTTCACCTTCAACGCGCTCTCGTTCGGCGCGGTGCTGGTCTCGCTGGCCGCGATGCGCACCTCCGAGCTGTTCCCGGCCGAACGGGTCAGCAGGCAGAAGAAACAGGTCCGGCAGGGCCTGCGCTACGTGCGGAACACGCCGGAGCTGCTCATCCCGCTCCTGATGATCGCGGTGGTCGGCACGCTCGCCTGGGAGTTCCAGGTGTCGCTCCCGCTGATGGCGAGCGAGGTGTTCCACGGCGGGGCCGGCTCGTACGGGGTGATGGCCTCGGTCATGGGTGGCGGCGCGGTGGTCGGCGGCCTGATCTCGGCGGCCCGGGCCCGGCCGCGCGCCCGGGCCCTGTGCCTGGCCGCTATCGGCTGGGGCATCGCCATCCTGGCCGCCGCCGTGGCGCCCAGCTTCGCCCTTGAACTGGCCGCCCTGGTCTTCGTCGGCTACGGCAGCATCACGTTCAACTCGCTGGCCAAGACGACCCTGCAACTGGCGGCCAAGCCGGAGATGCGCGGCCGGGTGATGGCGTTGTGGGCGCTGGCCTGGATGGGCTCGACGCCGATCGGGGGCCCGATCGTCGGCTGGACCGGCCAGGCGATCGGCGCGCGCTGGGCCCTGGTCATTGGCGGCGTGGCCACCCTGGCCTGCGGTGTCCTGGCCCTGCCCGCTCTCACCAGGATCGACCGCCGCCCGGCCCCTGATGCATCCCCGGCGCCCGCCGCCCGGGTTCTCGCTAAGTGAGCTGGGACGCGATCAGCTCGGTCAGCCCGGCCGGGTACAGCGGCGGGCTGACCGCGTCCGCGGGCCGCCACAGCACCCGGCGGTCCGGGTTGTCGAGGATGGGCTGCTCCTCGATCTCGTAGGCCGACGCGGCGGCGAACGCGGCGGTGAAGATGAACACCACCTCGTGCTCGGTCCTGCCCCGCCAGCCGAAGATGTTCTCCAGCACGCCGAGCAACTGGACGCCGGTCAGTTCCTGGCCTATCTCCTCGGCGAACTCCCGGCGTACGGTATCAAGCGCGTACTCGCCGAACTCCACGTGCCCGCCGAGCGGGCGCTGGAATGGCGGGTCACGCGAATCGACGTGCTCCGACACCAGCAACGCCCCGTCCCGCGGCCGCCTGACGACCGCCATCGCCTTGAGGATCTGCCTGGAATCCGCCACCGCTGCCACCAGCCCGTCCTATCACGGCCGCGGGTGTCAGGCCGCGCTTACCATTTTGTTACACAGACCGTTGAACCCGGAGGGCGGCTGTCACGTGAATTCGTTTGTGGGGAGCATGAGGGGGGCGTCACTGCCCCGGCGGTCCTGGTACGGGATCGCCGGGGCGGCACTTCTGATCGCCTCGGGAGCCATCCATCTCGACTTGTACGTGACCGGGTACAACTCGATCCCGACCATCGGTCCGCTGTTCCTGCTCCAGATCATCGCGGCCTTCGTGCTGGCCGTCGCGATCCCGCTGACCGGCCACCGGCTGGCGTACCTAGCCGGTGCGGGGTTCGGGCTCGCGACCCTCGGCGGGTACCTGCTGTCGCTCAAGGTTGGATTGTTCGGCTTCACCGAGGTGCGGACGACCGCGGGCATCATCGCCGCGATCATCGACATAGCCATCTTCGCCGTGCTCGCCGCCGGCATGATTTCGGGCCTCGGCCTGGGCCGTCGGCTACTGCCTGCCGTCGGCGCCGTGTCGGCGATCGCGCTCGCGCTGACGATCGCCTTCGTGGCCTCGCCGGCGACGCCGGCGCCGGTCGCGACCGGCGGTGGCAGCGGCGGTCAGACTCTGGACGCCAGGACCATCGGCGGCAAGGCCCTGCTCACCGACGCCAAGGGCCTCACCCTCTACACGTTCGCCCCGGACAAGGTGAACAAGTCCGTCTGCTACGGGGACTGCGCCAGCTACTGGCCGCCGGTGCCAGGGAACATGACGGCCGGGCCCGGGGTCACCGGGAAGATCGGCACGATCACCCGGACCGACGGCACCACGCAGGCCACCTACAACGGGCGCCCGCTATACACCTACATCGGTGACCACGGCCCCGGCACGGCCGCCGGGAACAACATCAACCTGAACGGCGGGCTCTGGCTCGACGTGCCGGTCGGCAGCGGCTGACCGTTTCCGTTCCGGGCACGGCCTAGGATGAGCCGCGTGTCCGAGCCGTTCCCCTCACCCACCATCCCGGCCGATTCCCGCACCGAGGTCTTCCTCCGCTACCTGGATTTCTTCCGGTCCCGGGTGACGGCCAAGATCCAGGCCATCCCCGACGCCGAGCTGCGCAGCAGCAGGCTGCCGTCGGGCTGGACGCCGCTGGAGCTGGTCAAGCACCTGCGCTACGTCGAGCTGCGCTGGCTGGAATGGGGTTTCGAGGGGCGCGACGTGGGCGACCCGTGGGGTGACCGCGAGGGCGACCGCTGGTCGGTCGGGCCGCAGGAGACCGCCGCCTCGCTGCTGGCCGACCTGCGCGCCCAGGGTGCGCGGAGCCGGGCCGTCATCGAGGCGCACCGGCTCGATGAGGTGGGCCAGCCCGGCGAGCGGTGGGACGGCGCCGACCCGCCCACCCTCGAGCGGATCCTGTTCCACCTGCTCCAGGAGTACGCCAGGCACGTAGGCCACCTGGACATCGTCACCGAGCTCGCCACCGGCGCGGCGGGAGAGTAAGGCACCGAACGAGCCGGGCGCGTGCCCGCCCGGCCCCGTCATGAGGCTCCGGCCCCGTGCCTGCCGGACGCCCGCCCGGCCCCGTCATGAAACCGGACATTCACGGCGTTAGAACGCGCTGGATCCGGGGTTCCATGGCGTTCCAGCTGGCCCGGCGCCGGCCCATGAGCCGCCGCGCCGGTGTGCTAGCCGGCCTTCTCGGGCACGCACTGGTTCAGGCACTCACCCAGGCCCTCGATCCAGGTGCGCAGCAGGTTGCCCGGCTGTAGGTATACCGGCGGCTTGCGGGCGTCGCCCACCCCGCCGCAGGTACCCGTGGCGATCAGGTCGCCGGGCCTAAGGGTGATCGCCTGGCTGGCGTAAGAGACGATCTGGGCGGGCGAGAACAGCAGGTCCGACGTCCGCGACTGCTGCATCACGGCGCCGTCGACCTCGCACCGTACCTCTAGGTCGGCCGCGTTCCCGACCTCGTCCGGCGTGACCAGATAGGGGCCGGCCGGGGTGGAGTGCTGGAACATCTTGCCGGCTAGCCACTGCAGCGTGCGCCGCTGCCAGTCCCGCATCGACACGTCGTTGATCACCGTGTACCCCGCGATGGCCGCCGAAGCCTCCTCCGGCGTGGCCCGGTACACCGGACGGCCGATGACGACGCCGAGCTCAACCTCCCAGTCGACCCGCTCGCTCACCGACGGCAGGACCAGGTCGTCGCGCGAGCCCATCAGCGTCTCGGCGAACTTGGCGAACAGGGTCGGGTACTCGGGCAGCTCCCGCCCGGTCTCCAGGATGTGCGACCGGTAGTTCAGCCCGACGCAGATCACCTTGCCCGGCTGCGTCACGACCGGCGCGAAGTCCGCCTGCCCGGCCGGCACCGCCGGGGCGCCGTCCCGCTCGCGCGCGGCGCCGCCCGCGGCCAGCATCGCCCCGACGTCGCCGGCCTGCAGCGGCGTCAGCACGTCCCCGTCCAGCCGCGCCGCGGTCGTTCCCTGATCAGTCCGGATGGTGGCGAATCGCATAGCGCAGACTTTAGCGCTCCGCTTCCCAGCGCTCGATCGCCAGCTCGCCCGCGGCGTCCTGGGCGCGGAGCACCTTCTTGTCGAACTTGCCCACCGCGGTCTTCGGGATCTCCGGCACGAACGCCCAGTTCTCCGGCACCTGCCAGCGCGCCACCTTCTCGCCCAGGAACGTCGCCAGCTCGGCGGCGTCGGCCTTGGCCCCGGAGCGCAGCACCACGCAGGCCAGCGGCCGCTCGCCCCAGCGCTTGTCCGGGATGCCGATCACCGCGGCTTCCTGTACAGCCGGGTGCGCCATGAGCTCGTTCTCCAGGTCCACCGAGGAGATCCACTCACCGCCGGACTTGATCACGTCCTTGATCCGGTCGGTGATGGTGAAGAAGCCCCGCTCGTCTAGCGTGCCGACGTCGCCGGTGCGCAGCCAGCCGTCGCGGAACTTCTCCGGCGCGGGATCGTTGTGGTACGAGCCGGTGACCCATGGCCCGCGGACCTCGATCTCGCCCTCGCTCACGCCGTCCCTGGGCAGCTCCTCGCCTTCCTTGCCGACGATCCGCATCTCGACCCCGTGGATGACCCGCCCGGCCCGCATCCGCCAGTCCAGGTCCTCGGCCGTGCCTTCGGCCACCCCGGCGGGCGGCACCGCCAGACCACCGACCGGGCTCATCTCGGTCATGCCCCAGCCCTGGATGATCCGCAGCCCGTACCGCTCACCGAACCGCTCGAGCATGATCCGGGGCGCGGCCGAGCCGCCCGACGTGCCCATCCGCAGCGAGGACAGGTCGATCTCGTGGTCCTCGCCGTAGTTCAGGATGGCGCTCCAGATCGTCGGCACCCCGGAGGTGACCGTGGTCCGCTCGGTGGCGATGAACCGGGTCAGGTGCTCCGGCTGCAGGAACGGGCCCGGCATCTGCAGCGTGGCGCCGCACAGGAACGCGGCGTACGGCATGCCCCACGCGGCGGCGTGGAACATCGGCACGATGGCCAGCGCCCGGTCGGCCTCGGTGATGCCGGTCACGGCGGCCGCCATGGTCGCCATCGCGTGCAGGTAGGTGGACCGGTGCGAGTACACCACGCCCTTCGGGTCCCCGGTGGTCCCGCTGGTGTAGCACATCATCGCCGCGTCCCGCTCGTCTAGCTCGGGCCAGGCGTAGTCCGGCTGCTCCGCGGCCAGCAACTCGTGATAGCGCAGCACCGGGACACCTGCTGCCTCGTTAAGGGCACCGAGCGCGGACGCACTCGTGTCGCCTGAGGAGGCGGTGCCGTTGACGATGAACGCCTCGACCGTGGTCAGCTCGCCGGCGATCCTGGCCAGCAGCGGGACCAGCGTGTCGTCCACGATGATGATGCGGTCCCCGGCGTGGTTGACGATCTGGGCCACCTGGGCGCCGGGCAGCCTGATGTTGAGGGTGTGCAGTACCGCACCCATGCTGGGCACCCCGAAGTAGGCCTCGAGGTGCTCCTGGTTGTTCCAGCAAAACGTCCCGACCGGGTCGTTCGGCCCGATCCCGAGCCGGGTCAGCGCCCCGGCCAGCCGCGCCGCGTTCTGCGCCACCTCGGCGTAGCCGGCCCGGCGGGGGCCGGCCCCGGTCCACGTCACGCACTCGCTGCCCGGGTACACCCGGGCGCCGTGCCGCATGATCGCGCCGATCGTGAGCTGGTAGTCCTGCATCGTGCTGCGAATCATCGCCGGTCCTCATCCTCGCTGGCAGCCGTATTTACTGGGCGGTACGGTAGGACCGAATTTACGGCATACCCCTATTGTCACCGCGCCGGGAGCAGCCCATGCCACGCCAGATCGTCCTCGCCTCCCGGCCGTCCGGCTGGCCGACCGACGACAACTTCGCGCTGACCGATGCGGACCGGCCCGACCTGGCCGACGGGCAGGTCCGGGTGCGTAACCTGTTCATGTCGGTGGACCCCTACATGCGCGGCCGCATGAACGACGTGAAGTCCTACGTGCCGCCGTTCCGCGTGGGCGAGCCGCTGGAGGGCGGCGCGATCGGCGAGGTCACCGAATCCCGCTCACCGGACCTGGCCCAGGGCGACCTGGTGCTGCACATGCTGGGCTGGCGGGATGAGGCGGTCCTGCCGGCCCGGCAAGCGCGGAAGGTGACCCCGGCGGGAGGCCTGTCCCCGTCGGTCTACCTGGGCGTGCTCGGCATGCCGACGCTGACCGCCTACGTGGGCGTGCTCGACATTGCCGCGCTCAAGCCCGGCGATGTGGTCTTCGTGTCCGGCGCGGCCGGGGCGGTAGGCAGCATGGCCGGCCAGATCGCCAAGCTCAAGGGCGCGGCGCGGGTGATCGGCAGCGCGGGCACCGAGGAGAAGGTCCGCTGGCTGCGCGAGATCGGCTTCGACGCCGCCTTCAACTACCGGACCGCCCCGGTCCTGGCGCAGCTGCGCGAGGCCGCACCGGACGGCATCGACGTCTACTTCGACAACGTCGGAGCCGACCACCTGGACGCCGCCCTGGTCATGCTGAACAACCACGGCCGGGTCGCCATGTGCGGCGCGATCGCCCACTACAACGCCACCGAACCGCCGGCCGGCCCCGGCAACCTCGGCCTGGTCGTCAGCAAGCGGCTGACCCTGCGCGGCTTCATCATCATCGACCACGCCGATCGCCAGCCCGACATGATCGCCGACGTCAGCGCCTGGTTGCGCGACGGCAAGCTCACCCACGCCGAGACCATCGTCGACGGGCTCGAGCGTGCTCCCGGCGCCTTCATCGACCTGCTCCGCGGAGCCAACACCGGCAAGATGCTCGTACGCCTCTGACGCGGCCTCCTGTCGGGTTATGATTCGCTTTGATCACAATTCACACTTTCGCGGCGTGTTGCGTTTGACCAGTCTGCAGCCGGGAAGCACCACCATTCCCAGTGCTGCCTGGACGCAAGGGCATCTCTGGGGGGTGTCCGCGGGGAGGGATTTATGGCCGCAGAGCTGTCATCGGCTGCGTCGACGCGGGAGCGCGGCGACGGTCGCGGTTCCTTGCAGGTAGCGAGGTGCGCGCTGTGCAGCATCGAGCTTCCGCTCGGCCTGATGGTGCCGGACGGCGGCCTCGCGTGCGCCGACCTTCGCTGGTACTGCAAGGACGCCAAGGCGTGCACCGACCGCTGGACGTCCCGCGACGGCAAGACCCGTAAGCGGCGGCCCTGATCGTCGCTCCTGGCCGCTAGCTCACGCTCGACCATCTCGACCAGGTCGGGGTGGGCGCTCAGCGCCCACAGCACCTCGGCCGGGACGCCGAGCCGCCGGGCCGCGAGGCCCACCACGGGCTGGAGCATGCCCAGCGCCTGGGCCAGCCCCTCGTCCCGCGCGTACGTCGGCGGCAGGTCGTCGAGGGACAGCTCGCCCGGCCGCCGGAACACCCCGTCCCGCCCCGGCAGCCACGCTTCGCGCCCGGCGATGGCCGCGATCGCCGACGTGACCCGCTCCTGGCTGACGTCCGAGAACGACGGGAGTACCGACCGCTCCACGACGCCGGCGACCAGACGGCGGTTCGGGACAAGCAGGACGTTCCAGGCATATTCCGAACGGGCGTGGGTCGGGTGCCTCAGTGCGAAGTCAAGACCGTCGATCTCCGCGGCCGGGTCGAAGCCGTCAAGACCGCGCTCGTTCCGGCCGAACTCGATCGTGACCAGCACGTAGCCGAGCTCGTTCGGCGTCCTCGCGCGGACCTCGACCGCCTGCCGCACCCCCATCGGGCGGAGCTGGGCCAGCCATGGCCCGTAGCGGTCGGCCGCGAACCAGATGCCCGGGTTACCGTCGAAGTAGGCCTCGAGCTCCTTGCTCCGCTGGTAGAGATCGGGCGGCGGCATCAGCCGCACGACCCCGTCGGCGGCGTTCTCCCCGATCAGGAAGGCAGCCTGCCGCACCCGCTCCAGCAGCTCCTCCCGCCGCCGGGACGTCGCCTCGTCCAGCGCCCGCACGACGCACTCGACGTCGGCCGCGTGCCGGGCCGGGTCCAGCTTCGCCACCTCGAGCCCGTCGTATCGGGGGAGCACGATCTGGAGGACCTCGGCCACCACGTCCGGTTCGGCCAGGTTCAGTGCCTCGAGGAACTGGCGGGCCGCCGGAGCGTCCGCGATCGCGCGCCGGACCGTGGGCAGGCTGCTGGCCACCGGTCCCGGCAGGTACACGACCAGCCGGCCCTGGCCGTCGGACGGCACGACCTGGCTGCCGTCTTCGAGCCGGATGATCGGCGCGGACCGTGCCGCGTCCCACTGGGGCGAGTTGTGGTAGAGAAAGGCGTAGAAGCGCGTGATCCACTCGTCCGGCTGGGCCTCGAGGAACTCCCGGGTCACCCGCGCTACCACCTCGGCCGGCGTCACCTCGTCGATGCCGATCTCGTCCCGCAGGTAGCGCCACAACACCGGGGCGAGGTGCTCGGTGATGGACGCATCGGCGAACCGGACCGGGCGGTCCGCGCCGCACAGGACGCCCAGCTGTTCCGGGTCGAGCAGCTCGGCTACGCCGGTGCCGCCCGCCAGCTCCAGGTCGACGGCCACGCCGTAACCGCCGCCAGCCACCGGGATCATGGCCTCGGCGGTCAGGATCTCGCCGACCGCGTCGAACAGCGGCCGGAACATGGACCCGGCCGGGAAGCGCGCCTCCTCGAGCGGCAGCGCCTGCAGGGCCTCCACCGTGAGCAGCCCGTCGTCACGCAGGTCCCGCAGCACGTCGCCCAGCAGCGTGCCGGTCTCGCGCACCAGGAGCTGGTTGGACGGGTCGTGCCCGGGGACGTTGTCGCGGGCGGGCGTGGTCCGGTACGGCCCCTGGATCAGGAAGCCGAGGAAGGTCTCCTTCTCGGTCGGGAAGGACACGATCAGCGGGGAGCTCTCAACCGGCACCAGGCGGCCGGCCTCGACCCGGAAGGCGATCTCGACCGGTGGTGCCTCCTCCAGTACCCGGCGGTGCCAGGCCAGCCACTCCTCGGCCATCCTCCCGTCCCTGGACAGCGTGACCCGCCGAGGGCCGGGCCCGCCCGCGGCCGACCACTCGGAGACCGGCCACTCGGAGACCGACCGTTCGATGACCGAGCGCCGCACCGCTGTGCCCCCGACCTGCAGTCGCCCGATGCTCCGCAGGAACAGCAGGATCCGGGGCTGGACCGCGGTCAGCGCGGCCGAGATCTCCCGGGCCGCGACCGCGGCGGGCACGGTGTCGTGGTCGAAGGGGAAGACGAACAGCGTGCCGGCCGAGGGCGGGGCCACCGGCTCGACCGGAAGCGGCCGCACGTAGCTCTCGATGCCGAAGTGCTCGTCCCCGCTGTAGACGCGAGGGGACCTGGTGTAGGCGTATACCGACTTGAAGCCGATGCCGAACCTCCCGATCGCGGTGAGGTCACCGGACTTGGCGCTCTTGCCGACCCCGCAGACGCCGCGCACGTCGGCCTCGGTGAACGGCCGCCCGTCGTGCCGCAGCTCGAGCCGGTCCGCGAACAGCTCGAAGGCCAGCTCGGTCGCGCCGGCGTCCTCGGCGTTCTGGATCAGCTCGAAGATGAAGTGCGTGCGCTCGCTGTACAGCTGGCCGAGCAGGTCGAGCACGGCGGTGTCCCAGCCGTACCTGGCGATGTTCTCCTCGCGGATCTTCTGGTAATCGGCTGGCATCCAGGCACGATAACCCAGGTAGCAGGTCAGTGCGACACGTCCGTACCCGCCAGAGGGTCAGTCGAGCGCCAGCGTGGTCGCCGCGGCCAGCACGCTGACCGCCCGGCCCTCGTCCCCGGTGATGTGCGAGCCGAGTTCGGCCGGGGTGACCCGGTTGGCGGCCAGCCGGCAGAAACCCACCGCGTCGGCCACGATCGCGAGGCTCTCCCGGCCAGCGGTCTCCTCGCCTATGGCCACGTCCCAGGTGCCGCCGCCCGTGCCGGTCAGCACCAGGCGCACGTCGGCTGGCGGCAGGCCCATCCGGGCCGCGGCGTACGGCAGCATCCGGGCGGCGAGGTCGCTCATCAGGCGCAGCACCGGCGGGTCGGGGACCGACGGCGGCAGGCCGACGGCGCGGCGGATGTCGTTGTCGTGCACCCACAGCTCGAACGCGCGGACCACGAGCAGGTCATCGAGCGGCAGCCGGATGCCGTGTACCGCGATCCTGCCCGCGCAACCGTCAGCCGCCAGGTCACCGCCGGGCGCGCGCACCAGCTCCAGCGTGTGGTCGGCCGCGCGGCGCCACTCGTCCAGGGTCTCGGCGGGGGAGCGGCCGGCCTGCCGGACGGCCGAGCCCTGGGTCGACTCGACGTGCTCCGCGTCGGCTACGGCCGGGTCGCCGGCCAGGGCGCGGTGCGTGTCGTGCTCGACCCCGGTCAGGTGGCCGACCAGCTCCTGCACGTCGAGCCCGCGCAGCGCCGCGGTCTTCCAGCCCTGTTCGCTAAGGGTGCCGAGCAGGCGGTAGAACGCGTCCGCGGCGCGCTCGAACGCTTCGTCCGCGGAGATCGCCGGCACGGCGGGCACGGTCTCGCCGACCCCGCGGGCCAGCAGCGACGCCGCCATGACCCGCTCGCGCAGTGCTATCGGGAGAGGGTCCATCGGGAGGTTCGCCCGGTCCCGGTCTGTCGTGCTCATGTCGACTCCAGCAGCTGCCGGTCCAGCACAGTTTCCAGCTTGGCCATCGCCAGCCTGAGCCGCGATTTCGCGGTGCCCTCGGGAATGCCCATTGCGCTCGCCACCTCGCGGCAGGTTAGTCCCCCGAAGTAGGCGAGCTCGACGACCCGGCGCTGCCCGTCGGGCAGAAGCTGGACTGCTGCTCGCACCACCGACGCGGTTTCCGCCGCCATCACCTCGTCGCTGGCCGTCCCGGGCGGTTCCGCCGGGGTCAACCGGTAGTGCCGTTCTTGCCGGGCTACCCGGCGGAGCTCGCTGCGCAGCAGGTCCACCGCCCGGTGCCGGGCCAGCACGACCAGGTAGGTGCGCAGCGAGCCGACCGCGGGGTCATACCGGTCCGGATGACGCCACAGCTCGACGAACACCTCCTGCACAACGTCTTGCGCGGCGCTGCCGTTCCCCAGGACCCTCAGCGCGCCGCCGTACACACTCGGTGCCAGCTGGTCGAACACTTCGGCCAGAGCACGGTCGTCTCCAGCCGCCAATCGCGCCGCCAGCAGGGCGTCGCTCCCCTCCATTCCTCGGACGCTAGCCTGCGATGCCGGTCGCGGGCAATGCCTCATCGTCATCAAGCCGGCGCCGGGGTGGTCAAGACATAGCTGAGCGGCCGCCATCACCGTGCCTTTCCGCGTCCCGGGATCCTCACCTCCGATACGTCACCGCGTACCGCCCCGGATCAGTCGATCTGCGCGGCCCGGCGGAGCAGGTAGTCCCAGCCCGCCCGCAACTGCCGGCTGGACCACACGTCGGCGCGCTTCGCCACGGTGTCCTCCTCGTCGCCCCAGCGTCGCAGCGGGCCCGCTGCCATCGCGGTCAGCTGGGTCCGGCAGGCCCGGTCGAGCAGCACCGCCGTCATCACAGCGGCGGGCGCGTCGGGTCCGACGGCCACGATGCCGTGCTGCGGCATCAGGCAGGCCGGGGCGCCGCCCAGCGCCCCGGCTAGCGCCGCGCCGAGCTCCCGGGTCTTGATCAGGCCACCGGTCAGCGTGAACCGGGGGATGTCCGGATAGCAGAACAGCGACCCGGCATGGTCGAGCGGGCGCAGCGGCACCTCGAGCGCGGCGAACTCGTTGGCCGCGCTCGAGTGCGTGTGCACCACCGAGCCGACGTCCGGCCGCGCCGCCATGATCTCGGTGTGGATCGGGTACTCGATGTGCCGCGGCCCTCCGCCCTCGCCCACCCCGCTATCGAGCACGGCGCCGTCCGGGCTGACCAGGATGATCTTCCCCGCGTCGATCTCCTCCAGGCCCCAGCCCGCGCTCTTCATCCAGGCGCCGCGGCCGCCGGGGTCGCGGATACTGGCGTGCCCCCACACCATGTCGGTCTGCCCGGCCGCCGCCAGCGCGCGGGACGCCTGGACCGCCAGCAGGACGGCGCTGTCCCGATCCGCGGGCTCATAGCTCACGGCTCCGTTATACCCGCACAAGCCGGGACAGGCTTACCCTCGGATCTTGGGAGGCGAGCGATGCGGGCGGACATCCTGGTCGTAGGCGGCGGCATCGGCGGGCTGACCGCCGCGCTGGCGCTGGCGCGGGACGGGCACCGGGTCCGGGTTCTGGAGAAGGCGGCGCAGTTCGCCGAGCTCGGCGCCGGCCTGCAACTCGCGCCCAACGCCACCCGGGTGCTGGCCGGGCTGGGCGTGCTCGGCCGGGTGCTCGAGGCGGGCGTCCGGCCGCGCCGGCTGCTGCTGCGCAGCGCGCTGACCGCGGACGAGCTGACCGCCCTCGACCTGGGCGAGCCGTTCCTCGCCCGGTACGGGGCGCCGTACGTGGTCATGCACCGCAGCGACCTGCTCGCCATCTTGTACGACGCCTGCCTGGCCGCGGGGGTCGGGCTGCAGGCCGGCCAGGACGTCGTCGCCGTGACTGGCGATGACGGCGCGGCCGCCGCCGAATGCGCCGACGGCACCAGCTACCAGGGCGCGGCGCTGATCGCCGCCGACGGCCTGCACTCCGGCATCCGCGCGCTGTTCTCCGCCGACCAGCCGGTCTGCTCGGGTTTCGCCGCCTACCGCGGCACGGCCCGGATCGACGAGGTGACCGCGCGGTCCGAACTGGACGAGGTGGTCGCCTGGATCGGCCCGGACCTGCACTTCGTGCAGTACCCGCTGCGCGCCGGGCAGATCTACAACCAGGTCGCCGTGTTCCGCAGCCGCCGGTACGCGGCCGACCCGGGGCTCGCCGACGGCGAGTGGGGCGGTCCCGGGGAACTAGACGATGCGTTCGGGACCTGCTGCGCCCAGGTACGCGAGGCGACCGGTTTCCTGTGGCGGGACCGGTGGTGGCCGATGTACGACCGGGAACCGCTGGCGGGCTGGACCCGCGGCCGGATCGCCCTGCTCGGCGACGCGGCGCACCCGATGCTGCAGTACCTGGCCCAGGGTGCCTGCCAGGCCATCGAGGACGCGGACGCGCTGGCCCGCGCCCTGGCTGGCTGCCCGGGGCCGCAGCTGATCGGCAAGGCGCTGGCCGGATATCAGGCCGAACGCGCCGAGCATGCCGCGCGCGTGCAGCGCACCGCCCGCACTTGGGGCGACATCTGGCATGTCAGCGGCGTGGGCGCGCTGCTGCGGGACGAGCTGTTCCGCCGCCGCCCCGCCGACGATTACTCCTACACTGACTGGCTCTATGGGTCACGTGTCCTTTGACAGTCATCCATGTGTTCGTTTAGCGTCGTTTGTCCCGTGTCAACCTCTGCTCTGGGGGCAAGCGTGCAGCGGATGCCTGCGGTCTCACGTCCCGCCTGGATGCTGGCCCTTTCCGGCTTCGCCGACCGCGGCGGCGGCCCGCGCCGCTCGCCGGTCGAGATCGTCGCCACCATGGGCACGTACCTGACCCGCACCCAGGCCGCCGAGGTGTCCGGGCTGCGCGCCGGGCCGTTCGGCCGCTGGGCCGACGGGGTCACCGTGATGCGCGAGGACTGCGCCGCCTTCGCCCGCCACTGGCAGGCGCACAACGACCAGGTGCTTTGCCTCGACGGGCCGTTGTGGGTGGTGCTCGGTGACTCGACCGCACAGGGCCTCGGCGCCCACAGCCCGGACGGCGGCTACGTCGGCCAGGTCCTGGCCGAACTCCGCCGCCAGACCGGCTTGCCCTGGCGGGTCCTTAACCTGTCCATCTCCGGCGCGCTCACCCGCGACGTGCTCGGTGCCCAGCTGCCCCTAATGCCGCCCCACGCAGACCTCGTGACCTGCGGCATCGGCATCAACGACATCCTGTACACCAACCCGGCCAAGCTGTTCGCCGGCCTGCGCACGCTGATCGCGGCCCTCCCGGACCAGACCGTGCTGCTCGACCTGCCGCTGCCCGCGGGCTGCTGGGGCTTCCTCGGCCGGGCCAGCGTCCCCTACGTGACCCGGATCAACCGGACCATCCACCAGGCCGCCGCCGCCCGCGGCCTTCCCGTCGCCGAGGTCTCCGCGCACTTCCTGCCGCCCTGGTCAGGAAAGTTCGCGTCCGACTGCTTCCACCCCAGCCAGGACGGCTACCGCGACTGGGCCCGCGCCCTGCTAGACGTCGTCAATTCCACCGAACGGACCGGGCGCGTGCCCTGGTGATGCCCGCAGGCCGTTGACACCGAACCGCCCCCGTGATCCGCTCTGGATACACGGGAACATGGCGGAGGGGGGCCCGATGAGATGCCGCGTGCAGTCGGGCGGTACGACGGTCCAGGCGATCGCGGGCAACCATGCGGTCTTCTTCGGGTTCGACCTGACCGAGGACGCGCGCCCTGGGTGCCTCGGTTTCGCGCTGCACCGCGTGGACCGGACCGAGAACGAGGCGTACTTCCTCAGCGGCTTTAAGACGTTCAGGTCGGTGGTGCCGCAGCCGTCGTCCACGGTGATCTACCCGAGCGACAAGCACCCGATCCAGGGCATGTGGTGGGGTGACTACACCGCCAAGCCCGCGCATCAGTACGAGTACACGGTGGTGCCGGTATACGGCTCGCCGAAGAACCTGTCGATGCCCGACGCGAACTCGGCCACGGTCGAGATGTCGACGGGAAACCCCGACGAGGGCATCCACGGCGTCTACTTCAACCGCGGCGTGGCCGCCAGCCAGGCCTACGCGACGAAGTTCGGCTCGGCCCCGGACAGCCTGCCGCCGGACAAGCGCGCCGAGGCCATGACATGGCTCTCCCGCGGGCTGCACGAGGCGTTGATCGCGTTCATCACCCGGGACGCCTCGCCGGGCCTGGCCATCCGCGCCGCGGTGTACGAGTTCACCGAGCCGGCGGTGCTGGCCGCCTTCGCCAAGGCCCGGGAGGCCGGTGCCGACGTCCGAATCGTCTTCCACGACAAGGGCGACCAGGGCCAGGCCAACGAGGACGCGATCAAGCAGGCGAACCTGGATCCGGCCATGCTGATCAAGCGCACCCATCCGGTGATCGCGCACAACAAGTTCATCATCCGCTGCGATCGTGCGGCGGACGGCTCGCTCCTGCCGAAGGAACTCTGGACCGGGTCGACCAACCTCAGCGAGGGCGGCATCTTCGGCCACTCGAACGTCGGCCACGCGGTGCGTGACGCGACGGTGGCTGACGCGTACCTGGAGTACTGGACGGAGCTCTCGGCCGACCCGACCGGCAAGCCGCTCAGGCAATGGGTCTCCGCGCACAGCCCGTTCGCCGCCGACGCCTTGTCCGGCGCCGGCATCCATACCCTGTTCAGCCCGCGGACCGCGCTCGATCCGCTGGACTGGTACGCCGAGCGCTTCACCGCCACCGCGGGCAGCACCCACCTCACCCTGCCGTTCGGCCTGGACAATAAGCACTTCGAGCCGCGCCTCACGGCGGTCCCGGCGAGCGATGCCACGCTGCGCTACGTCATGCTCGACCAGGCCGACGACCATCAGGCCATCTGGAGCGCCAACCACGCCGTCCAGGTCGCCGTCGGATCGGAGGGCGGCCCGAGCTCACTGACCCGATGGGCCGGGGAGAGGCTCACCGGGTTCAATGCGCACGTCCCCTACCTTCATACCAAGATCCTGCTCGTTTCCCCATTGGCCGCCGCGCCCGTCGTGATCTCGGGGTCAGCCAACTTCTCCGAGGCGTCCACCACGGACAACGACGAGAACATGCTGATCGTGGTCGGGGATACGGACGTGGCGGACGTGTACTTCACCGAGTACGCCCGGATCTTCCAGCATTTCTATGCGCGCTGGTGGGCCGCCCACCTCGACCCGCACGGGTCGGACACGCACAGCTTCCTGACCGAGGACGACAGCTGGCAGCAGCGCTATTTCGACCCGGAGAGCCCGAAGCACGCCGAACGCCTCCTCTACAGCTCCCAGGTCCAGGACAACGTTTCCTGAGCGCCCGACTGAAACCCTCCAGGCGGCATCGTGAGCATCAACTGGCGGGCTGGTAGCGGCAGTGTTGTCGCAGGGCCGATATTCGGTAGACGCCACGGGATACGTGATTATCCTGGTTGCATGACCGTCACGGTGCGCCTGCTTCTCGCCTGGCCGCGCTGACCGCAGATCCCGTCAGCGCGGCAGCCCCTCATGCGTGAGGGGCTTTTTCCTTCCCTGCGGACCAACGGGAGAAGCCATGGCTGAAGACAGACCGCCGTTCTGGTACGACGCGCGGCTGGCCGGCGAGATCGAGCGACGCTGGCAAGAGCGGTGGGAGCGGGAAGGCACCTTCCGCGCCCAGGATCCCGGCGCCACCGCGCGGCCCAAGTTCTACCTGCTCGACTTCTTCCCGTACCCCAGCGGCATCGGCCTGCACGTGGGGCATCCGCTGGGCTACATCGGCACCGACGTGTTCGGCCGCTACCAGCGCATGACTGGCCGCCACGTGCTGCACCCGTTCGGCTTCGACACCTTCGGGCTGCCCGCCGAGCAGTACGCGATCGACACCGGCCAGCATCCGGCCGTCACCGTCCGGCGGAACGCGGACGTCATGCGCCGCCAGCTGCGCCGGCTGGGACTGGCGCACGATCACAGCCGCGAGATCATGACCAGCGATCCGTCCTACTACCGCTGGACGCAGTGGATCTTCCTGCGCATCTTCAACAGCTGGTACGACCCGGTGGCCGAACGGGCCCGCCCGGTCACCGACCTGATCGCCGAGTATGCGTCGGGTCGGCGCGCCACGCCGGACGGCCGCCCCTGGCGCGATCTGACCGCGGCCGAGCGGGCCGATGCCGTCGATGCGCACCGGCTGGCCTACCTGTCGGAGCAGGTCGTCAACTGGTGCCCGGGCCTGGGCACGGTGCTGGCCGACGAGGAGGTGACCGACGAAGGCCGCAGCGCGGTCGGCAACTACCCGGTGTACCGCAGGCCGCTGCGCCAGTGGATGCTGCGCATCACCGCGTACGCCGAGCGGCTGCTGGCCGGCCTGGACGAGGTGGACTGGCCGGAGCACGTCAAGCGCCTGCAGCGGAACTGGATCGGCCCCAGCGGAGGCCCCTACCACCTGAAGGACTGGCTGTTCTCCCGTCAGCGCTACTGGGGCGAGCCGTTCCCTGTCGTCTACGACGAGGCCGATCCCGGCCCGGGGAGCCGGCCGATCGCGCTGCCCGAGGACATGCTGCCGGTGACGCTGCCGGAGATGACCGATTTCCGGCCGGTGCCGCAGGACGACGCCAGCGATCCGGTGCCCGCGCTGGCCCGCGCGCCCGGCTGGGCGCAGGTCACCCTGGACCTGGGCGACGGCCCGCGCCGCTACCGCCGCGAGCTGAACGTCATGCCGCAATGGGCCGGGTCCTGCTGGTACTACCTGCGCTATCTGGATCCCGGCAACGACACGGCCCTGGTCGGCAAGGACGTCGAGCGGTACTGGATGTCGCCCTCCGGCGTCGACCTGTACGTCGGCGGCGTCGAGCACGCGGTGCTGCACCTGCTGTACGCGAGGTTCTGGCACAAGGTCCTGTACGACTGCGGTGTCGCGTCGAGCCCGGAACCGTTCGGGCGCCTGTTCAACCAGGGATACATCCTGGCCGACGCCTTCACCGACGCGCGCGGCCTGTACGTGCCCGCCGCCGACGTGACCCGCACCGGTGACGGCTGGCAGTACCGCGGCCAGCCGGTCACCCGGCGGGCCGGGAAGATGGGCAAGAGCCTGAAGAACGGCGTCAGCCCGGACGACATCACCGACGCCTACGGCGCCGACACGCTGCGGCTGTACGAGATGGCGATGGGCCCGCTGGACGGCGACCGGCCGTGGCGTCCCGCCGACATCACCGGCATGCACCGGTTCCTGCAGCGCCTGTGGCGCCTGATCGTCGACGAGTCCACCGGCGAGACGCTGGTCGTCTCCGGCGCGGGCCTGGATGACGCCACCGCGCGGCTGCTGCACCGCACCATCGCCGTGGTCCGCGAGGACTTCGCCGCGCTGCGCTTCCACACCGCGATCGCGCGGATCATCGAGCTGACCGCGCACGCGTCCCGGCTGCCGCGCATGCCGCGCGCCCTGGCCGAGCCGCTGGTCCTGATGGTCGCGCCGCTGGCCCCGCACCTGGCCGAGGAGCTGTGGCAGCGGCTGGGCCACGCGGGCTCCCTGGCCTACGAGCCCTTCCCGCAGCCTGACCCGGCCCTGGTCGCGGACACGACCGTGACCCTGCCCGTCCAGGTCAACGGCAAGGTCCGCTTCACCATCGAGGTGCCCGCGTCCGCGACCCGTGACGACATCGCCGGCCTACTGGCCCGCCACCCCGCCTACCCGCGCGACGACATAGCCCGCCTGGTCATCGTCCCCGGCAAGATCGCCAGCATCGTCCTGCGCTAGGACGGCGTCAGCGGTCGCCGAAGATGTTCCTGAGCTTCGAACGCACGTCCCTGGCTGTGTACCGGGCGAACAGAGCGGCTATCCGCGCCGGATTGGCCAGATCATCGTCGTCCGCGGCCAGCGCCTCCTCCGGGATGTCGATGTGGATATCGCCGCCCACCACGACGTCCCGCAGTTCCCACCGCGATACCGGCTTAGACCCCGCGTGGTAGATCAGGCGCAGCAGGATGCCCAGCTCAGTGTCGGCTACCACGTCATCGGCGAACCACATCTCCGCCGGGACCGGGCC
>Ga0207674_10000751_pt1 | contig 42444 bp, 38 predicted proteins | sample KBSCornC72_FD_184303 | JGI IMG/M metagenome (GOLD analysis project Ga0207674, IMG submission 184303) | Corn rhizosphere microbial communities from Kellogg Biological Station, Michigan, USA - KBS Corn C7-2 (SPAdes) (version 2) | ecosystem: Host-associated > Plants > Roots > Rhizosphere > Soil ... | reverse complement strand
GAATACGGACCCTGGCTACGGGTGAGGCTCGTTACAATCCACTCTCGTATCACAACGGCTCCGTCTGGCCCCATGACAACGCCTTGATCGCGGCCGGCCTAGCACGCTATGGCTTCAAGAATCTGGCTGGCAAGATCCTTCTGGCACTCATGGACGTCAGTAGCAACTTGGAGCTCCATCGCCTGCCAGAGCTATTCTGCGGGCTCGATCGGCGGGAAGGGGAAGGGCCGACACTTTACCCCGTCGCCTGCGCCCCGCAGGCCTGGGCTGCCGCTGCCCCGTTCCTCCTGATTCAGTCATGCCTAGGACTCATCGTGCAGGGGGCACATAATCGGGTGGTATTCACCCGTCCTGCGCTCCCCGAAGGGATTCCACACCTCTCGATTCGAGGCCTACGCGTAGGCGAGGCCTCGGTTGACCTGCTCTTTGAACGCGAGTTCGATAGCGTGCGCGTGCAAGTCTTGGAAAAACAGGGCGATGTAGAGGTCGTGGCGACCTTGTGACGAGCGTCATCCCGAAGTCCCGGCGTTCACTTGTGCTTCCTCGGGAGTTCCGCTGGCCTGCCCCGATCCCTGTGCGGTTACGGGTATCGACGCCTAGGATGTGTCGTTAACGTGGAAATAAACGTCAGCTACACACTTAAGGGCCTTACCTGAACCTTCTGCTCGGCTTAAGGACATCACCGGATAGCTATTGCTGGAGCAGCCGCTTAGCTTGGTAACAACCAAAGCTTGGAGGCTTGCATGACCAGAGCAGGAGTGTTCCTCACAGCCGCATTGGCTGCTGCCTCGCTTGGGTTGTTTGCGCAAGACCATTCAACTAGCGCAGCGTCCCCCAGCGCGGCGTCGACCTCGGCAGCGGTCACACAGACAAGCAGTCAAAACCCAACCAGTAACCCCGCGGCACAGCAAGGGACTCCGAGCAATTCCGCGCAGAGCACCCCGGCTGCCCGCGATTCGTCTCCCAATGCGACAACATCGAGCTCGAACCGCGCCATCCAAGGTTCGAACGACGCGGCAACGGCCAATGGTCAGCTGCCACAAACTTCAACGATCTTGCCACTTCTTGGTCTGATAGGTTTAGGCTCACTTGTTGCCGGTCTTTTTGCGCGCCGGTAGTATTTATGCAGGTCCTCGGGACCAAGCCCTCGGGTAAGAGACGCCATCGTCTTGGACGCTCGCAGTTGATCCTGAAAGCTGGATCCTGGCGGCCTGATGAAAGCCTTATCAAACCTAAGTTGCTGGCGAGCAAACGCCAGCTGGCGGCATACCTACTCATCGTCAGTGGAAGCGTGCTCTGCACGGGAGTGCTAGGCACCTATTCCTGGATGTACTGGAAGCAAAGATCGCTCCTGCGACAGTGGAACGAAGAACTCGCCACACGTGAAAACCTGACCAAACTTTCCATCCCCCGCATCAGGCTCGAGGACGTCGTTTTGGAGGGCGTAGACGCACGTTCGCTGCTCCTCGGGCCGGGTCACATGCAGAATTCTGTCGAACCTGGCATGCGCGGTAATGCGGTCATTGCCGGGCACAGGGACACCTTCTTTCGCAAGGTCCATAAGCTACGCCCGGGGGACGATATCTACGTTCTACGTGATGGGAAGCGGTTCCATTACAAGGTCACCGTCCGGAAGATTGTGCAAGCCGACGACCTGTCGGTCTTAAGATCTTCGGACAAGACCGAACTTACCCTCATCACCTGCTACCCTACGCACGCGATCGGCCCAGCCCCGGAGAGGCTCGTGGTGGTTGCTCAGATGGCAGGCCCGCGTCCAGGCGCGAGCCCGGGCGCCTTGCCGATGAGTGGCGTCATCCCGCTATCCCCGGTAAAATAGCTTTCGGTCCAGGTATAGCTCCGTTTGCTGTGAAAATTCCTGCATCGAATGCCTTATGGGAGCAATCCAACCAAAAGTAAGCGAACCGGTCAGTGATGAACTGGCCCTGGTCGAAGCGGCAAAGGCCGGAGATGACGCGGCTTTTGAAGAGTTAGTCCGTCGCTACGATCGCAACGTTTTTCGCATCGCGCAGCACATTACGCAGAACCGTGAGGATGCAGAAGACGTTGTGCAGGACGCGTTCGTTAAGGCGTACACCAATCTCAAGCAGTTCCAGGGGCAATCGAAGTTTTACACCTGGCTCGTGCGGATTGCGGTGAACGAGGCGTTGATGAAGTTGCGGCGGCGTCGGCCGGAACGCACGGTTTCGCTCGACGAGGATGTGAAGACCGAAGACGATTCGGTTCCACGTGAGGTCGCTGACTGGAGTCCGAACCCTGAGCAGCAGTACACTCAAGCCGAGCTCCGGGATATTTTGGACAGAACGATTCACGGACTTCCGGCAACGTTTCGTACGGTTTTTGTGCTGCGTGACGTAGAAGGACTTTCGACGGAAGAAACTGCCGACGCGCTCAATTTGAGCATTCCGGCCGTAAAGTCACGACTGCTTCGGGCGCGCCTGCAATTGCGGGAGCGTTTGAATAAATTCTTTCAAAGACGAGAGCGAGCTAATGGATTGCAAAACCCCGTCAGTGGAGATGGTAACCAGTGAAGTGCTCTGAATTTCTCCACGAACTCACCGACTACCTGGACGGCGTCATTGATGCCGGCACAAAATCCGAACTCGAAGAGCACCTGGCTTGGTGCCACAACTGCTATGTTGTGTGCGACACCACCAAGAAGACGATCGAGATTTATCGCGATTCCAAGCTCTACGAATTGCCTGAAAACCTCGAAACCAAGCTCCGGTCGGCCATTGCAGCCCGCTGCAAGTCCCACAAAAACAAGACTTCCGAGGGAAAAGCGTAGCCGCTGAATCCCTAGAAGGTCTTTCCCTGCTCGATTCAGGCGGCATTCAGTCGAACCCTTTTCCGTGAAACAGAATCTAAGGTAAGTAGAAGCCGGAGAGCGTACCCCCAGTTCTGCCCACGGCTTTCTGTGGAGGTAGAGGGATGTTCTCCCGGATTCTGGATATGTTGTTCGGTTGCACCCACAATCGCTACAGTTTTCCCATCACTGTGAAAAAGGGCGCGCGCAGCCGCGCTGCCTTCCCCACCGGAACCTATGTAGTTTGCCTTGACTGCGGCAAAGAAATGTCCTACGACTGGAAGAAAATGAAGATTATCCGCTCCAGGCCCGAGCATCTTGCGGTGCCTTCACTGGCGACGACCAAGGAAGCGGCATAGCTTCTCCGCTCTTCGCCGCGCTTTGCGCCTATCCCCTTTTTGACTAACCGCCTGAAGGCCCATGGATTTCAGGAGACCTAGGGCTGCCGCGCGGAGATCGGGCTACCAAAAAGAAACGAAAGCGAAGCAGGAGAAGTTTTGCTGCCCACAAGTCTCAGGATCGCTGCACGCACGCTGGTCAACGCTGCGCAGCGCAACCTTTCCGGATATTGCAAGGGATGAAAGCTGCAGGCAAGAAAAGACGGGACTCGCGTCCCGTCTTATCTTCTCAGGTTCTCAGGCTTCTCAGGACCCGCTTACTGCTGCGGATCGTCTGGACGACGCTTTAAGGTTGGACGGCCGTCGTCTGTAGTCTTGTCATCACTTCCGTTCTTGTCCGTGGTTGAGGCACGCCGCAAAGTTGGCTTTTTCGAGTCCTTCTGGTCGTTCAGCTTGCGGCGGTTCTCGATCGACGCCAAACGGGCTTTAACCTCGTCAAATTCCGAACTGGAAACTAGGTACTCCGCTTTCGCTGGCAAGATCTTCGAGATTTCGTCCTGTGATCTCCCGATTCTGTCAGGAGTTTGCGGGTGCGTAGAGAAAGCTTTCGAAATCGTGCCCGGCTTCCTTTTTTCCTGGACCTGAACTTTTTCAAAGAAGGAGATGAACGCCGCCGGATCATATCCGGCTTTGTACATGTATTGGACGCCGAGATAATCTGCTTCCGCCTCAAATCCGCGTGAGAACTTCAAAAACGTGAGCGGGACTGCCAATCCAGCGCCCTCATACGCCGCATAACCGATCGGGCCACCCACGAAGATCAGCGGAATCGTCATCATCTGCATCAGGGTTCCGCGTGTCTGTTCCCGAGCCGCATGGCAGGCGGCTACATGGCCGATCTCGTGCGCCATTACTCCTGCCAGTTCAGCCTCTTCGTCGGCGGCGAGAATCAGCCCGGAGTTTACGTAGAAAAAGCCGCCTGGCAACGCGAACGCGTTGATATCGTCGGAATCGATGACCTTAATCGTGAACGGAACCTGGGAATCGGAATTGCGCACCAAATTTTGGCCAAGGCGATTGATGTACTCGGAAACAACCGGATCATTGATCACCTTAGACTGCGATTCCACCTGCTGCGAAATCTGTTTCCCAAGGGCAATCTGCTTCTCCAGGCTGTACCAGTTACCCATGCCTTTCGCGCAGCCGACATTGCGATTTCCGATTGCGTCGATATCATCCTTGCCGCCGTCATGCGACACCTTGCCCGAAGGTTCGATGGCCGAGGCTGCGGGAGGCGCGGCGGTCGGCGTGGTTTCCTTGCTCTTGTCCTTATCAGCACCATACGTAAATGGCGCCGCGACAAACGCCAGCAGTGTTGCCGTCAAGCCGATCGCTCGTAATCTCATAAATTCTCCATTCAACCCCGAAGGGTGCCACTGCCCTGATTATAGCCCGCGCTAGACGAAGTTCTGCTCAGGACCTATAGAGTTGGACGCACCTTTCCCTGCGTAGGGTTAGCCAGCTTATTTGATGTACCCCTCACCTACCCAGATTCCCTCTTCGCTGGCGCTAGGTTGCAAAACATTCGTCAATACGAGAACATACCCGTTTGCCCTAGTACCTCTTTTTAGATAAGGAAGATGCCATCCATGGCTAAGAGCCAGAAGTCCGCTCGGACGAAGCAAGCCGGGAGCCAGACGGAGCCCTCGAAAATTCTGCCCGCCAAAGGCAAGCTCGGGGTCATGATTCCCGGCATGGGGGCAGTCGCCACAACGTTTGTTGCCGGGATAGAGGCTGTGCGCAAGGGCCTTTCGAGCCCAATCGGTTCGCTTACTCAGATGGGAACGATCCGTCTGGGCCGCCGTACGGAGGGACGCTTCCCACAGGTGAAAGAATTCGTTCCGCTGGCGGCGCTCAATGACCTCGTTTTTACCGGCTGGGACCCCTTTGATGACGACATGTTCACCGCCGCAAAAAAAGCCGGCGTTCTCGAAAACGACCTACTCGACCAGATCAAGCCATTCCTGAGCACCGTAAAGCCTCGCCCTGCTGTGTTCGACCGCAACTACGTCAAGAAACTCGATGGCCATCACGTGAAGAAGGGCAAGAACAAGATGGATTTAGCCGAGCAGGTCCGGGCTGACATTCAGGACTTCAAGAAAACCTCAGGAGCCTCCCGGCTGGTGACGATGTGGTGCGGCTCGACGGAGGTTTTCCTGCAGCCCACCGAGGCACATCAGTCCATAAAGGCCTTTGAGAAAGCCATGCAACAGAACGACGAGGCCATTGCCCCGTCGATGATCTATGCCTACGCATCCCTGATAGAGGGTGTACCGTTCGCAAATGGGGCTCCCAACCTGACCGTTGATCTCCCAGTCATGCTTGAGCTTTCCCGCAAGAACGACGCACCAATTTGCGGAAAAGATTTTAAGACGGGCCAGACGCTCATGAAAACCATTCTGGCTCCTGGATTCAAGGCTCGACTGCTCGGACTTGCCGGATGGTTTTCGACCAACATTCTCGGAAACCGCGACGGCGAGGTGCTCGAGGATCCCGGGTCGTTCAAAACCAAGGAAGAATCAAAGCTTTCTGTTCTGGAGCACATTCTGCAGCCCGACCTGTATCCTGAGTTGTACGGCAAGTTCACTCACAAGGTCCGGATTAACTACTATCCGCCACGTGGTGATAACAAAGAAGGTTGGGATAACATCGACATTTTCGGGTGGCTCGGCTATCCGATGCAGATCAAGGTGGATTTCCTCTGCCGGGACTCAATCCTGGCTGCTCCGATCGTGCTTGATCTTGTCTTGTTCCTCGACCTGGCGAAACGCACCCCGGAACTCCAAGGCATCGGCATTCAGGAATGGCTTAGCTTTTACTTCAAGTCTCCCATGACGGTCCCGGGCCTCTACCCCGAGCACGACCTGTTCATCCAGCTCATGAAGCTGAAGAATACGTTACGTCACTTGAAGGGAGAAGAGTTAATCACCCACTTAGGACTGGAATATTACGATTGAGGATTTTCTCGATCCTGTCCTGTGCTCGCGATGACAAACGACGCGCTCAGGCGCGAGAAAATAGCGATCGAAGTGTGACCGAGCGAAACCTCTCGCCACGCGAGCAGTACCAGAGGTGCCCGGACGACATTTTCCCCGATCCGCAGAACGTGAGCCCAGCAAGTCTAACCACATCGCAGTGCTGTCCAGTGCGAATGGTTGCATGTTGACCGGCTTCCGCTCTCCCACACCTCGCGAGACGCTGCTTTGAGAACTCGGTTTCATGATGCGAATCGCTCCATCGGGGGCAGCCCCTCCATCACCCTTCCGCTTTGAAATGTAAGCAGCCCTGCTCCGAAAAACATTGGTGAGGATGGCGCTCGGTTGCTTCACGAAAGAGTCTCGATTGCTGAACTTCTGTGCGCATTTCCTGTTTCGTCAGAGCTATAATTCATCCGCGCCTTCGTTTTCCTCTTCCCCCAGGAGGCAGTATGGCTGATGTAAATTGGCAGGCGTTGTACACGGCTGCCTTGTCCGAATCTGACCCTCACCGGCTCTATGGCAAGATCGAAGCTGCCCGTCGAGCCATCCGGGAACGCCTCGACCAACTGGATGATGCTGAGAATTCCCGTGAGCGCGAACAACTGGACCGCGCTCTGCACGCCCTGTTTACTCTTAGCGCGCGACGTAGATCGGCTTAAGATGCCGGCGACGCGATTTTCTCGCCGGCACCACCTTTCTCCCGTACGACGAAGTTCCCGCTGCTAGAATCTGTTGATGTTCTATCGCTCCGATAATCGCGCGCCGGACCAGCTTCGTCCGGTCAACATTCAACCGGAGTACGTTTCGACTGCAGAGGGTTCGGTTCTGATCGAGGTGGGAAACACGCGAGTCATTTGCACCGCATCGATCGAGGAGTCTGTTCCCGTCTTCTTGCGGAACAGCGGGAAAGGATGGGTAACAGCCGAATATGGAATGCTGCCTCGCGCCACCTTGACCCGCACCACCCGTGAATCGGCGCGCGGTAGAATTGGCGGCCGCACCCATGAAATCCAGCGGCTGATCGGCCGTTCCTTGCGGGCGGTCATGGATTTAGAAAAACTCGGCGAGCGCTCCATCCTACTTGATTGCGATGTGATTCAGGCCGACGGCGGAACACGCACCGCCTCCATCACTGGTGCCTTCGTGGCTTTAAAGCTTGCCCTGTCGAAACTCGTTCAGGCTGGAACATTGAGTTCCATGCCCTTGCGCGATTCAGTCGCCGCGGTCAGCAGCGGAATTGTTGAAGGGCAGCCCTTACTCGATCTTTGTTATGAAGAAGACTCCCGCGCCGACGTAGATATGAACTTGGTGATGACCTCGGCGGGCAAATTCGTCGAGGTACAAGCGACAGCGGAACATCAAGTGTTCGATGATTCGGAACTCGATGCCATGATCCAGCTGGCACGTAACGGGATCAACACCCTTCTAGAGAAGCAACAGGCGGTACTCGGAAAGCTTGAGGCGCCTTCACGGTAAATCCGCCGTGGAATATCACAATGATATGGTCTTTGCCCTTTTTCCGACCCCGTTCCGTTTTCGTAACAAAACAGCGATTTTTGTTTATAACGGCGATCATGTCATCACAATGGTTGTACTTGCAGACCGCCGGGCGCGGGACAAGGAATAGGCGTTGACCCCCTCGAGACGCTCACCCTTCTGAAGCACCGCGTCCGGCAGCATTCTCCCCTGGCCAATCGGCGATCTCTCAAATGAGACTAGGAACTCCAGCTTTAGCCGAAGTTGGTGGTTAGCCAAATGGCAATGACCAGCCAGGGATTAATTGCCGGATAGACCTATTCAAAGGCGCGAGTTCTCTGAATTTCCTAGAAAAGGAACGCACCCCACACTGTCGGGGGAATAATCTGTCCCGCAGGCAGGTCATGCAAGCAACCGACAACTTGGGTGGGGGATCCTCCGGCAACGCTAAGATTGGCCTGAGCAATCGCTTCGCCCGCCTTGCAGCCTGAAGTGGTGGAGTTCGCATCCGTTGGCCACGTGACACTCCCGTTCAGCACCGTGCCATGTTTACCTGTGCCGTTGAGGGAGAAAAAACTCCAGCTTCCGCCAACAACCGTTACCGACCCATTGAACGCAGGCTGCCCCACATAGCTGATCTGCAGCGACCAAAAGCCCTTGCCAGTGCCGGGGAAGGGCAAGAATCCTCCGGTTGGTTTAATGCCGGTCCATCCGGTAAACGTGGTGCCGCAGGTTCCAGCTTGGCCACCAAGAGTGCAGTTACGTCCCAAAAAGATTTCATAGCCGGAAACGGGGGTAAAGCTTTGCGCCGATGCGACGGCACAAAGGGCGAGGCTAGCTAACAAGGAAGTGGTAATGAGCGGAGAGCGCATGGGTTCCTCCTGGTGGAATTCGGACGGCGAAAACGGCAGAATTGTCCTCCGAGGAATAACCGGAGTCAATTAAAGAAATGTAAAGACCCAGCCACCGACCGGGAGTTTAGGTCCCATTCGCTTGGAGCTATCCCCCGGGGTGGGTCGAGGGTCCTTGGGAATCCAGCACGGGGCATAAAAAATCGGAGTCGGTGGGCATGACGCGATAGCCGGAAGTCGTTAAGACGTTCTGGACGCTTGCCTGTCCTGAACACCTGTCGGGGTGCTCGCTCGGGCGAGAGCAGTCCGAATTGCGACTCTCGCAAAAACGACCTGCGCATCGACTTGCAACGCAAGCTAGGGCTCGTTCCGAAACGCCAAGGAAGTCGCAAGAAGAAGGCCACGAAGTCTTTGGGTCTCGCGCACCCGTGCTCACGCCTCTAACCTAACACCGGTCTTTTTGGCGCATTTTGGCGTTTTGTACTCTGGCATGTCTGTGGCATTAATTCACGGGTGATGCTGTCAATCCGCCCAGACTCCGATTGGAAGCCGTTATACGAGGCAGCTCTCCAGGAAACTGACGAGAGCAAACTATCCGAACGTATCTCCATAGCCAGAAACGCGATTCTGGACAGAATCGAGGAAAGCCTCAGCAATCCTTCTCCTGCTGAGCATCAGGTCATGAACGAAGCACTCCGAAACCTACGCAGGCTGGCCGGACTGGTGACACCAAGGGTGGCCGCCTAACGCCCAGTGCTTAAGGATTTAACTTCCAGTATCCGTTGAGTGGAGCCCGCTGTACCTTCTGCTGACTTAGCAGTAGATTCAGCGCGGTCGCGACTGCTTCCTGGCGCTTCCGCAGTTGCTCTGCTAAGTCTTTTTCGCTAACCACAACGTCTCCAGTCGGAAACCGTCGATGAACGCTTTTGCCGTAAGTCGAGATTCGTTCGGCGAGTAAATGCAGTTCTTTCTGGTTTTTAAGTCTGGTACGTCTCGCTTTTGTTTCCTTCGATTCGAAGGCCCGAATACTCGCAGCGGCCATGCCCAGGGCCGAAGCGAGCAAGAGCAAGTACGAGTACGGAGAACCAGATGAGAAAAAAGTCTTGAAGGATTGCATAGCTAAAACTCTGATTGTCAGTGCGCGAACAGAGTATCAGCGGTTTGGAGAAACCACGACATTACCTGAGTCCTGTGTCAATTGGGCGAGGCCTTTCTGGCCATGTCCTTCGACCTCTTTCGCGAATCGGTGGAGAAGTTCGCGGTCGAATGGCTTGCCCTCAAGCTCGCGATAAACCCTGCGGGCGTATTCCTCGCAATCTGGTCGTAGCTCTCGCGAATTGCTGTTGTACGGCCGTTGATCACAGTCAGACGTAGTCAGGATGATGCTGAGGGTAAATGAAATACGTCCGCACGCTGGAAAAAGCCGCCCGGTGAACTTCTACGAGCTCACAACGTTCGCAAACGAACCGTATGTCCTGCACATCGGCTTGCGTCATTAAGCATGGGACGACGGTATCGTGTCCGCAAGCCTGCACGAGCGAGTCCACACCTCGTGGGGTCGCGCTTGAAACCTGCGGCCGTTATTATTCCAGAGCGGGCGCACAATGATTTTGGCGGACATGCTTTTATCGCTGATTCAAGCTTCAAGAAGGAATCCTAACAGCACGCTACGGCTCTTCCGGCATTTTGGTGCGGCAGGATTGTTCTTCTTGGCGATTCTGGACGGGACTCCCTTCCCCACTTTTGGCGGACCGGACATCCTCCTTGTTATTCTCGTGGCAACTCGTCGCAACCCTTGGTACGAATATGCTGCTGCCGCAACTGTCGGTGCGGTTCTCGGTGCCTACATCACCTTTCGCTTGGCAAGGAGAGCGGGTCAAGCTTATTTGGAGAGCACGTTTGGTCGAAGGAGAATTCCCAAGCTTCTAAAGGCGTTTGACCGGTGGGGAACGGGCGTTCTGCTGGCCTCATCTGCTATTCCAGTTCCGTTGCCGACCAGCGCATTTTTCGCTGCCGCAGGTGCCTCGAACGGATACAGCACTTCTAAGTTTGTTAGCGCTGTAGCGGTTGCTCGCGCACTGCGCTACTCAGTAATAGGAATCATCGCGCACCTGTACGGACGACGCATGATTCGGGTGCTGAGGCACCCCACACAATATTGGGGATGGCTCCTTGTTTTCGGCGGACTCTTCGTTGCACTCATCATCGCGGGAGTCGTCCTAAATAGGCGCATTGCCGTAGCGAGTTCATAACACTGGCGAGGACATCATGCGCCCCCACCGGAAGCCCGGTTTCCATCAAGCCTGGCTTGGTTTTCCGATACTGCGCCACGTTTTGTATCCCATCGCCGCCAGGGCGCGAGCGGCGTATTGCTGGGTTCATGGCGTCTACCCGCAATACCTCACGAGCCTATTTGTCTGGCAACAGTGATGTGGCGAGGTCATAATTCAGACGGGATTGGTAGCTTTATTTTGAGGTCGATGGGCGAGATTGTGCGTTCCTTGGCAAATCTCCCATCTCATATTTTCGATGTTCTGCAGGGCCTACGTCTCAATTTTCCCTTCTCGGGATTGCGAAAGCTCTGGTCGGCAACAGACGCCGAAATCGTGCCACAGGCGGAACCACGGACTCTGGGCCAGCATCTCGTCATGTCTCCGGTTTGCAGCAGACACATCGCTTGCGCTGAGCGGCCTGATATCCGGTGCTTCGAACATCTCCTCAAGCTGCTGGATTTCGTCAATGATGCGCTCGACATCCATAAGCACACAGTATAGCCAAACCCTGCTTGCAGCCCATCACGAACGTTGCACCTCCCGACCAGGGACCTGTTTACTACCGATTCGTCGTTCTTGACGACGTTGTGGTTGGTGCTTTGCAAGCTTGGCAAGATTACCGAGTGGGAAGTCGAGCCCTGCGAAGCAGGATCCGCGTTCGTCCTTGCTCCTGATGCAAGCCGGGACCAGAAGTCAGGGTGTGCTAAACTCAAGCTACTCACAAGGAGGCAGACCATGAAATATCAAGACGAACTCGCCAATCAGTCCTCCTTTCACGCGCTGCAGTAAGCGTCGTAAGGGATTCCCCTCCGAAAAACGCGTACAACGCGGTCTCAGGGTCGTACATGGATGCAAGGAGCTTATAGAAAAGCTCGGTCGCAATGACCTCTGTCCTTGCGGCTCAGGCCGCCGCTTTCAAGAAGTTCTGCATGCGGTCGGGCAATTACGACGGTAGCCGCCGCAACTACTTCTTTCCGCGAATGAAACAACGAACTGGCAACCGGGCAACTGCCCGCGGTGCGCATGGGTGTGTCTATGTACTTGAGATTTGTAGTTGCCGCAAGGCCGCCATGCATGTCATTCGGCTTCTGAATGAGGGCATCGAACTGATGCGATCGGACACGATCACATTGCCGCGTCCAGAGAAAGACTTGCTGATTACAATTCGTACCGGGAAATACGGTTCGCTCGACCTCGTGCTCGACTTGGCGAACAGGTTGTTTGCTGAACTGGAGAAGGCCGAAACGGGAAGCCGATTGCCGGAGAAGGTTGACAAAGCCCGAATCTCGACAGTCGTAAGCCGCACCTATTTGTCGTTTTGGAACCGCTCCGGAGTAGGGCACTCCTGACGAATCAGGGAGGCAGCTTTCGTGGCACGTGGGGAGGCAATTTGCACCTTGCGCTTGGTATGTTGCTTCGCCAATGCGGGCGCAAACCAGGATCCAACGATCACTGGACAGATGTTGGAACTGGTGTGCTACCATCGCTTTGCGATCGTTTTCGCGGGAGTAGTTCAGCGGTAGAACGCCAGCTTCCCAAGCTGGATGTCGCCGGTTCGATCCCGGTCTCCCGCTCCATCCTTCCAATCACTTAGCGAGTGGCTCATCCGGCTTGTGTGCTCAGAACGTTTCCCCTCCGCCTGTGTGCCGCAGGTCTGCCCGCATTTTTGCATAGCTCATGTCCTCAGAATTAATCCCCGCCTGGGACTGAACAATCTGCCCATCGCCAGCAAACCACCTCTACAATTCTGATTCAGGAATTGAAAACTGCGTAAAACCGCACTTCGGACAAACCAACACCTGCTGAAAGACCCAGACAATGGTTCTAGTCATCCTTCATAGCCGGGCCAAGCGAATGTTCATTTCAGCGGGAAACGTTCGAGATTGCGGGAACTCACACCGGAGACAGCTTATACAGGCTTCCAAGAACACTCCTGACATGGAAATCCAGTCGACGCTTGCGCTTCAGCCTGACTGGTAGATCTGACAGCTGACGGTACTGCGGACCAGATGGGACCATTTTATGCTCACATACTGAAGACTCCATCAAGTCCTCGCAGGCAACTTTGGTCGCAGCCTGCAAACCCCAACCAAGCCGAAAAACTGGACAAACAAAAATTAGAAGGAGAATACGATCATGTCTGCTAAAGATCCAAAAGAGGTTTTTGTCATGCTCCTTAGTAACGCACGTAATCACACGGAGCGAAGCATTAAAGCATATGAAATCATCGGGCAAGCGGCCGAGAATCCAGATGTAAAGGAGGCTTTGAAAGCGCGCGAGTTTATCGCCGAAGAGAATCTGAGAGCACTTGACGAGTGCTTTGAGATGATTGGAGCAAAACCGGTCCAGCTCAGTGGGAAATTGCAGGAAGTGTTCATGGAGGATTTCAAAAGAGAACTTGCTGAGATCCAGTCACCCGCGGCGCGGCATCTGTACATTCTTGCCAAAGCCACTCATCTCGCGCATTTGCGGTTTGCAGAGTACGCTGCTTTGATCATTGCCGCAGACGCAACTGAGAATTATGGTGTTGGCGTTCTCTTGGAGAGTGTACTTTCCGACAAGCTGGCATTTCTTGAGCGCGATCGCCGACTGGTTCGTCACCTCGCGGCAGGACGGGTTAAGGAGCGTCTGGCCGAGCGCCTCGCTGCATAGATTTGCTTGAACAGCGGCTCGGCGGGCCAGGACTCCACCGCCGAGCCTTTCCAGGTTCTTCCTTCGGCACACCTGATCGCGCATTTCGTCCAACAGCGCTCCGGAATGAAACTGAACCATCCTGAGGTCTGCCGCAAAATCGAACGGAGCACAGCGGACATTCGGGATCTCAAGTCGCTCTAGAAGTACCTCCAGAGCCCCTGAAATAGGCCGACGCACCTTCTCCCCCATAGGGCCTGGGCCGGGGTCAAAGGAACGATACAGAGATTTTATCGTCAGGCGATCGGCTTGGCTGAAAGCCATGCGGCGGCGATCAAACAGACTGTAATCACGGCGGAGAAAACGATGGGGATAGTGAAGGCGAATCGACAACTCAAGGCAGTGATCGCTACGAAGCAAACGACGAGGTTCCACGCAATACCGCGTACGCGTACCAGGGTCTCTGCCGGTAGGCGGCTCAGTTGCCACGCCAAAACTCCCGTGAACACAAGGAACACCGAGAGAAAGAATCCGAACGCGCTGAAGAAGTCCCAATATGTACGATTGAAACCAAGCGCGTCAAAATGAACGGATCGCATTAAGGCAAGAACCGCGTCAGCTCCCCACTCCGGGTTGTTCTGGCGAAAGCCAAATGTATGTCCAGCGGCGAAAAGCATCAGAAGCACCGCAGCGATTCGATAAAAAAGAGAAGCACGCATCTCTTGCCTCCGGAAATAACGGCGGCAGTGTACCACTGACCCTCATTGACAGTCGGCGAGGCGCCCTGGGGATGGCCTCAAAGAGCGTTGTAGATAAAGAGATGTTGTGTCCACTGATGATGGCGTCTTCCACGGATTTTCGGCCCTCATATATCGCGCATTTTGTAACAAATTAGCTCGAAATGTATATAATTCTGCGCGAACATCGCCGGGGAGAAGGACGATCTATGCCTGTAAAGCAGGGCAGCCTTGAACTATTGCAGCATCCCGCGTCCAAAGAACTCCTGAAATCAAGAATTCCAGCGCGTTTAGCCTACGTTTGGACTGACGGTTCTCCAAGAGTCGTTCCGATTTGGTTTCATTGGGATGGGCGAGAGTTTGTGCTAGGGTCACCGTCCAAAGCGCCGAAACTGAAAGCTCTGTCCAGGAATCCGAAGGTGGCGCTCACGATCGATGACAACAATTTTCCACACAAGGTACTGCTAGTACGCGGTACTGCTCGTTTGCAATCAATGAACGGAATCGTTCCTGAATATGCCTTCGCTGCGGAGCGGTATTTCGGAGAAGAGGGAGGGAAAGCTTGGGTCGCGCAGCTTACTTCCATGATTCAGGAGATGGTGCGCATCGCGATCACGCCAGAATGGGTTGGTCTCCTCGATTTCCAGACGCGCTTCCCAAGTGCCCTGCCGCTTTAAAGTCGATCTAATTGAAGGATTTGGCCGTCGGTTAGAATGTTCTCTCAACGATTCCCTCGCGTTCAGCGGAATACTAGCGACCTCAGCTCCCGACACTCTGCTTGTAGGCTTCGTCCATTTTGCACCCTGACAATTGCAGAGGTGTGGTCATGTTCTCAATCGCGTCATTCATCAGATCGTCGTGCTTCCAGTTCCCCTGCAAAGTGCGCGACATCTCCCGCTGAGAATCCGCTGCACCCGGTCCCTTCAGTTCTTGTCCGTTGGTTCCTTGTTGCAGGACGGGTATGCGGTTCGAGGGAGCATTGTATATATTGACCATAGCTTCTTGGGGTACCGCTCTCCTATGGCTCTCGTTATCCGGCGATCCAAGATTCATGGCGATGGTGTTTACACCACCACGCCCATCAGCAGGAAGCACATTGTTGTCGAGTACACGGGGCCGCGCCTGACCAACGACCAAGCCGATGCCATCTACGACCGCTCCCCGCGCACCTATTTGTTCGGCTTGACCGACGGTGACCACGTAATTGACGGTGACAATATTGCCGCTTTCATAAACCATTCCTGTGGTCCAAATTGCGAAGCTGACGAAATCGATGGTCGTGTGTTCATCCGCGCCATTCGCAACATCGCGGTCGGAGAAGAACTCTCGTACGATTACAACCTATACGACGGCGACCCGGATGATCCGGCTGACTGCTATTGCCGGGCACGCCACTGCCGGGGGACTCTTTACGCGGACCGAAAGCGAGCCCGTCCTTCTTCATCGAGTAAACCCATCAAGAAGAAGTCTCGCCGCTAGTCTTCAGACTAGAATGCTCCAACCCGCGTTCCGGTGCTTTCCGTTCGAAAAGGCCCGGAGTAGATTCCCTCATGCTTTTCGAAGCAGCGTTGGAAACCTGATCTTACGCGATCTTCGGCTCGCGAGTTTCTGGCGTTTTTAAGGGAATGGCTTCGTGTGTCTCGGTTGCTGGCACCCGAGCATCTAGGGCCGCGCTAAGGAATGCCTCGGCCCAATTTTGCACGCTGTAGGTACGGACAATGTCGCGCAGCAAACGCATGCGGGAACGCTTTTCTTCGACGGGCATGACACAAGCTTTGTGGATCGCCTCAGCGATACCCGCTAGATCGTTGGGGTTCACGACCAAAGCACCGTGCTGCAGTTCTGCACTGGCTCCCGCAAATTCGCTGATTACCACGACACCCAATTCGTCGACCTGGGCAGCGCAGAATTCTTTTGCCACCAAATTCATTCCATCTTTCAGCGACGTCACGAGCGCAATATCCGCCGCCCGGTAGTACGTGAGCAACTGCTTCCGCGTAAGATTCCGGTGCATGTAGTGGATTGGAACCCAACCGCCTTCGGTAAACTCACCGTTAATCTGACTCACCAACAGTTCGACTTCGCGTCTCAGTTCTTTGTAGTTGGGAATCTCTTCGCGGCTCGGGACCACCACCTGCAACATCGTCACCCGATGCCGCAGTTCGGGATACCGTCGCAGCAAAATGCGAAAGGCCCGAAGCCGTTCAGGAATTCCCTTGGTGTAGTCGAGCCGATCCACTCCCAGCACAAGAAACTTGTTCGCCAGTTCGTGCCGAAACTGCCGCGACAACTCTTCCACGTCGCGACTCGCAGCGTGGTTCGCGAATTCTTCAAACGCAATGCTGATGGGGAACGTTCCCACGCGGGTCTGGTGGGAATCGAGCGAGACTGAGCTGAACTGATTTTCTCGAACCGAATGCGCCTCAGGAACGATTCGCTCTAAACAGCTCACAAAATTCCAGCGATCGCGGTCCGTCTGGAAGCCGAGCATGTCATACTGCAACAAAGATTTCAGGATTGTCTTGCGCCAGGGTAGCTTCTCAAAAATGTCCGGCGCCGGAAATGGAATGTGAAGAAAGAAGCCAGCAGGTGTGGTGTTACCCACCTCGCGCAGATACCGCCCCATCAGCATCAGGTGATAATCGTGTGCCCAGATCACGTCTTTGCCGTTAGTCACGTCGACCGTGGCCTGGGCAAAACGTCGATTGACCCGCTGATATACCTCCCAGTATTCGGGATCGAAGTTGCAGCGGGAAGGCATGTCGTGGAACAAGGGCCAAATGATCTCGTTGGCAAACCCGGAATAGAACTTCGAGATTTCGTCGCGCGAGAGGGCGACCGGCTTAAAGCCGTAAGAACGCCCGCGCGCTGCCTTCTTTAATAACTCATTTGCATTAGGGGAATCGGCGGCTCCGGCCCACCCTACCCAGGAGCCGTGGGTAAAACGCCAAATGCTGTCAAGCGCCGTAGCCAGTCCGCCCGCGCTGCGGGACAACCGTGGCCCCCCGCCTCGGTGTTTGATCTCCACCGGCAGGCGGTTTGAGACGACGATGAGTCTTCCTTCCAGCTTCATCGTTGCGGTCCACAGGCTTGAAGCCAATCTCGCAAGAAATGCAGAAGTTCCTCGGGAGGCCGCAGCCAGACATCAGCAATCGTGGGACGGAGTTCAGGCCGAACCAGAACTGCAAGTCCCCGTCCTTTGATGGCGCGAAAGGCATTTTCGTCAGTACGGTCATCCCCAAGGTACGCAGGTGCAACATTTCGGCCCGCTTCGCCCAGAATGGTGAGAACTGCGTCCCCTTTGTTCTTTCCCGGGGCGCGAAGTTCCAATCCACCGTCAAACGACAGGAGTTCCAGGCCATGTTCTTGAACCAGGGGCTGGCCGATTTGGCGAACCTCGATTTCGGTGGCGCGTTGATCAGCGGGCGTCAGCCCGCGCCAATGTACGGCAATGCTTCCTGGCTTCGTCTCGATGCGGTCCCTGAGTCCATTGCCAACGAACGCGCGGCGTGCGGCCTGCAGGGCAAGACGGTGCTGAACCCCCGGCGCATCCACCTCGTACCTGCCATCGGCAAACAATCGCTCCGCCCCATGGCTTCCCCAAATCTCCGGCTGGGGATGGATTCCGCTCAGGAGTAGCAACTCGCGCGCGGAACGTCCGCTGATCAGAACCACCCGCGTGTTCGCTGCCATGATTTTCGAGATCAATTCCGGGATATCGCGATAGGGAAAGGCTCGCGTCCGGTCAGGCGTGAACGGAGCTAGAGTCCCGTCGTAATCGAGCAAGAGTAGGCGCGCAGACGCCCCACGTAATCGCGCGAAAAACGGCACACAAATTTCGTATTGTTCGGCGACTCTCATGGCGCGACTTCAGCTTGCGAAGAAAAACGGGACCACCCTTGAAGCATGGGACGTTGCAGCGCCAGCGACGAGGCAGTGGAATACCGGTACGCGCTGCAATTGATCCGGCGTAGCCCCAAGCCTTAACGCCAAATCACGGGACGAGTCTAGCATGGGCATCCAACTCAGATGCAGCTGGAAGTACATGCGTTGGTTGGAGCTTTGAATGCAGATAGTTGCTTTGTTTTAGGTCCAGCGGAACCAACGCAACGCTAGAAGAAACGACACCGCACCCCAAGCGACTAGCACGGAGATTCGTCCGGTTTGCGAGACCAGACTTGAGCCTTCAAGAATCGTTGCCCGCAGGGCGTCGTTCAGCGCGGTCAAAGGCAGCAGCTTAATGAACGTCTGCACCGTAGCCGGGAAGCGTTCATAAGAAAAGAACACACCCGAAAGAATCCACATCGGCATCATCACGATGTTAATCAGCCCACTGACGCTCTCGATCTTTTGCGCGCGGCTGGCGGTCAGAAGGCCGAGACCTCCGAACGAGATCGCCCCAAGTGCCCCCAGCAGAATGATGGTCGAAAAAGACCCAAGCACCCGCATGTGGAACATCAGGATTCCGAACCCAAGGAGCAGGGCGACTTCGATGACCATGAGGATCAATCGACTGCTAGCGAGTGCCATCAGAAAATCCGAACGCCGCATGGGTGTGGCCACAAAGCGCTTGAGGAGCTTGCGCTGCCGCATGTCCACCAGTGCAAACCCTATTCCCCACATGCCCGAGTTCATCAAGTTCATACCCAGCAGGCCTGGGATAAGGAAGTCGATGTAGCGTGAGCCGGGCTCTGAAGAGACGATCACACTTGTAGTCAACACATCTTTGCGGCCCGCCGCGGTCTCTAATGCATCATCCACCTCAATGTGAGATTGAACGCTCTCCGGACGAGCAGGATCGTAATGGTACTGAACCTTATCGGAAGCAATGGGCTCGACGATCAGATCGTACTTGCCAAGACGAAGCCCCTTGGCTGCCTGAAAATCGTCCACAATCTCTGCCCGGATTGCGTGCTTCTGCGGTGAACTTTGTACAAGTTCCAGAATGTGAGCGGCATTCGGACCGGCCAGAATTGCTATGGTGGTTCGGTCTGCGGGCTTGTTGCGGAACGCAAAGCCCAAGCCGAGTGCGAGCAGCAAAGGAAACACAAACACCCAGAACACGACTTCTTTTTCGCGCTTCAGCTCCAGCATGCGCGCGCCAAGCAAATGCCGGAATCCCGACCAGCGTCCATTCCGGGGAGCAAGCATGGGTTTCTGACTCTCATGCCGCGATGGTGTTTGCTGCGCTACCGTCATGACTTTCTCAAAAGGACCTAGTCTTCTCTCAAATGTCTCCCTGTCAAATTCACAAACACATCTTCCAGGCTGGCTTGACGCGTGTTCAGCCTTTCCAACTGGGCCGACCGCTGATCAACTTGCTCCAGGAGCGCAGGAATCGTGCGGTGGGGCTCGCGCACACTAAGGCAAATCACGCCATCCTCATTACGCGCGGAATCCACGCTCGGCAGCGACTGCCACGCGGCCGCATCTCCCAGTCCGTTTCCCGACAACGCGAACTCGACCACATGATGTCCACCCAGTCTCTCAATCAGATCCGCCGGCGAGCCTTCGGCAATCACTTGACCGTGATCAACAATCGCCAGGCGATCACACAGTCGTTCCGCCTCATCCATGTAGTGGGTCGTTAGCAACACGGTACCGCCATCATGTTGGAAGGCGCGGATGATGTCCCAAAGCTGGCGTCGACTTTGCGGGTCGAGACCGGTGGTGGGCTCGTCGAGAAACAACACCCGCGGCGACGCAACCAGCGCTGTAGCAACCGCGAGCCTCTGTTTCTGTCCGCCGGAAAGGTTCCCGACCAGGGCCTCAGATTTCTCGTTCAACTGCAACGCGCTGAGCACTTCATGCGTACTTCGCGGCTGTGTGTAAAAGCTGGCAAACAGTTCAATCGTCTCGCGAACCGTCAGCTTCTCCGAAAGTCGCGTCTCCTGTAACGAAATACCAATGTCCTCGCGCAGTTCTCGCGAATGCGTCTTCCAGCTCCGTCCTAGAATCGAGACTTCCCCAGAAGTTGGCTCTAGCAGCCCCTCAAGAATCTCGATGGTTGTTGTCTTCCCTGCACCATTTGGCCCGAGCAAGCCAAAGCACTCCCCAGGCTCTATGAGCAGGCTTAACCCGCGAACCGCCTCGACTTTCCCGTCGTACGTTTTGCGCAGATCGCGGCACTCGACGGCGGCAGTCATCGCTGTATTTTACCGGAGTTCCGAATAGGTCGCGCGAACTCAGGAATCCCCAAGAGGAACTTTGCGGTAAATTGGCGACCGCTCACTTCGTCTCGATAGTGAAAGAACGAGGGTATGTTTCATTCGAGCGTCGGCAAAGGTTCGGGTCAAGAAGAGATCTCTGGTCAGTGGGGGGCCCCCTGCTTCTTTATCCCTGTGGAAATCTTCCTAATCGCCAGGTAATCTATATTTCGCATGTTGCACGCCCTGCGCGGCTTCACTTGAACGTTCACTCCTGAGCACCGTGTGTGTCCACCCAGCTCAACCTACCCAGGAGAACAAAGATGCCGCGTAATTTGCCTTCGCTTTCAATTGTCTTGGTGCTGATTTCCCCGGCCCTCTTAGCCCAGTCGTCCCGTTCTTTCACATTTCACTATGCGTTTGCGGTCAAGAATGTGCCGGAAGGACAGAAAGTTCGCGTGTGGTTCCCTGCTGCACACTCCGACGATTTCCAGGACATCAAAGTCATGTCCGCTAAGGGCGACTTGCCGCTGAAGCGCACCAGGGAGTCGCGTTTTGGAAATGAGATCTATTACGCGGAAACCTCAAATGCGAAGCCCAGGGACCTGCATTTCTCGGTAGATTACCAAGTGGTTCGTCGGGAGCACCTTACGCTTGGGGTGAGCCGGCCGCGTCTTCAAGACGCCACTTTAAGCAAGAAGGAGTACCAGCGAGACCTCGCCCCCGACAAATTGGTTCCGATTACCGGAATTCCCGCCGAGCTCGCGGTGAAGGTTACCGGCGGTAGAACCTTCGCACGCGATAAAGCCCGCGCCATTTATGACTACGTCTTCGAGAACATGCGTTACGACAAGACCGGCACTGGCTGGGGGAAGGGTGATGTGCTCTATGCCTGCGACGCAAAAAAGGGTAATTGCACGGATTTTCACTCCCTCTTTATTGCCATGGCCCGTTCGCAAGGTATCCCGTCGCGCTTCGAAATCGGCTTCCCCCTTCCCACCGACCGGCACACCGCTGATATTGCCGGCTATCACTGCTGGGCCGAATTCTTCGATCCCCAAATCGGATGGATTCCCGTCGATATCTCCGAAGCCTGGAAGCATCCGGTGAAGCAGGACTACTTCTTCGGCGCCCATGACGCCGAGCGTATTCAGTTCACCATTGGACGCGATTTGAGGCTCAGTCCACCTCAGGCCGGCGAGCCTCTGAACTACTTTATCTACCCCTATGTTGAGGTTGGAGACCAGCCGTATCCCAATGTTTCGAACGAGTTTTCCTTTGCGGATGCACCAGGAGCTCAGCCGCCTGCCCTAACACCTTAAAGGAACACTTGAGCGCAAAAAGCGCGAACCTCGTGACCCCGGGTACAACTACTCTCGATCAATTGTGAATCGAATGTTAGAATTGGGTTGTTTATTGGTTAATCACCAGCCTTCTACTCCCGGCGCAGCAGCCAAACGTCGAGCCTATGTCCAACGGATTTCATACTCCGGCGGTGGTTTCTTTGTTTGAAAAGCAATCGCGGCTCGTGTTTCAGCGCATGGCCCGGCAAGTCGGGAAGCTGCTCAAATCCGCGAGCGCGGACAATGTGCACAAGTTTCGTACTCACAGCCGCAGGGTCGAGGCATTGGTTTCGGAACTTGCACCCCAAAATGGCAACCAGAAAAAGTTGCTCAAGCTCCTCTCTAAATTGCGCAAGAAAGCCGGGAGAGTGCGGGATCTCGATGTGCAAATTGCATTTCTGAAACAGCTGAAGGTCCCCGATCGCCAACGTCATCGTGCCCAGTTGCTCGAGTGGCTTGATTCGGAACAGTCGCGCCGCAAGAAAAAGCTCGAGAAGACCCTGGATGCCAAAACCGTCGACGCACTCCGCAAGCGCCTGCGTCGCGTCCAAAGCGAAATCAAGCTCGACAGGATCGACCCCCTAAAGATCGCACACACGCGGCTGCCTAATCTTGGCACAATTCCCTTGAGCGAGAAGGTGCTCCATACCTATCGGGTTGAAGCCAAAAAAGCCCGTTATCTCGCGGAGCTCGCGCCCGAATCGCTGGAACGCTTGCAGTTCCTCGAGGAACTCAAGAAGGCACAGGATGCGATTGGCGAATGGCACGACGTCATGAAGCTGAAAGACCGGGCCGAGCAATGGTTTGGCGGCGTCAGCGATTCATCCTTGGTATCGGTACTGCAAAACATCGGACGCGCCAAGTTCCGGCGCGCCACCAGTGCGCTGGTGACCGCCATTACGATGATCTCCAAAGCCCAGAAGGCCCCAGAACCCATCTCTCCTCGGAAGTCCCCAGCCTCAGCACCCGAGATGCAACAAGACGCCGTGGCTTGACTCTCGGAAATTTTCTTCATCGCCGACGAAGGCCCGATCACCCAATCGAACGATTCTCGATACACTGTTCGTGAATGCCGACTTTTGCCGCCGTTGACATCGGATCGAATTCCGTGCGCCTAAAGATCTCCCGGCTGACCGCTCACCGCTTGGTCGAAATTCATGAAGATCGCGAAGTTACTCGTCTCGGCGAATCTGTCTTCCGCAACGGTTTTCTATCACCGGAGGCGATCGCGCTTACGGTGAAAGTCCTCCGCCGCTTTCACCGCGCTTGCCAGCGTTACGGCGCCGATTCGGTTCGGGTGGTCGCTACCAGCGCCCTGCGCGATGCCCGCAACTCCCGTGCTTTTCTCGAGTGGGTACGGTCGGCGACCGGCTGGAGAGTCGAAATCATCTCAGGATTGGAAGAAGCGCGTCTGATTCACCTTGGCCTGACCTATGCTCCGCGAATGAATTCCTCTCCGGTGCTGATGATGGACCTCGGAGGTGGCAGCTGCGAGCTGACCCTCTCGCGCAAAGGACACATCGAGGAAACGGTCAGTCTGCCACTCGGCGCCGTGCGCCTGACCAATGATTTCGTGCATCATGATCCGCCGCGCAAATCCGAGATAGGGCAACTGCGCGGTTTGATCGCTCGCGAAGTCGGGCGCATTGCTCCGCGTATCATCCACGCAAAACCGAAGGTTGTCATCGCTACCTCCGGAACAGCCGAAGCATTGGCGACGGTTTGTCAAACCCTCTATCGCAACCGGAGTCAGCGCGCCATGACCGTGACCCACCTGCAGATGCGCAAGATCGCGAAAATGCTGACGCGCCTCACCGTGGATGGGCGCCGCAAGATTCACGGCATCGGCGTGCGGCGTGCAGAAATCATTATCGCCGGAGCCGCGGTTTTTGCCGAACTGCTTGACCGCTGCAAACTCCCAGGGTTCCGTTTTTCGCCTTTGGGCCTGCGAGACGGCCTGTTGGCGCAGATGGCGGCGGATTTCGATCATGCCACGCGTTCAGGGCGTCAGATTGAGTCCGAACGCCAGGATTCGATTCGCGCCGCGCTCGAGCACTACCATGTGGATGAGGACCACGCCCTGCGCGTGCGAGACACGGTACTGCAGTTGGTTAAGACCTTACGCCGCATTCACCGTTTGCCCTACGAATACAATGAGTGGATTTCCGCCGCGGCCATGCTTTGCGAGGTCGGAGACTACGTCAATCGCAACGGACGACACCGCCACACCTACTACATCATTTCCCACTCGGAAATTCTGGGCTACACACCGCAGCAGCGGCGCATCATCGCCGCCATTGCACGTTATCTCGGAAAGTCACGCCCTTCTCCCGGCGATGCGCCCACGCAGTCCTTGGCGGCATCGGATCAGAAAAACGTCCCTAAAGCGTCGCTGCTACTGCGTCTTGCGTCGGCCCTCAACCTCGGACGAAGTGGTGCGCTGAAGAAATTCCGCGTGCGTATTCGCTCGACTTCGGTCGAACTTGTGCTCGTCCCCAAGCTCCCATTGAGCTTGGATCTTGAACTGTGGGCAGTCGAAAAGGAGCGCACCTACTTCCGAGAGGTTTTCGGATGTGACTTTGCTGCGCTCGCCGCCGAGGCCTGAATCTCACGCGCCATCTTCGGAGTGATGAACCAACTGAGGGTGGCCGCGCGTCGTTCGGCTTCCACGCGCGCCACCGCGCCTTTCTTGAAGTCGAGGAGCGCCTCGCACCCGGATTTCGCGATCATCTTGGCCAGGAACTCTGTGATGCTCGGATTGTGCCCCACCACCATGATCGCCTCGTGCCTCGTATACTTGTCGAGCATGCGCCGAAAGTCTGCAAACGATGCTTCCGGCCGCATGGCCGCCTCGAGTTGCAGCTTCGACTCATAGCCAATCTCGTTACCAATCAACGAGGCCGTTTGCGTAGCTCGCTTCAATGGGCTCGAGACGATTACATCGGGTTGGACGTTCAGCGCGGCCAGCGCGCGACCGATGAATCCGCACTGCTCGATTCCATCGGCATCGAGGGGACGCTTTTCATCCTTCTTTGGGTTATTCAGATGTTCGCCGGCACTCGAGTGCCGTACAAAGTAGATAATCATGAGACCTTACGTTCCCTTCGCGCCACCCTTCGCCGTGGCTTTGGCTCTTGCACCGACGGAATCGCTTCAATGGTCTGCTTGCCTTCGGCGACCGCAATTAGAAAGTCCTGGGCGCTGAACCCCGCTACCGGGGGCTTACGCTTCCCCGTCGCCTGCCAGGCTCGCACATAGCTGCCGTCTTTTCGCAGCAAACGTGCTTTGATGCTATCCGCGAGATAGGCGCTGAGAACCTCGTGCATGATTCGGTTTCGTAGCATCGGGTCCTTCACCGGGAACATGACCTCGACGCGTTCGTATAAATTGCGTGGCATCCAGTCGGCGCTCGAAAGGTAAACTTCGTCCTGTCCACCATTTGCGAAGTAGAAGATTCGACTGTGCTCGAGAAAGCGGCCGACAATGCTACGCACGCGGATGCGATCGCTGATGCCGCGTACCCCTGGCCGCAACGCACACATTCCCCGCACCAGAAGGTCAATTTCCACGCCCGTCTGCGATGCACGATAAAGAGCTGCAATGATGTTCTTATCGAGCAGCGCGTTCATTTTCGCGACGATGCGCGCCGGGCGCCCTAGTTGAGCGTGATCGCTTTCTCTCGCAATCAGATCTAGGCTGTGCTCGGCGATGTTCACCGGCGAGACCATCAGTGGCGCGTAGCTCGAATGCTCAGAGTACGCAGTCAAGAAGCTGAATACGTCGTGCACCGCGCCGGTGATTTCCGGATCTGCGGTCATCAGGCTCAGATCGGTGTAGAAGCGCGCGGTAGTCGCATTGTAGTTCCCGGTCCCGAGGTGAGCGTACCGACGCGACACACCGTCCGGATCTTTGCGCACCAGCAGCGACAACTTGCAGTGCGTTTTCAGCCCGACCAGCCCGTGGAACACTTGCACTCCGGCATCTTCCAGAGCACGCGCCCAGCGGATGTTGGAAGCTTCATCGAATCTCGCCTTGAGCTCGACCACTGCGGTCACTTCTTTATTCTTCGCCGCCGCATCAATCAGCGAGCGCACGATCTTTGAATTCTCGCCCGTGCGATAGAGAGTCTGCTTAATCGACAATACGTTGGGATCTTCCGCAGCCGCTTCGATGAATGCCACAACCGCATCGAATGAGTCGAAGGGATGGTGCAGCAGCACGTCATGCCGTCGCAGTTCTTCGAACAGGTCTTGGGACTTCGCCGTCAACCGAAGTTCGCGGGGCGCAAAAGGCTTGAATTTCAAATCTGGTCGATCGGTTTGCTCGTAGACATTGAACAGACGTGGCAGATTTACCGGACCGTCGGCATGGAACACCTGCCAGGGCTCCAGGCCGAAATTGGTTCGCAGCCGCTCAATGATCTCCGGATCGGCACTGGCCTCGATCTCAAGCCGCACTGCATCCCCCTTGCGCCGGTTATGCAGCTCCGCACGCACCGACTCAAGCAGACTCCGCGACTCTTCTTCGGCCAGATAGAGGTTACTGTTTCGGGTCACGCGGAAGGCGGCCGAGGAAACAATGTCGTAGCCGTTGTACATTCGCCCCGCGTGAAATGCCACCAGATCATGCAAAAAGATGAAGTCAATTGTGCTGTCCGACGGCAGCCGGACCAGTCGCGGCAATGACCGTGGCACCGTCACAACACCGGTGTAGGTCAGCGATGAACGCCGGCGTCGCCGCAGCAGAAAAGCCACGCACAAAGCCTTGTTGATTACCCGTGGAAACGGGTGTGCCGGATCGACTGTCACCGGCGTGAGCAACAGGTCGAGTTCACGGTCGCAATATTCCTCAACGAACGCCCGAGCATTCTCATCGAGCTCATACAGCCCTAGAACGCGGATTCCCTTCTCCGACAGCTGTGGCCTCAGCTGCTCGTTCCAGCACTGGTACTGCTCGGCAACAAACTTGTGCACTTCGTCAGATATCGAGTCCCGCTCTTCAGTCAACGTCAGTCCGTCCGGCCCCGCTTCGCTGTAGCCATCTTCAATCTGCTGCACCAATCCAGCTACGCGCACCTCAAAGAACTCATCCAAATTGCTAGCGCTGATGGACAGAAACTTCAGCCGTTCCAGAAGCGGGTTCGAATCATCCTGGGCTTCTTCGAGCACCCGCCGGTTGAACTGCAACCAAGAGAGTTCGCGGTTGATGTAATACGCCGAATTGTCAATAGAAGCACGAGCCATGACGGGATTGCGGCAGAATGCCGAGGCACTGCAGGCGACAGAGAGCGCCTGCGCGGCCCCCTTAGTATAAGGCAGGCCCTCCCCTCGAATCTCCACAGGAACTCTAGCGAGGGAGTGTTAAAGGAGTGTGAAATTGATCGTTATTTGCGACCCGCTTTCGGTGCAAGGATCTGAACCCGTTGCGGCGAAACCCAACCCGCCTGAACGCGCCCGAAACCCTTCGCAATGAGGTCCCAAAACGGGAGTAGGAGACGACGTTTTACAGCGCCGGAACCCACTCTCGACCCTGCTTCCTCTCCGGACGAACGGCCACACCAGCCGGCACCCAAACGCAAGTAAGCGCATCTTGTGAGTTGCAGTGCTGAGCAGGGTTCGACTGCACCTGGTTCGTGAGACTTTCAAGTTGTTCGCGAGAAGGAGCCGTCAGGACTGCTTGGTCATGGTCCCGGTCGCTGCTGCGGGTAAGAAACAACAGGCGCAGGTACCGGGTTTCATTGGGAATTTGGAAGAGCGGTATAAGCGGATGCGGTGCCCAGCTCAGAGAGCCGTCGTTGCGTCGGATCTCGGCGGAACGAAAGGTGACTGTCAGAAGATTCCTTGCATTGTGCACCTCGTAGTAGTCCGTCTCGTATCCTTCGAAGTCCTTACCCGTTGTCATCGTGATGGTTCCGTTTTGATTGCGCACTTCTTCGAGCTGGACGTTGTACCCTCCCGATTTCAAAATCGGTGCCACAACTCGAATTCTCCAACCGGGTCGAAGATCGATATAGGTGAGGTTGCTGATTGCCGACGGTTGGCTCGAGGGCTGACGAGCCCTACAACCGCTCAGAGTTGCGGCAACAGCAACGAGAACACAAAACCAATACCGCGATTTCATGGAAGGTTTGATGCCTGCGAGGGCAGGAGCTGGGGACTGGCTTGCTATACTCACCTCCATGCTGAAGGAAACGCTGGAAGAAGGACGGAAAATTGCGGACGCAGCGTTGGAGCGCCTTCTGCCCAGTCCCGACGCACGTCCGGCGTCCATTCATCGCGCCATGCGGCACAGCGTTTTTGCTGGAGGCAAACGCATCCGTCCGATTTTGTGTATGGAAGCGGGCCGGGCAGTAGTCGGTTCGCTACCCAATGGAATCGAGGAAGTAGGTGCAGCGCTGGAACTGCTGCACACCTATTCTTTGATCCACGATGATCTTCCGGCGCTCGATAACGATGATCTCCGACGCGGACGCCCCACTTGCCATAAAGCTTTCGGCGAAGCCACCGCCATTTTGGCAGGCGACGCCCTGCAAACGCGCGCATACGAGATACTTTCGCGCGTGCAATGCGTGGCTGAAGCCCGCGTCAGAATCATCGAGGAAATCGCCCGCGGCACGGGCACCATCAACGGAATGATCGGTGGCCAAGTCGTCGATCTCGAGTCCGAGCACAGGAAGCCGGACCAGGAGACGCTGCAATTCATCCATCTTTCGAAAACCGCAGCGCTCATCACTGCGAGCGTCGTGAGTGGCGGCCTCTATGCCGGTGGCTCGGAATCCGAGGTAGGGCAACTGCGTTGCTATGGACAGTCGATTGGGTTGGCGTTTCAGATTGTCGATGACATCCTCGACGTCACCCAGACGTCCGAACAGCTGGGCAAGACGGCGGGAAAGGACCTAGCCTCGGAAAAGGCAACTTACCCTGCGATGTTCGGTCTTGAAGAATCTCGCAAGCGAGCAGCGGAGCTGCTTGCCTCGGCAGGCGATGCGCTGAAAGGTTTTGGTTCACGGGCAGAGATGCTACAGGTCATCGCACGCTTCCTTATCGAGAGGACCAACTGAGGTCCCGGGGCTTGCGAGCTCAGTTGACGAGAGGCCCCCGGCGCTGATTTTCCACAGCAATCTAGCACCGAAACGTTATACTTACGTCAGTGTTGTTCCTCGGAACGCGCGCCAGCAGGACCACACGCCATTGGGCATGCACTCACGATGAAAAAACACAACTCTCCCCGCGTCGCTTACTTCTCGATGGAGATCGCCCTCGAGCCGGATATTCCTACCTATAGTGGCGGCTTGGGCATTCTTGCCGGAGATACCCTCCGCTCAGCAGCTGACCTTGGCGTGCCACTCTGTGCCGTTACCCTCTGCTATCGCAAGGGGTATTTCCGCCAGATTCTGGATGCCGCGGGCAATCAGTTTGAGAAGCCCCAGGATTGGGCGCCCGAGCAACAGCTGACTGAAACCAAGCACCGGGTGGACGTAGAGATTGAGGGCCGCCAGGTCGCCATCCGTGCCTGGAGGTACACGATCACGGGAGTCAGCGGCGACATTGTTCCTGTCTACCTCTTGGATACAGATCTGCCGGAGAATTCCGAATACGATCGCGCCTTGACCGATTGTCTCTACGGCGGCGATCAACGCTATCGGCTAGCGCAGGAGATCGTGCTCGGGTTTGGAGGCTTCCGCCTTCTCGAAAAGCTCTACCCCGGCCAGCTCGAGGCCTATCACATGAACGAGGGCCATTCGGCCTTGCTCTCGCTCGGCCTTCTGGAGCGCCGCCTCGATCAGAGCTTCGCCGGACGCCTCAAACAGCTGGATATTGATGGCGTTCGCGACATGTGTATCTTCACCACGCACACGCCTGTGCCCGCTGGGCACGACCAGTTCCCGCGTAGCCTCGCAGTCCAGATTCTCGCCCACGATGACGTCGCCCTGCTTGATGAAGCCGAAGCTTGGGAAGGCGATGCCTTGAACATGACCTATCTGGCGCTCCGCTTCTCCGGATACGTGAACGGTGTGGCTATGCGTCACGGGGAAGTGTCCCGCGGCATGTTCCCGACTTATGAGATCAGTGCGATCACCAATGGCGTGCATGCAATCACTTGGACTTCCCCGGCTTTTGCCGAGTTGTTTGACTCATTCATCCCCGGGTGGCGGACCGATAACAACTATCTCCGCTACGCGATCAGCATTCCCCTGCCCAGCATTCGTCAGGCTCATGCCGAAGCAAAGGCTGAGCTTTTTGAAGCAATTGCAAAATCTTTCGGCGTGCAGCTCGACCCTAAGGTGCTCACCATTGGCTTTGCGCGTCGAGCTAGCACTTACAAACGCGCGGACTTGTTATTCCACGATCCCGAGCGGCTGCGAAAGATTACACGCGAGGTGGGGCCGATCCAGCTGGTTTATGGCGGCAAAGCCCACCCTAATGATGAAGGTGGCAAGAATCTCATCCGCCGGGTTCTAGGGGGAGCAAGTTCTCTCTCCGACGTTATTAAGACCGTATACGTCGAGAACTACGATATGCGCTGGGGTCGTCTCATCACCTCGGGGGTGGATCTCTGGTTGAACAATCCCATGCGTCCCCAGGAAGCCTCGGGCACGAGCGGCATGAAGGCCGCGCTCAACGGCGTCCCCAGCTTCAGCGTGGTCGATGGTTGGTGGGCCGAAGGACACATAGAGGGGGTCACCGGATGGTCCATCGGCAGCAGCGAGATAGCCGAAGACCCATCCAGCGAGATCGCCAACCTGTATGACAAGCTGGAGCGGGACATCGTTCCGATGTTCTACGGACGGCCCAACCGATACATGGAAGTAATGCGTTACACAATCGCGCTAAATGGTTCATTTTTCAACACTCAGCGCATGGTCCTGCAATACGTCTCGAACGCCTACCGGATGCAGCGGGAAGTAGCGGTAGCCGTCTAGACCCAAAATCTGTTAGCACCCAAGTTGCCCCCAGAGTAAACGCCTCTTGCCAGATAGCATCTAAGTACCTACTATGTTCTGGCGGCGTAAGGAGCTCCCAGAGGACGACGAGCCGTTGGTTCCGCATGGCCTCATATGGCAGGCCACCGAGGCCCAGGCTTCCACAGAGCTGCCGCCGGATATGTGGGACAACTTCCCCAAGGAAGTAGAGCTCTCTCCAGCCGAGCCTGTGAAAATGCCGGTGCGCATGTCCACGCGCGCTGAACCCTATTCCCCGCAGGACCCCGGCGCCAATTCGGTGCCCATGCAGTCGCCGCGCGTCGACGACATAGAAATAGCCCGTCGCGCGCGTTTGGTCGACACTGCCGTTTCCTTCCCCTATCGGAAAGCGATCGTCGGCGCCGTTGTGCCCAAGCCAGTTGAGCCGGAGTCGCAAAAGGATGGGGAACCGGCAAAGCTCGAGCTGGTTTACGTCTCGCCATTGACTCCACTTCGCCCGGCTCGATCCAAGAAATTCAAGAATTTGGTTTCGAGATTCAAAAGTCTGAAACTGCCCAAGATATCTTTGATTTTGCAGCGAGCTCGCGGAGTGGAAGTCTTCGCTCGAATGAAGGCCGCTGCGCGCAGCGGTGCTCAGGTGAGCACTGAAGGGCTAAACCTTATTCGCCAGAAGTCAGGCTACGCGCTCGATGTCGTGAAACTAAGGTGGACGGCCGTCGTCAAAGATGCGTTTTCTCAATCCCGCGCAGACCTTCAACGGTTTCGAGAGAACGTTCGTGGGGCCGACATGAGCGGTCCTGCGCGAATATGGCACCGCGCACGCACCCTGCGGGTTAGGATCCGAATACCAGGCTCGACTTGGCAATTTGTTAACCCTCTGGCGGCAAGGGCGAAGGCCGCCAAAGCGCAGCAGGTTCTACCGCGGAATTCGCGGCTGTGGGCCTCTGTGGCAATGGGTGGCCTTTCGGCCCTGTTGGCGTTAGGAGTTATCTCTGCTCTGCGCCACTACGGGCCGGGACGGGGATTTCTACGGTCAGCACAGGAAACCGTGGATGCGGCCGCACCATCCCCGACATCTCAGCCACCATCCCCGCCCGTTATTCCTAAGGAAGCAATCACAGAGAAGCCCAGTCCATTTGCGGGTGGTAGTCAGAAGGGCGACAAGGATAAGATCGTCGCCGTGAGGCCCGCGGCTCCCGAAGCTCAACCGAAAACCAACGCCTCGACTTCCCAATCAAAAAAGCCGCGGGTACGTCGCAATCCCGACGAAGATGACTACGTGGCGACCGACACTTACGTCTACTATGGCTTGGCCGGCAAACCAAAACGCTGACCTACTTCAACCTAACCAATCTCTCGACAACGTCTGAATAGTCCTTCTTCTCCAGCCCGTGCACGGTGCGATTGTAGTCATCCACTTTGCTTGAATAATTCATAGAACAGAACTTCGGTCCGCACATCGAGCAGAATGCCGCTTCCTTGTAGTAATCATCGGGCAGAGTCTCGTCGTGCATGGAGCGGGCCGTCTCGGGATCGAGGGACAGCGCAAACTGCTTCTCCCAATCGAACTTGTACCGCGCAAAGCTGAGGGCATTATCTCGGTCCTGAGCCCCCGGTCGGTGCCGTGCGATGTCGGCAGCGTGGGCCGCAATCTTGTAGGCGATAATTCCATCCTTCACGTCTTTGGCATTGGGCAGGCCGAGGTGCTCTTTCGGAGTGACATAGCAAAGCATGGCAGCACCATGCCAGCCGATCATGGCTGCACCGATGGCCGATGTGATGTGGTCATATCCAGGAGCGATGTCGGTCACGAGCGGTCCGAGAGTGTAGAAAGGCGCTTCGTAGCAAAGCTCGTTCTCCTTGTCCACTTGCTCCTTGATCTTGTCGAGCGGCACGTGCCCAGGGCCTTCGATCATCACCTGCACGTCCGATTCCCAGGCCTTCCTCGTCAACTCACCGAGCGTCCTCAGTTCGGCGAACTGAGCTTCGTCGCTGGCATCGGCAATGCACCCGGGGCGAAGACCATCGCCCAGTGAGAACGAGACATCATACTTCGCAAAAATCTTGCAGATGTCCTCGAAGCACTCGTAGAGAAAATTTTGCTTGTGGTGGTGAGCCATCCACTGCGCCAGAATCGCACCGCCGCGACTTACGATACCGGTGATACGTCTCGAAACCAGGGGCAGGTATTGGATCAGCACGCCGGCGTGGATTGTCATGTAGTCCACCCCCTGCGCGGCCTGTTCTTCAATGACTTCCAGCATCAGGTTGGCGGTGAGATCTTCGATCCTCCGAACCCGCGAGATGGCTTCATAGATCGGAACCGTTCCGATGGGTACCGGCGAGTGACGCAGGATGGCCTCGCGAATATCGTGAATGTCGCCCCCGGTTGAAAGATCCATGACTGTATCGGCGCCATAGTGAACCGCCGTGTGCAGCTTCTTCAGTTCATCGGAAATCTCCGAGGTAACCGCGCTGTTTCCGATGTTTGCGTTGATCTTGCACAGGGAGGCAATGCCGATGCACATCGGCTCCAACTCAGGATGGTTGATATTTGCTGGGATTATCATTCGCCCGCGCGCTACCTCGTCGCGCACCAGTTCCGCAGCGAGCTTTTCCTTTCGGGCGACGTACTCCATCTCATCCGTGACCACACCGTGTCGGGCGTAGTGCATTTGCGAGAAGTTGCCGTCCGTATTCTCGGCCTTACGGCGGGCAATCCACTCGGTGCGCGGACGATTCACGCCACCGTTCCCGTCTGCGTTATGGCCGTTGCCGTTATGTCCATTTGCCGATGGCATGGATTTCAATCCTCGAGTGAGATTAAAACAACATTATAGCGGCGATTGTATGTTGAACTGAGACTAGTCGGCTGGTTCAACCTGTGCCGCCGAAGCGCCGCGTATTGGCCACGCTGCGGTTGCAAATCCCAGCGTGTACACAAGTCCAATCGAGGCAAACCCCGCCTTCAGGTTCTTCTCCGCGACCGCGCCCACCAGATACGATTGAAGCACCTGCAAGAAAGTTCCGGCCGCATAGAACGTGTTCTGCACCCGCCCCATGTAGTGCTTCGGAATGTCTTCCATCAACCTTGTACCGAATGCGATTCCGGTAATTCCCCGCCCTGATCCCATCAATCCATACAGCAGAACGGCGAGCGCGAGCAATGGCATGGTCGGAGCCGAAATCATGCACAATGCCAGCACGCCGAGCGAAATCGCGATGGCACGCCTTGCTCCAAACCTGCCGATGAAGCGCGACGCGTAAAAGGCACTCAGGAATGCACCCACACCCCAACCGCCGTTAAGCCAGCCGTAGCCGACCGCGCCCTTCTGGAATACCTTTTCGCTCAGCGACGGCGTGACCACGACCCCGGTCATCATGGCCGAGAGAAACAGTGCCCAACTTATGCCCAGCAGCACCACTTCGCGACGGCCGCGAAGGTACTCCCATCCCTCTCGCATTTCACGGAAGAATTTTCCAAGCGCAGTCTCCGCCGCAATCATGTCGGCTTGCAACTCCGCGGGGCGGGGTACCACGTGTCGTCCTTTGCGCACCGCCAAATAACACACAAAAGAAACCAGATAGCTGCTAACGTCGATCAGCAACACTCCACCAAGCCCTATCTTGTTGTACACAAAGCCGACGATCGCTCCGGCAACCAACCAGCCGCCCTGTACCCCGGCCATGAGGAAGATGTTCGCATGAACGAACTCCTCTTCCGGCGTAAGCTCCTGAATCAGCGCGCTGATTGTCGGCCAGAACATCCAGAAACCGGCCGCGACCAGCATGTTCATTAGGTAGAGTTCCCACACCACCACTCTGTCCGTGAATGCCAGGATGGCAACGATGAGGATGATCGCCGCGCGAATCAGATCCAACATCATGACCAGACGCCGCCGGTCCTCGCGATCGATGATCACGCCGGAAAACGGCAGCAGTAGGATGGCCGGTAATGTTTGCAGGACCGCAAACGTTCCTAAGGCGATCTCAGAGTGGGTGATACGCAGAATGTGCCAGGCCACCGCGGCGGCATTCATCCCGCTGCCCAGCATGGAAATCACATTTGCCGCAAGGATGAATCGCAGCCCGCGACTCTGCAAAATCGATCGCATAATCCACTTTAAACGAGTGCCCGCAGGTTGCGCGAACTTCCATCATTCTTTTGCGGAGAAGCCCATCCGAGGGGTCAGGTTTGCCCAGGGAGCGGTGTTTTGAGCATGGCGAGTGGAACGACTTGGGAACCCAATGGGAGAGGCTGTTTGGCTTTGCGAGCCGCGAAAAAACCAACGACTCTTACGCCTCTAGAGGTGACCCGCAAAGGCGCGCCGCCTCAAACCCGCCCCGTAGTCGCCGATCCGGAACGGTAGCTTTCCTTAGCCATTGATCCGCCGCAGTTTCCAATCCAGCTTCACGCCGCGGCTCTCCCACAAAAGGTAAACGATCAACATCGTCATCACGGCTTCAATCGGGTGCTTGTATCGCGGAAACGGATTTACCAAATAGTAAGGTATCGGGTATACGAGGAGGCACGGCGCGAGCAACCACCGATATGGATTCCTTCGCATCAACATGAGCCCCAGTCCGGCGAATGCAAAGAGCGCAGCCAGCAAGAACTGTACGTGTCGCGCAATCCAGAGGTCGTATCCATTGACGTTTGTGGCCTGCCGGGGAGCCGCCCAGAAATAGAACACCCTCTGGATCGTGAACCAACCGAACTGCTGTGGGTGGGAGCGAACAAAGTCCCAGAACTCGCGTTTGGTCTCGTCCATGTAGCGGATCTCGCCGAGCTCTTGAAACCTCTTCATCGCGACCGAATCGTTCCCAGGATGCTCGCGCCTCGTCCACAACCCGTCAGAGGATTCATTGTTCGCCTCGTGCAATTCAAGCGGCAGGTTGTCGCGGATAAATACAAATCGCCCAAACACCCGGTAGTTCCGAATGGTCCAGGGAGCAACCGAGAGAACGATTGTTAGGAGGCAGAGTGCGACCGGTTTCACCGCCTTCCATCCCGCGGGATAGCAAATCCACGCAAGCATGAACGGTAGCAGCAGGACCAGCGCAGTGTTGGTCAGCGCGATCAATCCCCAGAGCAGCCCATAAACGATCCCTGCGCGCAACGTCGTCTTCTCGCGCATGCGGATCGCCAGCCAGAGCGCAACGGTCAACAGAAACGTGCTCAGGCACACGTCCCAGACCACCCGCACCGGCCAATAGATGACATAGGGGAAAGCGGCCCACGTCCAGGCTGTTCCTCGCGCTACGGATTCCCCGAAAATCCAACCCGCGATCCGGTAAAGGGTCCAGCACGTGAGTGCCGAACAAATACTGTTGAAGACAAGGATCACCCAAGCAGACCTATTGCTGTAGATCCCGAACACCTTAAACACCTGGCCCAGGATGAACGGGTAAACAGGAGCTGTCCACGCGCTCGCTCCCGTAGGCAAGTCCGTTGGCGAGGCGAATCCCTGGCCAAGGGCAATGGACCGCGCAATCCGACCCGTCTCCCAACCGAATTGGAAGTGGTCCCGGCGTGGCGTGATCCTGTAGGTGTGGCCCACGGTGATCACCAATACCCGTAAGACCAAAGCGATGATGACGATCCATAGCAAGGGTATGCGCCGCCGCGAGCGGGGTTCGCCTCGGGAAACATCAGGCGGAGTCGCATGTTGAACGAGGTTTGATGAACTCACTGCGCCAAGACTACCGCACGCGGGGAGCGCCGCGCCAATCGAACTGAAGGTTCGTTCGGCACACTTGGGACAAAAATCCTGCTTGAAGCTCTAGCCAATCAGCGCTAGGATTCGGGCGCTGGCCAGGAGGTCACGCCCTCATGTCTCCAATTCGAGTCGGCCTTGTTACAGCTTTGGTATTCATTTCCTCGGTTTCCTTCGCTCAAATCGATAGCGTCACCATCGCAGCTGGAACGCCCGAGGATAAGGATCTCACCACCATCGGAAATGAGCAGGACCCGCAAAAGAAGATTTCAATGTTCCAGGATTTCGTGCAAAAGTATTCGTCCAACCCCATGGCTGTTGCCTTCGGCAACTGGCAGCTGGCCCAGATATATCAGGCAGCGGGAGATCTAGCGAAAGCCGTGGAAGCAGGAGATACCGCGATGGCGGCGTCTCCTAGAAATCTCGACATTCTCAGTTCCCAAGTGGGGATCGCGCAGCAGATGCACGACAATGCGCGCGTCTTCAAATACGCCATCAAAGGCGGCGGGATCTACGATTCCATCGGCCAACAGACAAAACCTGCGGACGTGAGTGACGAGAATTTTCGAACGAGCATTGACACCGAGAAGCAGAACAATAAAGGCGCCTACGAGTTCTTTCAGAACTCGGCCTTCAGCGTGATTACTTCCGAAACCGATGCCAAGACCCGTATGGGCTACATAGAACAGTTCACGGCAACCTTCCCCCAGTCAGGTCTTGATGATCAACTGACTTCCTACGCCATGATGTCTTTGGCTGAGATGCAAGACAACAAGCGTCTCATCGCTTATGCAGAGAAAGCAATTGCCACCAACCCTGACAATATGGCCGCGCTTCTCATGCTGGCCAACACTTATGTGCAGAGTCCCGAAACCGCCGCCAAGGCCATTCCTTATGCCCAGAAGGTGATTGTACTTGCCAAAGCGGACCAGCCAAGTGCAAGCAAATCGAGTAAAGTGTCGGCGGGGGTTTCCCATTGCGTCGTGGGCCGGGCCTATGCGCTGCAGGCAAGGACTTTGCCTTCCATCGCAGAACTGAAAACCGCGACCAGCCTGCTCAAAGGCGAGGATGAGCAGCAATACGCCATTGCCGCCTACTATCTCGGGTGGGACTACGCGAAACTGAAAAGACTCACGGAAGCGCGGGCAATCCTCACTGAAAGCGCGGCGGTTCCCGGTCCCATGCAGGCTCCGACGAAAGACTTGTTGTCAAAGGTGAATTCGGCGCGAGCCGCAGGCAAATAGCTAGCGCTTGGCCAGATCATCCGAAAGCAAGTGAGCTTTGAAGGCCAGTGTGTGGGCGCGAGTGAGATCCCCAGCATCGGAAGCAGATCTCGCCTGTCGAACGTAAGCTTGAATCTGATCAAATATGCCTTGTTCGGAGGGCGTCAAAGGCCGCCCGGAGATTCGCTTCAGGTTTTCGCCGGTCGTCGCCAGCAGCTGCGCAGTGTTTTCGCGATTGTGAACTTCCTGCTCCTGACCACCACCGGGCGACAACCGAATCGGCCCATCCTTCGCTCCACCGTTTCTGACCACGACTTTGCCAGGTTGGCCAGTAGCGTCTCCCGCGGTCGAGGGATGCGCAACTGGCTTGGATTTCGTCCTTGTCCGCTTCTTCTTGTTCGTCGAACCAGGCTTCGCAGGAACGGTGGGTTGGGTGGTTTCCGAGTGTGGCGTGCTGGCAGGCGGCGTTTCCTCGACCGGCGCGGGCGAATTCTCTTTTGCTGGTGACGGCTGGTCTTGCGGGGGAGATGGGGAGGAGGATTGCGGCTCGGCGGACGGCGTCGAGGTCTGAGGATTCTGCGATTGGGAAGCGTTCGGGTCGGGCGGTGACTGGTTATTTGGAGCTTGTTCTTGTTGCGCCAATCCGAAAGCGGCACACAACAGGAGCGCAAGTGCCAAGAATTCCCTTTTGTGGATCCTAATCATGCTAGTTCTTTCGGGCGAACACCGCGTCGGAAGCAATGTCTTCCGCCGTCGCCGGGCGCGTTTCCCCAATCGGTAAGCGAAGACGGAAGGTCGTCCCCTTTCCTTCCTGAGATTCGAAGTCCACGGCGCCGTAGTGCCACTGCATGATCTGATAAGTCTGCGCCAGACCGATCCCGCTACCCGCCTTCTTGGTGGTGAAGTAAAGCTCAAAGACCTTCTCTTGCACGGCAGCCGGAATACCCGTTCCCTCGTCTCTGATTTCCGTCACGACCGTATCCTCATCGCGATGCGCTGCGATGGTGAGCGTGCCGCCCGCGGGCATCGCCTGAACACCATTGATCACCACGTTCAACATCGCCTGCTTGATGAGATCAATATCCACCTTGACCGGGATTGCTTCCGGGGGAAGCTGGCGCATAACTCTCACTCCATGCTGGGCGGCATCTGGGGACGCCAGCAGAACAACTTCATCCAAAATCAACTTGAGGTCTGCGTCCTCAATGTGCAGCTCGCGGGGACGGGTGAAATCCACCAGGATCTGCACGACGCGATCCAGGCGATGAATCTCGTTATCGATGATATCTACGTGGCGGCCGGTATCGGGATCGATCTCTTGCAGCTTGTTCCGCAGCAATTGCAGATGCAGCACAATGGCATTGATCGGGTTCTTGACTTCGTGCGCCACTCCCCGGGTAACACGGCCGCTGGCAGAGATGCGTCGCGAGAGTTCGATTTCGTCTTCAATACGCCGTGCCGATTCCGCGTCTCGCATAGTGAGCAACGCGCCGATCTGGGTACCTCTTTCGTGAATAAAATCGAGTGATACCTCGACGCGCCTGCCATTGGTGGATTCCATCTCCCGCTGTTCAATGTTGTGGTGCAAGCGGAATGCATCCAGCAACAAGGCGCCCAAGGGGGATTCAGCGGAGAAGATGTCCTTAGCGTTGCGGCCAAGCAGTTCACGCCGCGAGCGCCCCAGGAAACGCTCGACCGACGCACTGACCAGCACGACCTTCGAATCGCGCGTGAACAGCATCAAGCCGTCCTGCAAGCTGGACATGATCTGGTCGACATTGTCCTTTAAGGCGGAAAAAATCTCGCGCGCGTCGCGCATTTGCCGACCAAGGTGCGCGATCTTCTCGGTCACCTGTCCGTATTCGTCGCGCTCGCCGCCGCCGTTGGTGTCGCCACCATGCGCCATGGTCATACGGTCCAAACTGCGACTGATGTGCTCGAGCGGTCCGAGTGCTACGTGAGCCAACATGGCAGCCAATAAGAGAGAACACAGGATGGCCAGGCCCGACAACTTCACCGCCCGCTTGAGTTGCGGAGTAAGTTCGTTGCGCAAGAACACCGTCGAAACTCCAACCCGGATATCGCCAAACACAGTGCCGTTCAGCAATAGCGGCATGCGGACTTCGTAAACCGCAGGTGGGTTGTAAATCATGCGCAATTGACGGCGGAACCCCCCTTTTTCGAGAGAGGCGAAATCCGGCCGATCGGCAATCTTCTTTCCGACCAGATTCGGATCGGTATGCAGGATTGCCTTCCCATCCAAATCCAGGATGGTTGCGTCGTAGATGGTCGGCCAGCTGCCAACCACAGAGTCCAACATAGTGTTCAGGTCGCGATCGGTGCCGAGATAGTAGGCAACACCACGCCGCACGGCTTCCGGATTGTTGGTGTCCACCCGGGTGCTGGTCAGATCGGGAGCAGCGTTCGACGAGAGATACGCCAGCTGGGAAGTTAGGTACATCGCTGTATCGTGGGCGGTTGCCACCCGCTGGCGCAGCATCTGCGAGATAAAAATGTAGGAAGTGCTGGTTACCAGCGCAGCCACCATGAAGGTGATGGCAAGTACGATCTTGGTTCTGCGGCGCATGAAATAGGCCCACGAAGGTTAGTACCACGATCGATCGTGGTCACTACCACTAACAACACCTTACGAATCTCTAAGTTCCGCCGAGTCTTCCCTCTCAGTTCGGGCCCCCTCAGGCGACGAACTCCCATATTCTTTCAGCTTGTTATGCAGGGTTTTCAGGCTGATGCCAAGGATCTCAGCGGCGCGCGTCTTGTTATTGTTGGTCGACTCCAGTGTTTTCAGGATCAACAACCGCTCCGCCTCCCCCACTGTCGTGCCCACTCCCACGCGGATCGAATCAGCATCATCGAGCGAGGGACGAGTCGGGGCACTCCCGAAACCCGGCGGTAGGTGCTTCGTCTCGACCACGGGGCCTTCACAAACAATAACCGCGCGCTCCAGCGTATTACGAAGCTCACGAACGTTGCCGGGCCAGGTGTAGTTCTTAAATGCGTTCAGCACAGCTTCGCTGACGGTGGCTATGCGGCGACCATGCTTCGCACTCATTTCGGCAAGCAGTGCATGCACCAGATCGGGAATGTCCTCGCGATGCTCTCTTAGCGACGGCATATGAATGTTGAAGACATTCAGGCGGTAGTAGAGGTCATTGCGCAGTTCGCCACGTGCCACCGCCTCCTCCGGAACCTTGTTGGTTGCGGCGAGAACTCGCACATCCACCGAGGTCTCGACCCTGCTTCCCAGGCGCCGCAGCTTCCTGTCCTCGAGAACTCTGAGGAGCTTGGCCTGCGTAGCCACCGGCATCTCGCCAATTTCGTCGAGCAGCAGGGTCCCGCCTTCAGCCAGTTCAAAGCATCCAGTGCGGCGCTCCAAAGCTCCCGTGAATGCGCCTTTCTCGTGGCCGAATATCTCGCTTTCAATCAACGTCTCAGGAATCGCCGCGCAGTTGATAGCTACAAAGGGTTTGGATCTCCTCGGGCTCAGCTCGTGAATAGTGCGGGCCACCAGCTCTTTACCCGTGCCACTTGCGCCTGTGATGAGCACAGAAGCGGTGCTGGGCGCCACCAACTCGACCAGGCGAAAAATCTCCTGCATCTTTTTGGATGGGCCCACCAGAGATCCGAGCGATCCCGTATCCCGCAGTTTCCTTCGGGTAACTTCCAGTTCGGTCCGCGTGCCTAGTAGGGCCGTGGCATTTTGCAGGATGGTGCGCAAGCGGCTGGTGTCGATCGGTTTGCTGATGTAATCGTACGCCCCGATCCGCATGGCCTGTACCGCGCTGTCAATGGTTCCTTGCGCCGTTACAACGATCACGGCGACAGTCTGGCTGTCCGACGCAATTCGCTCCAACAGCTCCATGCCGCCCAATCGTGGCATTTTCAGGTCGGTAATGACGATTGCCGGCGACCAGGAAGCGATCTTCTCGTAGCCTTCCTGGCCGTCCGCGGCGGTGTTGGCTTCATAGCCCCAGGCGGACACGAGCTCCGCCAGTCCGCTACGTTCGTTTTCTTCGTCCTCGACGATCAGCACTCTTTCTCGGTTCATCCGTTCACATTATTCAGGCTGGCAGCTCTCGGTGCAAGCCGTTGGCCAAAAACCCTGGGGAGATGACGAAGGGCCTCTGCAGGCCAGGGTCCACGGTTGCATCGTTTAGTATGGAGGATCACATCATGATGGAACCTCTGTGGGGAGCACAAGATCAGGCCGCACGCTTGGCGGAACTCGTCGCCAGTACCGAGGACCGCGGCAAAGAACATCCCCTGCGCCGCGACGTGCGCTCCCTCGGAACCCTCCTTGGGCGGGTTTTGAGCGAACAGGCAGGGCCGGGAATTTTTCAAAAAGTTGAGCAGCTTCGCCGCTTGCTGATCCAGGCACGCGTAAACTCCTCCGGCCACACCGAGCTCCACAATGGCGAGATGAAACAGGCTCGCACCGTCGTCGAAGACCTGAGCATCCAGCAAGCTTACTGGATCACAAAAGCTTTCGCGATTTACTTCGAATTGACGAACCTCGCCGAAACCAATCACCGCAAGCGCCGCCGGCGTGCGGCAAAAATCAACCCGGAGCATGCTACGCAGCCGGGGTCGTTTCGCGGCACGCTGCAGCGGATGCGTGAAGCTGGTATGGCTGCCGATCAGGCGATGTTAGCATTGCGGCAGGTCAAAGTCTTACCGGTTTTCACCGCCCATCCGACGGAAGTAGCGCGCCGTACTGTCTTGCAAAAGCGCCGCCGGATCTCGCGTCTGCTGGAGCACCTCGATCGACTTCCTCTTCCCGATGCCGATGCCTGGGCTCTGGAAAATGAGATTGCTCTCCAGATCTCTGTTTTGTGGCAAACCGACGAGGTCCGTGTTCAGAAGCCACTGGTCACCGATGAAATTCGCATGGGACTCGACCATT
>Ga0207674_10000748_pt1 | contig 42600 bp, 46 predicted proteins | sample KBSCornC72_FD_184303 | JGI IMG/M metagenome (GOLD analysis project Ga0207674, IMG submission 184303) | Corn rhizosphere microbial communities from Kellogg Biological Station, Michigan, USA - KBS Corn C7-2 (SPAdes) (version 2) | ecosystem: Host-associated > Plants > Roots > Rhizosphere > Soil ... | reverse complement strand
GTTGAGATCCATCGCGCTTCACGCGCCCATGCGTTCAAGGGACAGCGACGTGCGGCCCGGCCCGATCTGTCCCTGCCAATCTGCGCTTATGGCCATGGACGGCTCCTCCACGGTCTAAAGCCGCCGGGCGTCCAGAGGTTCCTTGGCGGCGGTCAGACGCGGTCGGCGTACCGCACCATCCCCTCGGCCTCCTGCGCGAGATAGGCGTAACGCTGCGCCATTTCCCAATGGAGGCGACGGATCATGGGGTCGGACGCCCTCTCCGACGCGGCCATCTCCTGCACCTCACGCTTACGATAAAATTCCGCGTCCTCGGCCATGGGCTGTCTCCTGCGGGAGCCAGCATAGGGCAGCGGAAACCGGCGCACTATAAACTGCGTTAACCGGGATAGTGGCGCGACCGCATTTCACGGGCGGCATATCCAGCGCGTTCCCCTGTGCGGAAAAGCGGGAAGCCTATTCCTTGCGGAGCGCGCCGGGCTTATGCGCGGCGCGTTTGCCCTCGTCGGTCTCGACGATGAACTGGGGATCGTCCCGGCTTGCCGCCACCTTGTGCCCCTTGATCGCCGTCGCGTTCGTCTGCTTGCGCACGACCTTGCCATGCGCGGTTCCGCCATGGCTCTGCCATGATACCGCGTCGCCCATTTTGAGCTTGTCCGCCATTGCGCTTCTCCGATCCCGTCAGCCGATGCCGATCAAACGGGGCGAGGTGCATGTCGTTCCCCGGCATGGCGTTATGCAAAAATTGGCGATTGTGGATCATAATCGCCGAAATCATCACATGGCGCTGAAAGAGGGGAAAATGGAGACGAGCGCGAAGCGCCTGATTGTCATGCTGCTGCTGCCGCTTGCCGCCTGCAACAAGGGCGGCAGTTCCGAGGTCGTGATCGGTCCGCCCGATCAGCAGCAGGAGATCGAGGCGTTGCAGGGCAAGGTCGCCGACCTCCAGAAGCAGGTCGCCGATCTGGTCGAGAAGGACAAGCTCCTCGTCACGATGATCCCTGCCGCCTCAAACCAGGATCCGATCCTCAACATCATCGAAGATGCAAGGGATCGCGAGCGCGACCGCAGGCTGGAAGAGATAGAGCGGCGCACGGGCGGACTGTGACGCATGGATCGGGCCGGACATAGCCAGCCTGCCATAGAAAAAGGGGCCGTTTCCAGCCCCTTTTTCCGATAATCTTCGCTATGGGGCTAGACTTTTACCGAGGAAACTCACGGCCTTTGGGCGTCAGGGCGATGCGGACATGCTGAAGCCAGAATGCAAGTAGCAACGCCGTCGCTACTGCACCCCATATCGCTTGATGCCCGATCAGGCGGAAGCTGATCGCACCGAGGATCGCGCCGACCATCAGCCCCAGCCAGAGTAAGCCGTAGGGCAGCCATCCGCATCGATCATCGCCCATGAGCGCGGACAGCAGGCGCTGACCGAACTTGACCAGCGTTCCGGTCATATAGGTGAGGCCGATCTGCACCTCGCCGTCGTGCTCGAAAATGGCATTCTCGGCGCCCATGGCCATCGCGAGCAGGACAGCGCTGAACAAGTTTGCGTTCGCTTGAGCGAATAGCGCCGCTAGCGTCAATATGGCGGCGACGAGGTACATCACGGCGCCTTGCCACGCGCCTCCAACAAGCCGGCGGCACAGCGAACCCAAGATGACACCGATTACGAAGGATAGGATCAACCCGCCCGCAATAGCGGCATCAGGCAGATGTTCGCTGAGCCCGACCGCCAATCGGGTAGAGTTGCCGCTCATAAACGATACGAAGAAGCCGTCGAGATAAAGGAAGCCTACAGCATCGACATATCCGGCGAGCGCAGAGAAGCAGGCCGCCAGAGTCCAGACTTTGCGGTCATACCGGTTCATCCGTCAGTCGCTTACCGGCAACCCAAGCCATTTCGAAGGCAAGATAAATCAAGATTCCAGCGCGCGATTTCCCGCAGGTTCATCGCCTCGACCCTCGTGAGAAGCGCGGCATCCTCGGCGCGAAGGGATCGATTGACCACGCCCTCGCTCACAAACGCCTGAAGTCGCATATTCTGGAGAAGCAGGAATCCGTTCAACCGCGTCCCAGGTCTCATCATTTCTCCGTGCATGATACCGCTTCCACGACATGAGTAAGAGCGCACGGCAGGCTATGGCCACGATGTCAGAAACATCGCCATTCTGAACGATACCGTCTTTTAACACATCTAAAATGAAATTGTAAGGTTGAATTATGATGTATGGAGCATCATAAGGTGACAATGATCACGTCACAGCAGCTACGTGCCGCGCGCGCCTTGCTCGGCATCGACCAGAAAGAGCTTGCCCAATTGGCGGGCGTCTCCCTGCCGACGATCCAGCGGATGGAGGCATCGGGCGGCCAGGTGCGCGGCGTCGTAGAGACGCTCGTGAAGGTGATTTCCGCTCTGGAACGAGCAGGCATCGAATTGATCGGTGAGAATGCACCGAGCCAAGGCACCGGGCGCGGAGTGCGCCTGCGCGATGCGCCGATGGCGCGGTACTGATAATCAAGGACAAACCAATGAGCCGGAACGACGAAGACTATATCTATGACGAGGCTAGCGGGGAGTGGCTATCCGCTGCCGAAGCGGCGGAACGCGAGAACACCGCCGACACGATCGAGGTCCGCGATTCCGCAGGAACCCTGCTTGCAAGTGGCGATAGTGTCGTCACGATCAAGGATTTGAAAGTGAAGGGCGCTGGGCAGACGCTGCGTAAGGGCACCGTAATTAAGTCGATCCGCCTGACCGGCGATCCCCAGGAAATCGATTGCCGCTATGAAGGGATCAAGGGCCTCGTCCTGCGCGCCGAGTTCGTTCGCAAGCATTGATGACGCGGCGAAAGGCGTCGCCTCCGTCAATTTCGAACATCATGGCGCTCGCCGATACCGATGGGCGGCTGGTCGGCTAACGGGATGACCGTCGCGCGCTTACGCCACTTCGCGACCGTCTTCGGGTGGATCCCCAACGCGCGGCTTAGCCGTGAGCGAAGCTTGCGTGCAGCATTGCCGCTCGGACGGCGTGCGTCGTCGTGGCGCTCCCGTGACGAACCTGTCCCATATGGCTTCCTTCCATTCCAACGGAAGGATCGAACCATCAAATGCCGGGATCAAACAGTTTCGAACCCGGAACGCGGAGCCTAGAATCTTTTCCGGCAGAGCGCGCGCGCCGGCGGATGCCGCCTCGATCGGACATTCAGAATTCGACCTCCAGTTCCTCCATCTCCTCCGGCTCCGCCATCGCCGCGTCGAGCCATTCACGCATCGGCGCCCAGCCATCGATCGCCCCGCAATAGCGCGTGCTTTCCGGCGACAGCGCGACCGCATAGGTCAGGAAACGTCGCGTCACCGGTGCGTACATCGCGTCCGCGACCGTCGGCGCATCGCCAAACAGGAACGGACCGCCATAGCGGGCGGTGCACTCCTGCCAGATGGCCTCGATACGCTCGATGTCCGGTTTCGCGCCCGAGAAGACCGGGAAGCTGTCATGCTTCACCTTCAAATTCATCGGCAGTGCGGAACGCAGGTTGGTAAAGCCCGAGTGGATTTCGCCGGAAATCGACCGGCAATGCGCCCGAGCGATCCGATCCGCCGGATACATGCCGGCCTCCGGATAGAGTTCGTTGAGATATTCCGCGATGGACAGCGTGTCCCACACGCTCGCGCCCTCATGCGTCAGGCGTGGCACCAGCACCGACGGGGAGAGCAACAGCAGTTCCGCACGGGTGCTCGCGTCCATCGGCGCGGGCAGCTCCTCCACGTTCAGCCCCGCCAGCTTGCACAGCAGCCAGCCGCGCAGAGACCAGGCCGAGTAGGTCTTGCTGGAGATCGTAAGTTGAGCCTGTGCCATAATCACATCCCCATCATGCGCCAACATACTTGCATCAAGAAATGATGCGGTGCAGCATGAATGCACAAAAAATTTTGCATTGGAAGCCGAATCAGTTGCGGCGGGCGCGCGGGGAAACAGGCAATGCTCTACCAAGGCTATCAACTGCTGTCGGACTTTATGGAGCCCGCCCGTTTCGCGGCCCGCGCCGCGGTGACGTGGCGGGACGAACATGGCGGCGATTTGACTGACCTGCCGATGGCGAAGCGCTTTTTCGCGGCGTGCGAAGTGTTCGAAGGCGCGAAGCCGACGCATGGCCGACCGCCCTATGCGATTACCGAGGTGATGAGCGGCAACCAGATGGTCAGCGTGCGGGAGGAGATCGTCCTGGACCTCCCCTTCGGCAGCCTCCTTCACTTCGCCAAGGACGATGTGGCGACACCGCAGCCAAAGATGCTGGTGGTCGCCCCGCTTTCGGGCCATTTCGCCACATTGTTGCGCAATACCGTGCAAACGCTGCTGCGCGATCATGACGTCTATATCACCGACTGGAAAAATGCCCGCGACGTCCCCGTCAGCGCGGGCCGCTGGGGGTTCGAGGACTATGTCGATTATGTGATTTCCTTCATGCAGGAACTGGGGCCACGCTCCCATCTGCTGGCGGTGTGCCAGCCCTGCGTGCCCGCGCTCGCGGCGGTTGCGCTGATGGCCGAGGACAAGGACCCCAGCGAACCGCGCACGATGACGTTGATGGGCGGCCCCATCGACACGCGGGCCGCCCCCACGGCCGTGAACAAGCTGGCGAACACCAAGCCCTTGTCCTGGTTCGCGGACAATCTGATTTCGCATGTTCCCTTTCCCCACAAGGGGATGGGACGCGCGGTCTATCCGGGCTTCCTCCAGCTCAGCGCCTTCGTGGCGATGAACCCCTCCCGGCATACGGAGCAACACCGCAAGCTGTACGCGCATATCGTCGAGGGCGCGGCGGCCGAGGTGGCAAAGATCCAGGATTTCTACGAGGAATATTTCGCGGTGCTGGATCTGACGGCGGAATTTTACCTGGAGACTGTCGACTGGGTGTTTCAGCGTACCCTGCTTGCCAAGGGGGAGATGACGCATCGGGGTCGACCCGTGAACCCCGCCGCGATCCAGCGCACCGCGCTCCTCACCGTCGAGGGCGAGCGTGACGATATTTGCGGGGTCGGCCAGACGGCGGCCGCGCATACGCTCTGCTCAAGCCTGCGGCCCCATCTCAAGCGCCACCATCTCCAGCCCGGCGTTGGCCACTACGGCGTCTTTTCCGGATCCAAATGGGAACGGCAGGTCTACCCGCAGGTCAGGAACCTCGTCCTCGCGATGAGTTAGAGGATTTTCGAAGCAGATGGCGCCGTCCGATAGCGGCTAGGCGACAGGCTTCGCCCCACGGCGGCGGAGTGCCAGAATGTAGATCACGACCGCGACGCCCGCGAACAGGAACCATTGCACGGCATAGGCAAGGTGGTTGTTGGGCACTTCCGCCGGATCGGGGCGCGGCGAGCGCTCCAGCCCGGCCAGACCATCGTTCGACACGATCATCAGGCGCGGTGGGGATCGGTGCCCCAGCCAACGGCGAAGCGCGCTGCTGCTGTCCGGTTCCGTCGTCGCGGTTCCCGTCACCTGGCCACCGGTCCATACTGGCAAGGCCTTGGGGTCCGCCGACATGCCGATGTCGACGATCACGCCTGGCCCCTCGGCCCCGGTCGAGCAGGTCGCGATATGACGCCAGCCCGGCCCGCCACCGGGCCGCTGGCCGCCCTTCACCTGCCAGCCGATCACGCGCAGGCAGTGCGCGCTCACGGTGCGGAACAAATAGCTTTGGTCGGCGGCATTGGCGGGATAGGCGGTTTCCGGCAGCGAGAGGTTCGCGCGGTACTGGCCCAGCACGGCTTCCTTTTCGTGACGCCGCTCCAGCTGCCACACACCCAGCCCCACCATGGCCGCGACAGCCAGCGCCACGACGATCGTCGCCACGACCGGAATTTTCCCTGTCCTCATGCGTCCGGCGTCCCGCTGTCCGCGATCCGTCCCTCGCGGGCCTGGTTGCGATATTCGAGGATCAGCAGCGCCGCCTTGGACAGGCGCAGGCAATAAACCACCGCCACGGTCGACAGCGGCACCCACAGCAGCACATGGACCCAGAACGGCGGACGGACGCTCAGTTGCAGGGTCAGCGCCAGAGCGACCACCAGCCCGCCGACGATCAGGATCAGGAATGCGGCCGGACCGTCGCCGACATTGAACTGCCGATAGTCCAGCCCGCAGGCGCGGCATCGTTCCGCGAAATTCACCCAGCCCGCGAACAGCGGCGCATTTCCGCAACGGGGACAGCAGGAGGCGAGGACAGCACCGGCGAGCGGTTTTTCATTCTGGCTCATGATCCCGCCTTATGACCGTCCGCAGGCCGCAATGCAAAACGCATCCGAGGATATCCCCGGATGCGTTCGCGTTTTTCTCGAATGTCGCGCTCGATCAGCCGCCGTGTACCGGCGCGCCCCAGCCGCCCCAGACGTAGATGGCCATGAACAGGAACAGCCACACCACATCGACGAAATGCCAGTACCAGGCGGCAGCCTCGAAGCCGAAATGCTGGCGCGGCGTGAAATCGCCCTTGTACGCGCGGACCAGGTTCACGATCAGGAAGATGGTGCCGATGATGACGTGGAAACCATGGAAGCCGGTCGCCATGTAAAAGCCGGAGCTGTAGGGCGTTTTGCCGAACGGGAACGGCGCATGAATATATTCATAGGCCTGGATCGAACTGAACAGAAGGCCGAGCAGGATCGTGCACCAGAGGCCTTTCTTCAGGCCGTCGCGATCGCCATGGATCAGCGCGTGATGCGCCCAGGTCACCGTGGTGCCCGAGCAGAGCAGGATCAGCGTGTTCAGGAGCGGCAGCTCGAACGCATTCATCACCTCAATGCCCTTGGACGGGTAGAGGCCCTCGATCGGCGGCAGCGCGCTCGGGAAGAGCGCGAAGTCGAAGAACGCCCAGAACCAGCCGACGAAGAACATCACCTCGGAGGCGATGAACAGGATCATGCCGTAGCGCAGGTGCAACTGGACGACCGGGGTATGGTCGCCCGAATGGGCTTCCTTGATGACGTCGGACCACCAGAAGAAGGCGGTTGCCAGCACGCCGATGACACCCACGAAAAAGGCCGTGCCGCCGCCCGCATATTCATGCATCCACATGACAGCGCCGATCGCCATGATGAAGGCCGAAGCGGCGCCCATCAGCGGCCACGGGCTGGGCGGCAGTATATGATAGTCGTGGTTCTTGGCGCCGGCCATGCGTGTATTCCCCATTTGCTGCATCACGCCCATTCCCTGATACGTGATGTTCGGTCCTTAACCTTGGTTTCCATCCTTCTCAACCGGGTAGAAGGTATAGCTCAGCGTTATTTCCTGAACATCCTTGTTATCCGAATCATTGAGAATTTTCGGGTCGATATAATAGAGCACCGGCATCCGAACCGTCTGGCCCGGCTGCAACGTCTGCTCGGTGAAGCAGAAACACTGGATTTTCGTGAAATAGGCGCCGGACTGGTCGGGCGTCACGTTGAAGCTGGCGCGCCCCGTGACCGGCTTGTCCGACATATTGCGCGCGATGAAGATCGCCATCTCGCGCTGGCCAACGCGCACCGTTTCGATTCGCTGCTCGGGACGAAACTCCCACGGCATCCCCTGCGCGACGTTCGAATCGAAGCGGATGGAGAGCTGGCGGCCAACACCCGGCTGGCTCTGCGCCGCGATGGCGCGCAGATCCGCTTCCGTCCCGCGCTGGGGCGTGCCGCCGAAGCCGGTCGCCTGGCAGAACATCCGGTAGAGGGGCACGGAGCCGAAACCGAGGCAGAGCATCGCGAAGGCGACGCCCAGCGCGATCATCGCGGTACGGACCTGCTGGCTGGCGGGGGCCATCTGCGTCGCCATGGCTCAGTTGCTCAGCTTCGCGAGAGTGATACCGAAAAACAGCACAACCATCGCCAGCAATACCACCGCCGTCGCGATGGAGCGTGATCGCTGGCGCGCGCGAATCGCGGCTTGTTCGTCGGGCGTCATGCCGCCGCCATCCAGCGGTCGGCCACGACCGCGCCGTAGAGTATGAACAGATAGAGCATCGAATATTTGAACAACCGCCGCTCCGGCTGCATGTTCGCCGGATCGCTTTCCCGCCGCAGCGCGACCTGGAAGGAAAGGCCCGCGAAGATCGCCGTGCCGATCAGCGCGGTGATGCCATAGGTCAGGCCGGTCAGACCCATCAGCACCGGGGCCATCGCCGCCACGCCCATGATGGCGGTGTAGAAAAGAATATGCCGCCGCGTGACCACCTCACCGGCGACCACCGGCAGCATCGGGATGCCGGCATTGGCATAGTCCATGCGCACGAACAGCGACAGCGACCAGAAATGGGGCGGCGTCCAGAAGAAGGTCAGCAGGAACAGCGCGATCGGCAGGGCGCTGACATCGCCCGTCACCGCCGCCCAGCCGATCAGCGGCGGAAAGGCGCCCGCCGCGCCGCCGATCACGATGTTCTGCGGCGTCCGCGGTTTGAGCCACATGGTATAGATGAAAACATAATAGCCGATCGACACGGTCAGGATCGCGGCGGCCAGCGCGTTGGCGGCGAGATAGGTCAGCAGCACCGAGAAGACGCAGAGCGCGACGCCGAAATGCAGCGCGGTATCGCGACGCATGCGCCCGGCCGGCACAGGCCGATTCGCGGTGCGCTTCATCAGAAGGTCGCGGTCGGCCTCATACCATTGGTTGAGCGCACCCGCGCCGCCGGCGCCGAGCGTGATGCCGAGGATCGTGGCGAAGGCGAGCATCGGGTGGATGTGCCCCGGCGCGGCGAGCAATCCGCACAGCCCCGTGAACACCACCAGGGTCAGCACGCGCGGCTTGGTCAGCGCGAGCAGGTCGCGCCAGTCGGCGGGCATCAGCGCTGGGTCGACGGGGGAGAGGTCGCGCCCAGAAACCGCAGCAGAAACCGAAACCGTCACTCCACTATCCTCAATTGGTTACGCAGCCGGCCAGAATGGCTTTGGTCAAATGCGGGGACAGGGAGAGCAGCGCAAAGCCGATCCCCCTGCCCCATCGTCTCGTCAGGCAGCGCCCGCGATCGGGCGCCACCCCCGTCCTCAATCGATGACGGGAAGCGTTTCGAACTGGTGGTACGGCGGTGGGCTGGACAGCGTCCACTCCAGCGTCGTCGCACCCTCGCCCCAGGGATTGCCTTCGGCCTTCTTGCCGAACGCCAGCGAGTAGATGATGTTGACGAAGAAGACCAGCACACCGACCGCCATGATCTCATAGCCATGGGTGGCGATGCCGTTCCAGTAGGCATAGGCCTGCGGATAATCCGGGATACGGCGCGGCATGCCCGAGAGGCCGAGGAAGTGCATCGGGAAGAACAGCATGTTCACGCCGATGAAGAAGATCCAGAAGTGGAGCTGGCCCAGGAACTCACTGTACATCTTCCCGAACATCTTCGGGAACCAGTAGTAGAAGCCCGCGAAGAGCGAGAAGACCGCGCCCAGCGACAGCACATAATGGAAGTGCGCGACCACATAATAGGTGTCGTGCATATTGTCGTCCACACCGCCGTTGGCCAGCACGACGCCGGTCACGCCGCCCACGGTGAACATGAAGATGAAGCCCATCGACCAGACCATCGGGGTCTTGAAGCTGAGCGAACCGCCCCACATCGTTGCGATCCAGGAGAAGATCTTCACGCCGGTCGGCACCGCGATCACCATCGTCGCCGCGGTGAAGTACATCTTCACGTTCACGGTCATGCCCGTGGTGAACATGTGGTGCGCCCACACGACGAAGCCCACCACGCCGATCGCGACCATGGCATAGGCCATGCCGAGATAGCCAAACACCGGCTTGCGGCTGAAGGTGGAGATGATCTGGCTGACGATACCGAAGCCGGGCAGGATCATGATGTACACTTCGGGATGGCCGAAGAACCAGAAGAGATGCTGGTACAGCTCGGGGTCGCCGCCACCGGCCGCGTCATAGAAGACGGTGCCGAAGTTGCGATCGGTCAGCAGCATCGTGATCGCGGCGGCCAGAACCGGCAGCGCGAGCAGCAGGAGGAAGGCGGTCACGAGAACCGACCATACGAACAGCGGCATCTTGTGCAGGGTCATGCCCGGCGCGCGCATGTTGAAGATGGTGGTGATGAAGTTGACCGCGCCCAGGATCGAACTGGCGCCCGCGATATGGAGCGACAGGATGGCGAGATCGACCGCCGGCCCCTGGCTGCCACTCGTCGAGAGAGGCGCATAGACCGTCCAGCCGGTGCCCGCGCCATTGCCCGTGCCGCCCGGCACGAACGTCGAGCCGAGAAGCAGCAGGAAGGCGGGGATAAGCAGCCAGAAGCTGATATTGTTCATGCGCGGGAAGGCCATGTCCGGCGCACCGATCATGATCGGCACGAACCAGTTGCCGAAACCGCCGATGATCGCCGGCATCACCATGAAGAAGACCATGATGAGGCCATGCGCAGTGATCAGCACGTTCCACAAATGATACGCCTGGTCGAGCGTGGCATCGGGACCGTCCGACCACATCGCCCAGGTCTGGAGGAACTGGATGCCCGGCTCGCGCAATTCCATACGCATCAGGCCCGAAATCGCGCCCCCGATGACGCCTGCCGTGATCGCGAAGATCAGGTAGAGCGTGCCGATGTCCTTATGGTTCGTCGACAGGAACCAGCGTGCGAAAAAGCCCGGCTTGTGATCGGCATCATGATGATCATGGGCGTGGCCGCCATGGAAATCATCGCCTGTGATTGTTGTGCTCATGGCGTAACCCCTAAAATATCTATCACGCTCAATTTGCCGCGGCGGTTGCGGGGGCCGCTTCGGCGGCCGGCTTGGTCATCGAACCGCCCTGCGAGGCAACCCACTGCGCGAACTGGGCCGGCGGCAGCGCCTCGATGGAGATCGGCATGAAGCCGTGACGCGCACCGCACAGCTCGGAACATTGGCCATAATAGACGCCTGGCTTTTCGATCGTGAAGTTACGCTCGTTCAGGCGACCGGGCACGGCGTCGATCTTCACCCAGAGGGCGGGAACCGAGAAACTGTGGATCACGTCGGAGCCGGTGGCGATCAGCTTGATCGGGCGCCCGACAGGCAGGACCAGACGATGGTCCACGCCGAGCAGGCCCGGCTCCCCGTTCGCGATCGCCTTTTCGGGAGGGAGGATGTTGGAGACATATTCCGCGATGCCGTTGTCGGGATATTCATAGCCCCAATACCATTGATAGCCGGTGACCTTGACGGTCAGCGCATCCTTGGGCGCGGGCTTGAACTGCTTGGCGAGCAGGTCGATCGACGGGATCGCGATGCCGACGAGGATGAGGACCGGACCCAGCGTCCAGATCACCTCGATCAGCGTGTTGTGCGACACCTTCGACGGCACCGGGTTGGCCGAGCGACGGAAGCGCACGATCACATAGAGCAGCAGGCCCAGCACGAAGAGCGACATGATGATGCACAGCGGCAACAGGATGCTGTTGTGGAACCAGAGGGCATAGCGGCCATTGGCGGTCACCTGCTCCTGAAAGCCCATTTCCTTTGCCTGCGGCTGACCGATCGTCGCGATCGGCTTGAGCTGCGCCGGAGCCGCCACCTTGGGCGATTCGGCGGGCGCGGCGGCGGCGGCGACCGGTGCGGCCGCATTGGACGCTGCGGCCGGGGAGGCGGCAGCAGGCGCCGCTTCGTTCGCAGGTGCAGCAGCCGCCGGAGCCTCCCCGGCGGCCGGTGCTTGCGCGATCGCACCTGTGGCACCGATCGCAAGCAATCCTGCAAAAACAACAGATTTCGCTATATTCATATCCGCTCGACCTACCCCGCTGCCGAGCCGGCGGGTTCGGGCGCCGCCGGGCCGTTTATTCCTATTCACGCGCGGCTTATAGGGAGGCTTGTTCCCGGCCTCAAGCAGGGAAATCGCCTTTTTCTTTCTGTTGATTGCGGCCCCTCGCCCGACTATCTCCGCGCCAGGGTCAATTAAGGTTGCAGCTGATGACGGAAGAAGAGGTTCTGGCGGAGTTCCGCGCGGCGGAAGCCCTTCTGCAAGGGCATTTCATCCTCTCCTCCGGCAAGCATAGCGCAAACTATCTGCAGTGCGCACGCGTGCTGATGAACGCGGACCGCGCGGGGCGCCTCGCTGTTGCACTTGCGCAGAAGCTGCCCCGCGACGTGCGCGGCAGCGTGGACATCGTCGTCTCGCCCGCGATGGGCGGCATCATAATAGGGCATGAGATGGGTCGCGCGCTCAATGTGGATGCGGTGTTCCTCGAACGACCGCACGGCACCTTCGAGCTTCGCCGGGGATTCGACATTCAGCCGGGGCAGAAGGTGGTGATGGTCGAGGATGTCGTGACCACCGGCCTCTCCTCGCGTCAGGCGATGGATTCGGTGCGTGCGGCGGGCGGTATCGTGGTGGCGGAAGTGGCGCTGGTCGACCGCTCGGCGGGAGACGCCGACCTGGGCGTCCCCTTCTATCCGCTCGTCCGCCTCAACTTCCCCGTCTATGACGCCGACGATCTCCCGCCGGACCTGGCAGCGATCCCGGCGGTCAAGCCGGGCAGCCGCAAGAACTGACGCGGACGTGAGCGGACCGGCACCTCTGCAGCCCGATCATCTCAGGCTGGGCGTCAATATCGATCATGTCGCAACCATCCGCAACGCGCGCGGCGGCCGCTATCCCGATCCCATCCGGGCCGCGCTCATGGCCCAGGAGGCGGGCGCCGACGGCATCACCGCGCATCTGCGCGAGGACCGGCGGCACATCATCGACGAGGACATCGGCCATCTGATCGGCGCCATCTCGTTGCCGCTCAACATGGAGATGGCCGCGACCGAGGAAATGGTCCAGATCGCGCTGCGCCATCGCCCCCATGCCGCGTGCATCGTGCCGGAACGGCGCGAGGAAGTGACCACCGAGGGCGGACTGAACGCGGCCGGCCAGCATAATCACCTCAAGCCGCTGATCGCCCGCCTCACCGCCGCCGGCATCCGCGTCAGCCTGTTCATCGAGCCGGACCCGGCACAGATCGACGCGGCCATCTCGCTGGGCGCGCCGGTGGTCGAACTGCACACCGGCAAATATGCCCATACCGACGGGGAGGAGCGCGCCCAGGAATTGCGCCGCATCGCCGACGCCGCCGCGCTCGCCGCGAAAAACGGGTTGGAAGCGCACGCCGGCCACGGCCTGACCTTCGAGAATGTCGCCCCCATCGCCGCCATTCCGCAGATTCGCGAACTGAACATCGGCCATTTCCTCATCGCGGAGGCGATTTTCGAAGGACTGGACCCCGTCGTTCGCCGGATGCGCGCGCTGATGGATGCGGCCCGATGAACGGCGCCCGGCCATGATCATCGGCCTCGGCTCCGACCTGTGCAACATCGAGCGCATCCAGTCCTCGCTCGACCGCTTCGGCGAACGCTTCGAACAGCGCGTCTTCACCCCGCATGAGCGCGCCAAGGCCGCGCGGCGCCCCTTCACCAAGGCCGCGACGCTGGCCAAACGCTTCGCCGCCAAGGAGGCCTTTTCCAAGGCGGTGGGAACGGGCTTCCGGCATGGCGTGTTCATGAAAGACATCGGCGTCGTCAATCTCCCCAGCGGCGCTCCCACTTTGGCACTGACCGGCGGCGCGAAGGACAAGCTCGACGCCTTGACCCCGGCGGGCGCGACCATACATGTCCATCTCACCCTGACAGACGATCACCCCTGGGCGCAGGCCTTCGTGGTGCTGGAGGCACGATTCCCATGAGTGAGGAAAGGGGTGCCCTGCCACCCGTGAAGGAGCCGCTGGCGGTGATCGACCCGGTCGGGTCGGGACACGACACCAAGGCGAAGGGCCAGGGGACGGACTGGCTCGGCGAGATCAAGAGCATCGCGCTGCTGATTCTGGCGGTGCTCGCCTTCCACAGCTTCATCGCCAAGCCCTTCTACATTCCGTCCGAGTCGATGATGCCGGTCCTGCTCAAGGGCGATCGGCTGGTCGTCAGCAAATATGCCTATGGCTGGTCCTACGTCTCGCCCAGCTTCCACATCCTGCCGGCCATGCCGGGCCGCCTGTTCGGCAAGCTGCCGGAGCGCGGCGACATCGTGATCGCGCAGCCGCAGGGGCGCAGCGAGGATTATATCAAGCGGGTCATCGGCCTGCCCGGCGATACGATCGAGGTCCGCGCCGGACAGGTCATCCTGAACGGCAAGCCGGTGCCGCAGACGCAACTGCCGCCCCTCGCCATCCCGGTCGACGCGAACACGCCCTGTGACCCGATGCAATTCCCCGACGCGCTCGGCTTTGCCAAGGACGGCAGCCGCGTCTGCCTGCTGCCGGTCAAGAAGGAAGTCCTGCCCAACGGCCGCACCTACACCATCATCGACGTCGGCATGCGGCCGACCGACTGGTACGGGCCGGTCAAGGTCACGGCCGATCATGTCTTCCTGATGGGCGACAATCGCGACAACAGCGCCGACAGCCGCGTTCCGCTCGACGAAATGGGCCTCGGTGGCCCGGTGCCTTTCGAAAGCATCGGCGGCCGCGCGGAACTCATCACCTTCTCGCTCAACGGCTCGACCACGCTGAACCCGGCGACCTGGTTCAGTTCCTTCCGCAGCGGGCGAACGCTGAGCAGCCTGCATCCGGCACGGGAAGAGGTGAAGACAGGCCATTAGGGGAGCGAGGCGTTCACCGGCTCCCTGCGCCCATCACGCTAACGTCCGCCGGAACAGGGCGATCGTCCGCCCCCACGCGAGATCGGCCGCCGCCTTGTTGAACCGGGGGGTCGTGTCGTTGTTGAACCCATGCTCCGCGCCTTCGTAGATGAAGGCGGCGTAGCGCTTGCCGGCCTTTTTGAGCGCTTCCTCATAGGGCGGCCAGCCGGCGTTGGTGCGGGCGTCATTGCCCGCGAAATGTAGCAACAGTTCCGCCTTGATCAGCGGCACATCACCCAGCGGTGCGGCGGCGCCATAAAAGGGCACCCCCGCCCGCAACTCCGGCACGCGCGTCGCGACCAGATTGACCATGCCGCCGCCAAAACAGAATCCGGTGGCGCCCAGCTTGCCGTTGCTGCCCGTCATCGAAAGGGCGTAGCGCGCCGCCGCGACGAAATCCTCGCCGATCTTCGCCTTGTCGAGCGTGGCGAACAGTTCCCGCGCCTTGTCCTCGTCGCCCGGATAGCCACCCACCGTCGTCAGCGCGTCGGGCGCGACCGCCATATAGCCGTCCAGCGCCAGCCGCCGGGCGATATCCTCGATATGGGGATTGAGGCCCCGATTCTCATGCGCGACGAGGATCACGGAGAGGGGCTTTGTTCCGGCCGCCGCTGGCCGCACCACATAGGCGCGGATCTTGCCATTGCCGTGCGGCGAGAGAATATCGACCCAGGTCGTGGCGATGCGCCTGTCGGTCGGCGCGACGACCTGTCCCCGCGCGAAATCGGGGCTGAGCGCCGCCAGCACCGCCGAAGCCGCCGCCAGGCTGCCGACATGCGCCGCGCATTTCCCCAGAAAGCCCCGGCGATCGATCGCGCCATGGACATAGGCGTCGAATATATCGAGCACGTCCCGGCTGAATGCGCTGCTTGCGGGAAAGTCGGGATGGGCTGTCATGCGACGCGACTCCGGGATGATCGACGGAGCCGGGAAAATGACCCGGCCCGGACATCGCCGCAAGCGCATTCGCCTTGCGCCAAAAGGAAAACCCCGCCTCCGCGCTCAGCGGAAACGGGGTCTCGAACGTCAACCGCCTAAACCGTCACGGGTGCGGAGGCATTGCCCCGGCGGGAGGGGCGCCCGGAGCGCCCGGTGCGCCGCCCTGCATCATCTGCTGCATCTGCATCTGCTGCTGAAGCTGCATGACCTCGGCGCGCGATTTGAACTCCAGCAGGTGGATATCGAACTGCAACGGGGAATTGGCGGGGATGTTGCTGCCCTGTGGCGGCGTCGCGCCATAGGCAAGCTTCGCCGGAATCCACACGCGCATGTGGCCGCCCTTGTGCATCATCGTCAGCGCCTCGGCGAAACCGGGCACGACATTGGCGATCTCCATCGGCGCCCGCGCATTCTCATCGAACACCGTTCCGTCCGACAGCGTGCCCTTGTAGCCGACGAGCGCGAAATCTTCCTTGCTGGGCGACGGACCCGCACCCTTGTCCAGCACCTGATATTTCAGGCCCGAAGCGGTCGACCCGAACTGGGCGCTACCCGCGAAGGCGAGGCCGATGCCCGCCACGGCGGCGAGGGCGACACCGAGCCAGAGCTTGGTGAGCGATCCCTTGGTGATCGGACGCAACGGTACGGCGGTAATCGACATGCGGGCTATCCCCTGATTTTCCCTCGGGCATCGGCGCTCCATTCAGAGCGCCGCGCCTCATGCTTTCGCCGTGCCTATCGAGGACACGGGCGCGCCGCATTGCTTATCGTCCGTGCGGGGCCAATGCCAGCGGCTTGTTGCCGCCCCGCATCGACTCCGGCCGCGTCCTACTTCGCGCCGTCGCGCTCGGCGCGCTTGCGCTCCAGCTTGCGCGCGCGGCGAACAGCGGCCGCCTTCTCGCGCGCCCGCTTCTCGGAGGGCTTTTCATAGTGGCGGCGAAGCTTCATCTCGCGATACACGCCCTCGCGCTGCAACTTCTTCTTGAGCGCCCGCAGTGCCTGGTCGACATTGTTATCGCGCACGATGATTTGCATAAGCCGGTCAATCTCCACTCTGTTCGATCGACGGTCGGTCAGGTCCAGCAAACGGGACACGCGAATCCGAAACCGCCAAAACAATTTGCGCCGCGACGAAAATCGCGGCGTTCCAGCCCGGCCCGCTAACAGAGGCGCGCCATGGTTTCAAGTCCCCGCCGGCAATTTTCCGGGCCTGCTCTTCCCGATTGACAGGAGTCGCCGGCTGCCCTTCTAGTCGCCGCCATGACGAAATTCACCGTCAACGATCGTCCCGTCCAGTATCGCATGGACCCGCAGACGCCCTTGCTATGGGCATTGCGTGACGGATCGAATCTCACCGGCACCAAATATGGCTGCGGCACCGGCCATTGCGGTGCCTGCACGGTGGACATCGACGGCGCTGCGGTGCGCTCCTGCCAGATCAGCATCGCGCAGACCGAGGGGCGATTCGTCACCACCATAGAGGCGTTGTCGCCGGACCGCAGCCATCCGCTTCAACAGGCCTGGGCCTCGCATGCGGTGCCGCAATGCGGCTATTGCCAATCGGGGATGCTCATGGCCGCTTCGGTCCTGCTGAAGCGAAACACCAACCCCGCCGACGCCGACATCGACCGGGCGATCACCAACATCTGCCGCTGCGGCACCTATCCCCGCATCCGCGAGGCGATCAAGCTGGCGGGACGCATCCTGCGCGGTGAGGAACGGATCGCCGCTACTCCGCCGCCGGGCATCACGCCGGAGGATGCGGCCCGTGCCGTCCCGGCGCTGCGCGACGCCGACTGACGATCGGGCGAATCTTTCAATAGGCTTTCACCTCTATTCAGAGAGGGGTCAGCGCGCGACCGGTACAAGGGGCAGCATAGGGAAGCCGATGGAGCCTCCCGACCGAGGACAGACAAGATGGTCAAGGGATTCAAGGTCACCGCAGTCAGGGCGGGCTTGCTCGCGCTCACTGCACTCGCATCGTCCGCTCCGGCATGGGCCCAGGAACGCGGCCACTGGGGCGGTCGCGCCGGTCTGGAGCGCGCGACCGGCGGAAATGGCGGTGGTGAACGCGGCGGCGGCTGGCAGCGTGGCGGCATGGGCGGCATGGGCGGCATGGGCGGCATGGGCGGCATGGGCGGCGGACAAATGGGTGGCGCGCAGCCCGCCGGCAACGAGAATCGCGGCTGGCGCGACAATCGCGCCGCCTCCCCCTCCGCTCCGCAACCCGGCGCACAGGCCGGCGCACAAGTCGACAGGCGCGGCTGGCGCGGCGATGCGAATGGTCAATGGCAGAATCGCGCGCCCCGCACCGATACCCCGGCGGTGCGACCCGATCCGACCCCCGGCAATCCCGCCCGCTATGGCCAGGCGCCGGGTGGAGGCAACTGGCAGGGCCGCCCTACAGATCGGGGCGACGCCAATCGCTGGAACGGCGACCGCGACCGGAGCCGCAATGACGGCAACCGCTGGACGAATGACGCCGCCAGAAACGGTTATCCCAGCAGTGGCATAAACCGCGCCTATGGCAATCAGGGCGGGTGGCAGAATGGCGGCGATCGCGCCTATGCCCGTCCGAACAATGGCTGGCAGAACGGCAATGGCCGGCTCAGCGCCAATGAGCGCTGGCGTGACCAGAACCGCTGGAATCGCGATTGGCGGCGGGACAACCGCTACGACTGGTCGAGTTATCGCCAATATAATCGCAATGCCTATCATCTGCCCGCCTATCGGGCGCCCTATGGCTGGAACGGCGGGTACAGCCGCTACTCGATCGGCATCTATCTCGGCAGTTCCCTGTTCGGCAGCAGCTACTGGATCGACGATCCGTACAGCTACCGGCTGCCGGAGGCCTACGGCACGTTGCGCTGGATCCGCTATTATGACGACGCGCTGCTCGTCGACATTCGCGACGGCTATGTCGTCGACGTGCTCCACGACTTCTTCTGGTGAGGTCTCTCGCCTGAACCGATGTTCCTGAGCGGCCTTCAGGAACCACTGGGTCGAGCCGTATCATGGGATGGCTCGACCCATTTTTCTTGATCCGCCCCGCTGCCCGATGGCACTGGGACGAGGGTGAGCCGCCTGCCCTATCCCGACGATCCCGACATCGCCTCCCCGATCCGCGCGGCCTATGGCGCCAGCGTCGCGTCGCGGCTGCGCCGCAATCCCATGGTCAGCACGATCGCGGGCGACCATATGGAGATATTCGTCCGCCACGGCTTCCTCACCCCTGCCGAGTGCACCGCCATGATCGAGCGGATCGACGCCGCCGCCGTTCCTTCCCGGCTGTTCAGCGGGTCGGACAAAAATGGCTATCGCACCAGTTCAAGCTGCAATCACGACCCGGACGATCCGGTGGTGATGAAACTCACCCGGCGCATCGACGCTCTGACCGGCCTGCCGCCCGACCATGGTGAAACAATCCAGGGCCAGCGATACGCCCCCGGTCAGGAATATAAGATTCACTGCGACTATTTCCCGAAGGCGGTCAGCTACTGGCCCGCTATGCGCGATGCGGGCGGGCAACGCTGCTGGACGGCGATGATGTATCTCAACGCGGTCGAAGAGGGCGGGGAAACGCATTTTTCGCGTGCGGGCCTGGCGGTGCCGCCGCGCGCCGGCACCTTGCTGGTCTGGAATAATATGCGCGAGGATGGATCGCCCAATGGCGAGACGCTCCACGCCGCCCTTCCCGTGGTCCGTGGCGTCAAATATGTCCTCACCAAATGGTATCGCGAACGGCCGTGGCAGGCCGTGAAAGTGGATTAGCCGTTCTTTTCATAGCCTTGTCGACCGGACATTTTGCGACAAAGCTGACTGCTGCCTGACGGCGCCGTTCCCGGAACATTCAGCGCCATGGCGCGATAAAGGGGCCTGTCCTTCGCGGTCTGACTCAATGGGTCACGACGCGGCGGCGGAGAAAAGCAGAGGAGAAATCACATGCGTAAGACCCTTTTGACCGCGCTTCTGGTCGCGACCGTCATGCCGGCGATGGCTTCCGCGCAGACGCCCGAGTTGCGCCGCGATCGGCAGGATATCCGCGAGCAGCAACGCGACCTGCGCGATGCCCAGCGCTACGGCGACCGCCGCGACGTGCGCGACGCACGGGAAGACCTGCGTGACGCCCGTCGGGAACATCGCGAGGACTGGCGGGACTATCGCGCCAAGAACCGCTCCGCCTATTCGCGCGGCAACTGGCGCGCTCCCTTCGCCTATCAGCGCTTCCATGAGGGTGTCGTGTTGCGCCCGACCTATTACAGCAGCCGCTACTATATCGACGCGGGCCGCTACCGCCTGCCGGCTGCCTCGGGGCCCAACCGTTGGGTGCGCCATTATGACGATGCGCTGCTCGTCAACGTCCGCACCGGCCGCGTGATCCGCGTCATCAACGGCTTCTACTGGTAAGGGCCGAGAGGTCTGCCAACGCCGAGGCCCGGTCGCGATGCGGCCGGGCCTCTTTTCATGGGTTATGGGCGATCCGACACCGCCCCTTCGGTGGCCGTGCCCGCGCACTTTGGGGGCCCGCTGGCACGGCCGATGACGATGACGCCATCAGTCCGAAAGGGGGTGGACTGCGGGGAAAACGCGCAACCGGCCATTTGGGTCCGTCGCCGCCCGGCCATTTTCGCCCGGCCTCAGCTCAGGTCATCAGACCTTTGCGAGATCAAGGGCTTCGGCGATCAGCCGGCGACTATTCTCGATGCCGTATAGCGCGATGAAACTGCCCATGCGCGGCCCCTGATCCGCGCCCAGCAGCGTTTGATAAAGCGCCTTGAACCAGTCGCGCAGCGCCTCGAACCCATAATGCGGATCCTTGCCTATCGCATAGACGATGGTCTGGACTTCCTCCGCTCCGGCGTCATCGCTCAGCGCGCCCAGTTGCGCGTCCAGTTCGCGCAACGCCCGCGCCTCATTCTCTTCCGGCGCCCGGCGCTTGAGGGTAGGCGCAACGAAATCCCGGTTATAGGCGAGCGCATGGCGGACCAGCGCGGCCAATCCCGGATGCGTCTCCGGTGAAACGTCCGCCGCATAATTGCCGAGATAGGACCAGATCTGGTCGGCGGTCGCCTCCGCGCCCATCACCCCGACGAGGTTCAGCAGCAGGCCGAAACTGACCGGCGGCCCCTCGGCAGGCACCTGTCCGTCGTGGATGTGATGCACCGGGTTGCCGAGTTTCTTGTCGACTGGCTGCTCGGCATATTGGGCGCGGAACTGCTCATATTCATCCACCGCGCGCGGGATCACGCCGATGTGCAACTGCTTGGCGCTCTTCGGTTCGCGATAGGCGTAGAAAGCCAGGCTCTCCCGCGTCCCATAGGTCAGCCAGTCCTCCAGGGAGAGGCCATTGCCCTTGGACTTGCTGATCTTCTCGCCCTTCTCGTCCAGGAACATCTCGTAGATCAGGCCCTCGGGCTTGCGACCACCCAGCACTGTCGCGATCTTGCCCGACTGCACGCCGCTGTCGGTCAGATCCTTGCCGTACATCTCATAATCGACGCCCAGCGCCACCCAGCGCATTGCCCAGTCGACCTTCCACTGCAGCTTCGCGCCGCCGGACAGGATCGACTGCTCGACCATGCGCCCCTCATCCTCGAAGCGAACGAGGCCCGCCTCGGCATCCACCACCTCCACCGGCACCTGCAACACGACGCCGCTTGTCGGGCTGATCGGCAGGACGGGCGAATAGGTCGCCGCCCGCTCCTTGCGCAGGGTCGGCAGCATGACGTCCATGATCGCCTGATAGTGGCGCAGCACGTTGCGCAACGGGTCGTCGAAAGCGCCCGACCGATAGCGTTCGGTCGAACTGCAAAACTCGTAATCGAAGCCGAAGCGATCGAGGAAGGCGCGCAGCATCGCGTTATTATGCGCGGCGAAACTGTCATATTTGCCGAAAGGATCGGGAATGGCGGTCAGCGGCTTGCCGAGATGCTCCGCCAGCATGGCCTGGTTCGGCACATTGTCCGGCACTTTGCGCAGGCCATCCATATCGTCCGAAAAGGCGACCAGCCGCGTCGGCAGGTCGCTCAACGTCTCGAACGCGCGGCGGACCATGGTCGTGCGCAAGACTTCGTTGAAGGTGCCGATATGCGGCAAACCGGAAGGACCATAGCCCGTCTCGAACAGCACATAGCCCTTTTCCGGCGCTGCCTTGCCCTCATATTGGCGCAGCACGCGGCGGGCCTCTTCGAACGGCCACGCCTTGGATGTCCGCGCGGCCTCGCGAAGGGCGCTCTTCTCCACACTATCGGTCATAGCCGATCCTGTACCCCTTCTGGACCGCAATAACAGTCGAAAATCACATCAAACCGCGCGAAAAACGCCCGCGCAACGAGTGCGGTTTCCCGAAAATTAATCAATCTGCGTCAATTCTCGGCGGTGCAGGAGGTCGATATGGAAGTGAAACGGAAACGCGCTCGGATCGTCGTCGACATCTTCGTGACGCTGACGACCGTCCTCGATTCGCTTGAGGCCAGGATCGTCGACTTGTCCGAGCATGGCGCCCAGATCGTCGGGGCGTCGGTGCCGAAGGGCAACAAGTTCCAGATCGAATATATGGGCCAGACGGTCTACGCCCAGTGCATGTGGTCGGAAATCGACCGGATGGGCGTCCGCTTCCCCTTTGGCTTGTCGGACGGCCCGATGCATGATGCGCTGATGATGGCGACGCCGGGCGGCCATGGCGCGCCATCCGTCCCATCGAACCTGCCGACTTCAGCGACCGGTGGCTTCATTCCACCGCCGGCCGGCCTCGTCGCCCTGTCGCGACGCCTGTCGCCGGCATTCGGACGACGCGGCTGATCGCTCCCGCCGGCCAGAAGCCCAGCGCCGCATATAGCGCGATCAGGCTCCGGCCCCGCTTCGGCGAGGGAAGATCGCGAAAGGGGCAAAGGCGATCATGATCGCCTGCACGGCCAGCATCAGCAGGGCGACGCCGGCAATCATCGACACGACCTGATCGTTCGAACCGAGAAACAGGGATACGACGCCGGCAAAGGCGAGATCCTTGTTCGGGATGATCGGCAACCGCGACACGACCATCCGGCCGGTCAGCAGCATCAGCCACGACAAGAGCGGCACGCCCGGAAGCGCATAATGCCATGTCAGGGCGACCAGGATGCTGGCCACCACCGTGCGCACGCTCTTGACCACGAATATGGTGGTGAAATTCGATCCCGGCAGCTTCGACCGGCGCAGCATCATCAGGATCAGGGGCACCGCGACCAGCGCCGCGGCGAGGGACGTCGTCCACCCGTCGATCCGAATATCCGAAATCGCCCGGATCGGCCGCCACAACAGCGCGAGCATGGCCAGCGCGGCGACATTGTTCACGAGCGCCGAAACGATCGCCATGTCGCAAACCACCACGAGCGCGCCGCGCGCATTGCCGACATGCCTGCGCAACCAGCCGGCCAGCAGCGTATCCCCGGCATATCCGAACAGCAGGGCGTTGAGCGACTGTTTGTGCAACAGGGGCGCAAGCGTCTCGATCCCGGTTCCGAGCAGGCGGCGCAGGAGGTAACAGTCGGTCGCCGGCTCGACCAGCAGGCTGGCGATCAGGGCCGCCCAGAAACTGACACCGCTGGTCGCGAGCATCGTCAGCGGCGTGAGTTCCCTGTCCCATAGCTCGTGGATCACAAGCCCGAGCGCCACCATCGTGCTCGCCACGCCCAATATGACGGCGATCGCTTCGCGCATCTGCCAGAGCGCGGCCACCATGCTCCTGCCGCCGCCATTTTCCGGCGCGCTTTCCAGCCCCGCCACACTCTCGATCATCTGTTTTCGCCTCACGCCCTCCCCCACAGACCGCCCCGGCAACGACAATCCGCACCAATCCCCAAAAATATTCTTCATTTCTTTTTTACCATGGTGCGGATCGGCTCTCGCGGCGGCGTCTCCCTGGTAGCGGATGGGGATTTGAACGTGCTGCTGAAACAAAGCGAATTCATCGATGGGGATTGCTGGACGGGTCGGCCGGCCTCGCCGCGCTGGACGATCGTGTTGCCGTTTCACAATGAGCGGGATTTCCTGCCGATCAGCCTCGCCAGCCTGGCCCGGCAATCGGCGCCGTTCCGGCTGATCCTGATCGACAATGGCTCGACGGACGGCAGCGGCGAAATCGCCATGGCGCTGTGTGACCGGCTCGGGCTGGCGGCGACGCTGCTGCACGAGCGCAGACCGGGCAAGGTGTCGGCCCTGCAAACGGGAATGGCGGCGGTCGCGACGGAGCTGGTGGCGACCTGCGACGCGGACACCGTCTATCCGCCGGACTATCTGAGCCGGGCGGGTACGCTGTTCGACGATCCGGCCGTCGTCGCCGCGATCGCCGCCAACGCCGCGCCCGAATCCTCGGCATGGGATCGGATGATCGCCGGCCTGCGCATCGTCGCGGCCGCGCGCCTGCTCCCCCAGCAATGCCTGCGCGGCGGGGCCAGCCAGGTCTTCCGCACCGATGCGCTCAGGACAGCGGGCGGCTTTGATCCGAAGCTGTGGAACTGGGTGCTGGAGGATCATGAGATCATGGCGCGCATCGAGAAATGGGGCCGGATCGCCTATCATCGCGCCTTTCTGTGCATGCCGATCAGCCGGCCGCGCACGGTCAGCACGGTGGGCTGGAATCTGGGCGAACGACTGCGCTATCATGCCACGACGCCTGCGGGACGGCTGGCCTTCTTCCATAATTTCCTGGGGCCGCGCCTGCGCGAGAGGGCGTTAACGAGTGATCGTCTGAGAAGAGATGTCGAATATTGCAGGGAACCGCAGGAGCTTGCCGGCCTACACGCTGTGCGCGGATGATTTCGCGCTGTCGCAGCCGATCAGCGAGACGATCGCCGACCTCGCCGCCCGGAACTGCATCAATGCGGTCAGCTGCATGGCCGTCTTCCCCCGGTGGCGCAGCTACGCCCGCCTGCTGACCGCTTTCGGCGGCCAGGGACCGGACGCGGTGCAGATCGGGCTGCATCTGGTGCTCGCCGGGGAACAGCCGATCACCCGGATGCGCCGACAGGGCGCGGACGGTCGCTTGCCGAGCGCGGACCGGACGATGCTGCTCGCCTATCGTCGGCAGATTGATCTGGCCGAACTGGCGACGGAAATAGACGCGCAATTCGCGGCCTTTGCCGATGCCGTCGGCAGGCCACCCGACTTTGTCGATGCGCATCAGCATGTTCATGTCCTGCCCGGCATACGCGACCGGGTCATCGCGGCAACGCTCCGGCATGCGCCCGGCGCGTGGGTCCGCAATCCGGCGGACGGGCTGGCGGCAGCGCTGCGCCGCCCCTTTGTCGGCAAGGCGATCGGCGCGAGCTTCCATGCCCGCGGCCTCGGCAGGGCGCTCGCGCGGCGCGGCATCGACGCGAACGACAGTTTCGCGGGCCATTATGGCTATGAAGGCGATTATGCGGCCCTGCTGCCGCGCTTCTTCGCGGGCGCGGGCGCGCGGCACCTCATCATGTGCCACCCCGGCAGCGGGCATCTGGACGAGGATCCGATCGCGGCGGCGCGCATCGTGGAGGCGGCGGTGCTGGGCGCGATGCCCCTCTCGCAGCGTATCGCCGCGATCCATAACGCCCCGGCACCATGACCGGATCGGGACTGATCGCCTGTTTCCTGGCCCAGCGGCCGGCGTTGATCCGGCTGCTGACCGCCCGGCTCGGCAATGCCGACGAAGCGGAGGATGTGGTGCAGGAAATGTGGTTCAAGCTGGACCGGGCGGCAAGCGGTCCCATCGCCGATCCCGGCGCCTATCTGTTCCGCATGGCCGCCAATCTCGCCACCGACCGCCGCCTGTCCGCCGCGCGTCGGGAACGCCGCGAGGACGCCTGGATGGAAACGCTGCCCCGCGGCGAAGACTATGCCGACGCCGAACAGCAACTGCTGGCTTCCGACGAATTACGGCGGGTCGAGGCCATATTGGACGAAATGCCCGACCGGATGCGCCGCGCCCTCATCCTTTTCCGCGTGGAGGAACAGTCCCAGCGCAGCATAGCGGAGGCTTTTGGCATCACGGTGAGCGGGGTGGAGAAGTTGCTGCGGCGCGGCTATCGTAAACTGGTCGACAGAATGTCCGAGCAAAGTGCGGAACGGGAGCCGCCGCGTCGTCTGGGAGATGAAGGGAGCTTGCCGGATGACTGATCGTGGCCCGGATCCGCATGATCTTGCGATCGAATGGCATATCGCCATGCCGGCGATGGATGAGGAGCGCTGGCACGCCTTCACGCTTTGGCTGGAGGCAGACCCAGCGCACGCCGCCGCCTATGATGCGGTCGCGCGCGCCGATCGTCACCTCGCCGCAGTCGACGCGGCTCGGCTGGCTACCCCCGTCACGCGCCCGCTACGGATCGGCATTCTCGCGCGCTTTGCCGGCAAGCCTGCCTGGATCGGCACCGCCTGCGCCGCGTCCCTCGCAGCCTTGCTGGTCGTGGGAACGATGCGGACGGGCGGGAAAGACTCGCACTATATCGTCGGCACAGCGGCGGGAACGGCCCGGACCATCGCCCTGGATGGCAGCAAGGTCGTTCTGAACGGTGCCACGCGGATCACGTTCGACCGGAACAATCCGCGCACGGCACGGCTGGAGCAGGGCGAAGCGCTATTCTCGGTCCGCCATGACGCGGACAAGCCTTTTACCGTCAAGGTGGGCCGCTTTCGGGTGGAGGATCTGGGCACCGTCTTCAATATGGTGCGCGATGGCGGCCGCCTGTCCGTTGCCGTGGCGGAAGGCCGCGTCATGGTCGATCCCGATGGCGCGCGGCTGACGCTTGGAGCGGGAGATGCGGTGACGATCGACGAGCGACTGAACCTCGTCACGCGCAGCAGGGCCGCGAAGGTGGGCGGCTGGCGACAGGGCGACCTGGAGTTCACCGATACGCCGCTGGCCGATGTCGCGTCCGCGATCCATCGTGCCACCGGGGCACAGATTGCGGTCGCTGTCCCCTTGTCGCGGGCGCCGTTTACCGGCAATATCCGGGTTTCGGGGACGGCAAGCGCGGATGCCCGCCATCTGGCGAATCTGATTGGGGCGGATCTGCGGCGTGACGGCGAGAAGTGGCTATTGTCTTCGCCAGAGTCTTCGCCGGGCGTCCCTCGCTAGTTTTGCCATGGCGATGACGCTGTACGGCGGTGTCGCCCCTGCAAAGACGCCAGGTCGCACAGTCATCACGCTATCGGGAGGATCGCTCGCGGAGGCGCTGCGGCAGATTGCCCACCAGACCGGCAGCGAGATCGTCAGTCTGGAACCCGGTCTTTCGCGGATCGCGTCGCCTGCACGACGCGTGAGCGGTAGTCCCGGGGAGATGCTCGACCGGGTGGTGCGCGGCACCGGCTTTCATGTCGCGCGCCTCTCGGCGAACAGCTATCGCATCGAGCGGAAACCAGCCGCCCCAGACCCGTCACAAAAGCGCAGGGCACCATCCGGCGAACCCCGACCGGACGACATCATCGTGACCGCCAGCAAGTTTCCGGTTCCGCTGGGCCAATATCCGGGCAGCGTCGCGCAGATGCTGCGGCCGGACGACGCCCCGCCCGCGAGCCGCCGTGGTTCCATGGACACCGTGGCGAGCGATCTCCCCGTCCTGCAACAAACGGAACTGGGCGAGGGGCGCAACAAGACCTTCATCCGGGGCATTGCCGACAGCAGCTTCAACGGCGCCACCCAGCCCACCGCGAGCATCTATTTCGGCGATGCGCTGCTTGCCTTCGGCAGCCCCAGCCCCAGCCTCAAGCTCTATGACATCGCCAATGTCGAGGTGCTGGAAGGTCCGCAGGGGACATTATATGGATCGGGGTCGCTCGGCGGCATCATCCATGTATCGCCCAATCCCGTCGATCTCGCCAAACCCTCCGCATCGGCGGCGCTGGGCGGGAGCGCGACGGCGGGAGGAGAGCCCGGCTGGGACGCCAGCGGCATGGTGAATGTCCCGCTCGTCCCGTCACGCCTCGGCGTGCGCGTGGTGGGCTATCATGACCATGAGGGCGGTTACCTCGACAATGCGGTGCTCGGCCGCGACGGCAATAGCGTGAACGTCAGCGGCGGCCGGCTTGCGGTCGGCGCGCGCGTCGACGACACTGTGCGGCTCGATGCCGGTGTGCTCTATCAGCGGACGGACGCTCGCGACGCGCCCTATGTGTGGGCGAGCGACAGGTCGCTCAATCGGCGCGTCATGATCGCGGAGCCTTATGCGAGCAAGCTCCTGCTCGGCTACGTGGACCTCGCAAAATCCTGGTCCGGCGGGATGAAGCTGGTCAGCGTCACCAGCATCGGCACACGCTCCTCCTTCGATACGTTCGATTCCACGCCCGGGATGAACGGCCCACCCCTCGCCTATCAGATCGACAGGGCGTCGAGCATGTTCGCGCACGAGACGCGGCTGGCAAGGCGTAACGATGAGGGCCTCTCCTGGGTGCTGGGCGTGACGTACCAGCGCGTGCGCGACGGCCTGACGCGATCTCTCGGCATGCCGGACCAGCCGAACGAACTGGATGAAGTCACCAATACCACTTACGCGGCCTCCCTGTTCGGGCAGGGCACGCTGACGCTCGATCGGGTCATCAATGTCACGCTGGGCGTCCGCTTAACCAGCGCGCGCACCGACAGCGAACCGTCGCGCGACCCGCGGGCGTTCATTCGCGGTGTCGTCGCGCGTCGCACCGATCCCACGCTGGCCCTTGCCTGGCGCGTCGATCCCCGCACGATGCTCTATATCCGTGTGCAGACGGGGTATCGCAACGGCGGCATGGCGGTGGCGCGCGGCGTCGGCCGGGTCGCCAACTTCGAGTCCGACTCGGTGGTCATGGGCGAAGTGGGTGTGCGTCGGTCGCGGTCCGGCGCGTTGGGCCTGTCCGTCTCGACCGCCCTTTCCTACACGCAATGGAAGGACATTCAGGCCGATCTCATCACGCGCCGAGGCCTGCCCTATACCGCGAACATCGGTGACGCCGGGGTGCTGGCGGTGGAAGCGACCGCCGACTGGATTCCCCTGCCGGGTCTTCAGCTGCGCGGATCGCTCCTGTACACCGACAGCCGCCTGTCCGGCGTGCTGGTGGACAAACTCGCACCGCCCGAACGTCGCCTGCCCGAAACGCCCTTATGGTCTGGCGTGCTGCTGGCGGATTATGGCTGGGGCGATGACCGTTGGATGCGCTACCGCATCGGTGGAAAGCTGCGCTATGTTGGCCGGTCGCGGTTGGGGCCGGGCCTGCTCTTCAATGCCGATCAAGGCGACTATGCGGTGGTCGACCTTCACGGCGGTCTACGGCGTGGGAGACTCGACCTGTCCCTTTCGGTCGACAACCTCCTCAACACAAAAGCCAATCGCTTCGCCTTCGGTAATCCGATCAGCTTCGCGGCACGCGGCCAGAGCGTACCGTTGCGCCCGCTGACGGTCCGCGCGGCCATCGGCCTTGGCTGGTGACGGGTCCATTGCGAATTGCCGGCTAGTCCTAAAGCGAGCTGCGTTAGATCGGGATCACCTCTCCGTCCGTTCGCCCTGAGCTTGTCGAAGGGCTGTTCTTCTTGAAGAAAAGGACAAGGCTTCGACAAGCTCAGCCCGAACGGTTCTTATTCAAGGCTCGATGCCCTAAACCACCTCCGCCGGCTCCAGCGCGCATGCCGACGCGCTTCGCTCCACCTGGATCGTCGTATGGCCGATGCCGAAACGGGCACGCATCCGTTCGGCCACGCCGTGCAGAAAGGCATCGTCCGGTATGCCGCCGGGCATTACCAGATGCGCGGTCATCGCCGTCTCGCTGGTGCTCATCGGCCAGATATGGAGGTCGTGCACCGCGCGAACCCCATCCATCATCGCCAGTTCGCGCCACACCGCATCGGCGTTGATCCCCGCCGGCACGCCGCCCAGCGACAGCGCCACAGCCTCCTTGAGCAGACCCCAGCTCGACCACACGATCACCGCGACGATGACGAGGCTGGTCGCCGGGTCGATCCACAGCGCGCCCGTCAAGCCGATGCCCAGCCCCGCCAGCACCACGCCCGCCGACACCGCCGCATCGGCGAGCATATGCAGGAAGGCTCCGCGAATGTTGATGTCGCCCTTCGCGCCCGCCATGAACAGCATCGCGGTCGCACCATTGACCAGAATGCCGATACCCGCGATCGCCATCATCGTCACGCCCTGCACGGGTTCCGGATCGCCGAGCCGCTGCACCGCCGCCAGCGCGATGGCGCCCGCCGCCAGCATCAGCAGCACGCCGTTGAACAGCGCCGCCAGGATCGACGATCCCTTCAAGCCATAGGTGAACCGCTGGCTCGGTCGCACCCTGCCGAGCAGCACCGCGCCCCAGGCCACCAGCAGGCTGAACACATCGCTCAGATTATGGCCGGCATCCGCGACCAGCGCGAGCGACCCGCTGAGCAGGCCATAGCCACATTCGATCAGGACGAAGAGGAGATTGATGGCGATCCCGACCGCAAAGGCACGACCGAAACTCGCCGGGGCATGGTGATGGCCATGGCCGCCGTGGCCATGCGCCTCGTGGCCCTGTTCCCCATGGCCGTGTCCTCCGTGGTCATGATGATGCCCCGTGCCCATCGGTTTCTCCGTCACGCACTCAGCAGGAAGACCGCATGCTCGGCCATCAGGTTCGCGTTCGCACCGCCGGTTTCATAGCCGCCTTTCAGGAACCACTGGTCCTCGATGGTCCAGCCGCGCTCCTTCACCAGCGCGCGGAAATCGTCGATCGTCAGGTGGTGGATGTTGAGCGTGTCGTACCAGCGTTCGGGCAGCAGCCGCGTGACCGGCATCCGCCCTCCGAACAGCAGCGCCATGCGGCCGCGCCAATGGGCGAAATTGGGGAAGGACACGACCGCCCGCTTGCCGATGCGCAGCAGTTCCGCCACCACCCGGTCCGGCCGCCGCGTCGTTTGCAACGTCTGGGACAGGATCGCATAATCGAAGCTGCGGTCGGGGTAATAGGAGAGGTCGGTATCGGCGTCGCCCTGCACCACCGAGAGCCCGCGCGCCACGGCGGCGGCGACATTGCCCGCGTCCAGCTCCAGCCCCCGCGCGTCCACGCATTTCATGTCGCGCAGCGCCGCCATCAGCGCGCCGTCGCCGCAGCCGACATCGAGCACGCGCGCCTTCTCGCGCACATGCCTGGCGATGATTTCGAGGTCGGGGCGAAGGGTCAACGGCCGCCATCCAACAGGCGTCGGAACAGGTCGGGCCTTATCCCGTCATGCTGAACCTGTTTCAGCATCCATCTCTCCTCCGCGCGGATCGCGTTCGGGGGCACCATGGATCCTGAAACAAGTTCAGGATGACGAATGGGGAAGCTGCTCCTCAGCACGGCCGCCCCGCGCGCAGGAAACCGTCGATCACCCGGTTCATCTCCGGCGCCTCCAGCAGGAAGGCGTCATGGCCGAACGGGCTTTTCAGTTCCACGAAACTGACTTCGCGCCCCGCCGCGTTGAGGGCGTGTACGATCAACCGCGATTCGGCGGTGGGGTAGAGCCAGTCGGTGTCGAAGCTGATGAGGCAGAAGCGCGCCCGTGTCGCGGTGAACGCCGCCGCCAGCGATCCACCATGATCCTCCGCTATGTCATAATAATCCATCGCGCGGGTGATGTAGAGATAGCTGTTGGCGTCGAACCGCTCGACAAAGCTGATGCCCTGATGGCGCAGATAGCTTTCCACCTGGAAATCGGCGTCGAAGCCGAAGGTCTTGACGTCCCGCGCCTGCAAGCGCCGCCCGAACTTCTCGGTCAGCCCCTCCTCGGACAGATAGGTGATGTGCGCGGCCATGCGCGCGACGGCGAGGCCGGCGGCAGGCGGCTGTCCATCGGCATAATAATCGCCCCCGCGCCAGTTCGGGTCGGCCATGATCGCCTGTCGCCCGACTTCGTGGAAAGCGATATTCTGGGCCGAATGGCGCGAGGTGGAGGCGATCACGATCGCGCTTTCCACCCGGTCGGGGAAGATCGTCGGCCAGCTCAACGCCTGCATCCCCCCCATCGACCCGCCGATCACGGCGAACAGGCGACCCACGCCCAGATGGTCGAGCAGCAGCGCCTGCGCGCGCACCATGTCGGCGATGGTGATGACGGGAAACCGCTTGGCGAAGGGCAGGCCGCTGGCCGGATCGGCGCTCGCGGGACCGGACGAGCCCATGCAACTGCCCAGCACATTGGCGCAGACGATGAAATGCCGGTCGGGATCGACGGGCAGCCCCTCGCCCACCAGCCGCGTCCACCAGCCCGGCTTGCCGGTCAGCGGATGGGTCGAGGCCACATATTGGTCACCCGTCAGCGCATGGCAAATGAGGATGGCATTGTCGGCGGCGGCGTTGAGCGCGCCATAGGTTTCATAGGCGATTTCGACGGGGCCGAACGCCACGCCGCTGTCCAGCGCCAGGGGACCGGGCAGGATCGCGTGCCGCCCGGTGCCATAGCGCCTATCGCCAATGTGCTGAACATCCGCCATCGTCATCCGCTCATAGAGGGTCGGACGGAAATTGGAATCACCCAAAATATCGAAGCGCCTCCTCCGCTGTGGAGGAAAGCCTCCGTTATTTCGTCGTCTTGGGTTCCGGTGGCACGGTCACCTTGATCTCTTCGCCCGAATTGCCGGGGAAGCCGGTGAACATCGCGTCGATCAGATTGGGCACCAGATAGGTCAGCTTGTTGGAGAGCGACTGCGCGCGCGCCGTGCCCTCGAACAGCGACTTGCCCGTTCCGGCCCGGTCGATGCGCAGCCGCATCATGCTGCCATAGACGGTGTAGCTGTCGATCGCATTATAGCCGCCACCGAACAGCCATGGGTCGTTGAAGCCCATGCCCCAGCCATAGCCGCGACCCCATCCACGGCCCCAGCCGCCATGATAGGGAAAGCCGATGAAGGGCGACGGCCCGATCGCGGCGGTCTGGATCCGCTCGCGGCCCCGATCGACATCATAGTCCATGCGGACGACAAGCTGGGCGGCGGCGGGATCGGCGACGGGACGATAGCCGAACTGGGTCATCCGCGCGGATACGAGATCGGCATAATGGGCGAATTCGAGACCGCCGGCCTTGCTGCTATCCTCCGCCACGACGGTAAAGGTCTCGCCCTGCGCGGGCGGCAACTGCTGGAACCGGGCGACCTGTGCATTGAACCCGGTCGCGCAGCCGCTCAGCATCGTGAGCGCAAGGGCGGGGGCTGCGACCATCTTCAGAAATCTTGTGCCGGTCATTGTCTATGTCCGATTCTCGCCGCGCACCGGGATCGGCGCGCACCCATGGCATTTCAGACCCTATGTAGGCCCGGTTGCGTGAATGGCAATTGAACGGCTCAGCGGTTCGGCTCAGCGACAGGCTGATGACCAGCGCCGACGAGCCGAGGCAGTCAGGCCGGCATCAGTTGCACGACGCTGGGCCTGGCGGGCGGCAGGTCGCCGGCACTCATCAACTCTTCCTTGCGGGCGAGCATGCGGTCGCGAAGCGCCACCAGATCGACGTCGGCCCTGCGGCATTGCGCGAACATGCCCTCGCCGCGCGCTTCCTCCTCATGGACATGATGCCTGATCTCCTCCGACAGCACCGTGACCTTCGCGGCGAAGCAGGGGGCATCGGGCGCCGACGCTTCTATGTCGTTGATCAGAACCTTCGCGCCGTCATGCTCGACATAGGCTTCGTCCAGCGTGTCGTCCTCGATCTTGCCCCTGAAGGCGGGGTAGAAAATCTCCTCCTCGATCATCGTATGGATTTTGAGTTCGACGCAGATCTTGTGCGCTATCGCCTTCTTGCGACTGTCGTCACCGGCCTTTTCGAACTGTCCGAACAATGTTTCGACGGTGCGGTGATCGGCCTTCAGCAGGGCAATCGCGTCGGCATATTCCTGTTGCTTCGCCATGATGTCTCTCCTTTTCCGGCCGTTCTGGCCGATCGGAGATTCAGACGCCCGGCCTGGACACTTGTTCCACGACGCCCGATTCGCGGGCCTCCGCGCCGCTGTCGTCCACCCGCCTGCGATCCGCCGGTACGCGCTGCCGTCGCGCCTTGGCGAAGATATCCCACACCGCCATGAACAGCGCGGCGATCACCGGCCCGATGACGAAGCCGTTGAACCCGAACAGCTCGATCCCACCCAGCGTCGACAGGAAGACCATATAGTCCGGCATCTGCGTGTCACGGCCGACCAGCACGGGGCGCACCACATTATCGACCATGCCGATGACGAAGATGCCGCACAGGATCAGCACCACGCCCTGCCAGATGTCGCCGGATATCAGCAGATAGATCGCCACCGGCGCCCAGATGAGGCCGGTGCCGATCGCCGGCAGCAGCGAGAAGAACGCCATGGCGATGCCCCACAGCAATGCCCCGCCGACGCCGAGGAACCAGAAGACCACCCCGCCGATCAGCCCCTGCAGGATCGCCACGACCAGGCTGCCCTTGATCGTGGCGCGGATCACCGTGACGATCTTGTCGAGCAACGGCCGGCGCAGGCCGGGGCGAAGCGGGATCGACTCTTCGAGCCGCGCCGCCATGATCTGTCCGTCGCGCAGGAGGAAGAAGGCGAGATAGAGCATGACGCCGAGGGTCAGCACGAAGCCGAAGGCGCTCTGACTGATCGTGAAGGCGCGGGCGGCCACCGTCTGGAAACTGCCCGAGATGATTCCCGTCAGCCGCTGGCGCAGCGCATCCAGGTCGGCGAGGCCCGCGCGCTGGAGCATCCGCACCGCCCAGTCGGGCAACAGCGCCTGAAACTGCGCGAAGATATGCCCGATGTCGATCCCGCCGCTCGAAATGCGGCCATAGATCGCCAATATCTCCTGCACGATGAAAATCGCCAGCAGGATAGCGGGCGCCACCGCCACCACGATGATGATGACGAGGGTGAGCGAGGCGGCAAGCGTGCGGCGCCCGCCAAAACGGTCGTTGAGCCGCTCCATGACCGGCTCGAACATCAGCGCGGCAACCAGCCCCCACAGGATCGCGCCGAAATAGGGCTGGATGATGAGCAGTAGCGCCACGGTCACGGCGATCACCAGCGCAATGAAAAAACGGTCTTCGGCGCGCTGCATGGCTCGGCATCCCCTGGCTGGGGCGCGTCACCCCATTCTGCGGCAGGCTTATGGCGCGTGGGCGGCGGGATCAAGCATGGTGAGGTGAGTCGGGTGGAAAGCAGAGCGGCAATGGCCCGTGGCGCATCGACCCGGAGACCTGCCGTCGCGCAACCATGGTGGTTTGCCTTGGCGTCAGGCAGCGACCATCCGGTTGCGACCGCCGCGCTTCGCTTCATAGAGCGCGACATCGGCGTCGTGCAGGAACTGCTCTGCGGTCAGCCCGCTGCGATACTGCGCCACACCGCAACTGATCGCCGTGCCGATGGTCAGATTGCCGGCCACGCGCACCGGCTCCGCCGCGACCACGCGGACCAGCCGCGCGCACACGTCACGGGCGTCGTCCCAATCGACGGAATCGAGCAGCACGACAAACTCGTCGCCGCCCATGCGCGCCACCGAATCGGCCGCGCGCAGTTCGCCCGCGATCCGCCGCCCGATCTCGGCCAGAACCATATCGCCGGTCTGATGGCCACAATTGTCGTTGACCAGCTTGAAGCGATCGACGTCGATCATCGCCAGGCTCATCGCGCCTCGTGGCGCGCCGGCCAGCGCGCACTCCAGGCGGGCCATGAAACCGGCACGGTTGAGCAGCCCGGTGAGGCTGTCGGTATGCGCGAAACGGACCAGTTCGATCGTCTCATGCTTGCGCACCGAAATATCGTGCAGCGTCATCACCGTGCCGGGGCAACGCCCCTTCTCGTCCTCCAGCGCGCGGAACGTCGCCTCCAGCCAGCGCCCCTCCTCGCCCTCTCCAACGCGAAACTCGACACTATGGAAGCGGTCGGGAACGTCGAGCGCCAGTTCATGCGCGGGACGCAGCAATCGTTCGGCGTCGCCGATCAGGTCGTCGACGGATAATCCCGGCATGTCCTCCACGCCGCGAGCGGACAAGAGTTGGGAGGCGCCGACCGCCTTGCGGCACTTGCCCGCCACATCGAAGGTCAGCATCAGGACAGCGGATTGCGATGCCAGGTAGCGCAACGAGCGTTCGGAACTGGCGAGTTGCTGCATCAATTGATCGCGTGCGTTGAGCGCGGCGACCACCGGCCATTGGGTCAGCATTTGCGCCATAATGAAAATTTGGAGATAATGCGCGCGCAACTGCGGGTCGTCGGTCAGCGTCATGAGCGGCCCATGCCCCGCGAGGGTGCAGACCGTGCCGATCACCGCGACCAGCATCACCGCGACCTTCACCCCCATCCAGCCGAGGCGGAAGGCGACGAGCATGGTCGGCATGATGACCAGGAACAGCATCGGCCGATGGGCCTCGAAGACAATCAACGCGACACCGGCGGTCAGCGACAGCAACAGGCCGGCTTCCCAGCGACGGGCGACAGGCGCTTTGCGCCAGACGCGCCCATATTGGCCCGCCAGCAGCACATGGAAAAAGGGCGTGAAGATCAGGATGCCGAGCGCGTCGGAAAAGAACCAGACCAGATAGGCATTGACGAAGGGCTGGCCGAAGAACCAGTTGAACGTGGCGGCGCCCAGGATCGCGCTGATCGCAGGGCCGATCACGCTGGATGCAGCGAGGAAACGCACAAATGTCCGCGTATTGGCGGCGATAGCGTCCTGCGCCCGCGAAAAACTGGCGAGGCAGCACGCCAGCAGGACTTCCAGCGCATTGGCCGCGCCGAGCAGTACCGGAGCGATGGAAACGCCGCGCGCCAGGAACGTTCCCGCCACCGATCCGATGAAGGTCGCCAGGATGATGGCCGCCCACTGCCGGCGGGGTCGCAGCATCGTCATCGCCAGCGACACGGCATTGGCGGGCCAAAGGACCGAGACACTGGTCTCCGCGCTCGTGAGGCGAATCGTCGCGACGGCTAGCACCGCATAAAGCAGGCCGACGATCAGCGGCGTCCGGACATCGCCGGACACCCGAGATCCGGCTGGCGATTTTCGGCCCCTTTCCATCCCATGGCTTTGCTCATGGATCGGTTGAGATGCCGTTAATGCAACGCAACGACGCCCGGATTTCCGGGCATTTTTGGCAATTCAGGGTGGCGGGGCCGGTGAATTATGCTGTTTCGAGGAAGCGCACCCCCGGCCTCCGGCACGACAAGCCGATCCTCGCCGGACAAGGTCTCCGTGCCGCAGGCCTGCCTGCCTTGCGCGGTGGCGACGCCCTGTCCCTTTTCAGCGCATCAAGCCCAACGCGTCATAGGCCGCGCGCAACGTCGGCTCGGCCGCCGCCGCCGCCCGTACCGCGCCCTTGACCAATATCGCATCCAGCGCAGCATCGTCGCCGCGCAAGGCGAGATAGCGGTCGCGGATCGGGCGTAGCGTCTCGACCAGCAGTTCGCCCAGCGCCGGCTTGAAGGCACCGAACCCCTGCCCGGCAAAGCGCGCGCACACGGCATCGGCGGTCTCGCCAGCCATCGCCGCATAGATGCCGACCAGGTTCTTCGCCTCCGGCCGCTCGGCCAGCCCGTCGGCGGTTTCCGGGAACAGTTCGGGATCGCTCTTCGCCTTGCGAACCTTTTGCGCGATGGCGTCGCTGTCGTCGGTCAGGTTAATCCGGCTCATGTCGCTCGGGTCGGACTTGGACATCTTGGCACTGCCGTCGCGCAGGGACATGATCCGCGCCGTCTCTTTCGGAATATAGGGTTCGGGCAGCGTGAACAGGTCCACCCCCATGTCGAGGTTGAATTTGGTCGCCACGTCGCGGGTCAGTTCCAGATGCTGCTTCTGGTCCTCGCCCACTGGCACATGTGTCGCCTGATAGAGCAGCACGTCCGCCGCCTGCAGCACGGGATAGGTGAACAGCGCGACCGAGGCGCCCTCGCGGTTCTTGCCCGCCTTGTCCTTGAACTGGGTCATGCGGTTCAGCCAGCCGATGCGCGCCGTGCCGTTCAGCAGCCAGCACAGCTCCGCATGGGCGGGCACGCGCGCCTGGTTGAACAGCACGGACCGATCCGGGTCGATGCCGCAGGCCACCAGCGCCGCCGCCATGTCACGCACATTGGCAAGGCGCTGATCGCGTCCTTCATGCGCGCTGATCGCGTGCATGTCCGCCAGGAAGAAAAAGCACTCATCCGCGCCCGTCATCGCATCCTGCATCGCCACCCAGTTGCGGATCGCGCCCAGATAATTGCCGAGATGGAGATTGCCGGTCGGCTGGATGCCGGACAGGATGCGCATGGTCTTGCTTTCTATTTGCGGGCCGGACGCTTGAACTGCGCCCGGAGTTCGGAGAGCCGATACGCGCCAAACAGGAAGGACGCCACTGCATAAACCACCGCGCCGCCGCCGCAAAGCAGCGCCAGCGCGGCCAGGCGCGTCCAGAATTCGCCGGCCATAAACGGGTCGAGAAGATCATTGCCGAGCCACAGCGCCCCGCCCATCGCCCCGCCCGCCGCCAGAATGCGCAATGCCTTCGCCCGGAAGCGCGCGTCCATGCGCAGATGATCCTGCCGGTGCAGCACCCGGTAGAGCAGGATCACGTTGACCCAGGCCGATATGGCGGTGGACAGCGCGATCCCGGTCGGCCCCAGCGGCCAGATGAGAATGAGGTTGCCAACCAGATTGACCAGCATCGCCATGAAGGCGATCCTGACCGGCGTCTTCGTATCCGACCGCGCATAAAATCCCGGCGTCAGCACCTTGATGAACACATAGGCCGGCACGCCGGGCGCGAAGGCCGCCAGCACAGCCGCGGCGCCGATCGTATCGGCGGCGGTGAAGGCGCCATGCTGCAACACGCCGCGAATGATCGGGATCGCCGAAACGAACAGGGCGATGGCGGCGGGAAGCGCCAGAAACAGCGACAATTCCATCGCCCGGTTCTGCGTGGCGCTGGCGGCGGCGGGATCGCCCGATCCAATCTGGCGCGACAGCGCGGGCAATATGGCAGTGCCCACGCCGATGCCGATCAGGCCGAGCGGCAACTGGTTCAGCCGGTCGGCATAATAGATGTAGCTGACCGCGCCCTGCGGCAGGAAGCGCGCGGCGAGGCTGGTCGAGATCAGGAGGTTGAACTGGATCGCTCCCTGTCCGATCGCGGCGGGGCCGATGACCGCCAGCATCTTGCGCACGTCCGGCGTCAGGCGCGGCATGCCCAGCTTCAGCACCACGCCCGCCTGGCGGCACGACCATATCAGCCACAGCAGCTGTACAGCGCCCGAAACGGTGACCGCAATCGCCTGCGTTATCGCCGTTTCCGCCTCGCCGTCGCCGCGAAAGAACAGGATCGCCACGATCATGCAGATGTTGAGCAGCGCCGGCGCGGCGGCATTGATCCAGAAACGGTCGAAACTGTTGAGGATGCCCCCCAGCAACGACGTCAGCGAGATCAGCCCCAGATAGGGAAAGGTGATGATGGTCAGGTGCCGCGCGAGCGCGAATTTTTCCACGCCGCCATCGGGAAAGCCGCCCGTCATCGCCCACACCACCGGCCCGGCGGCGAGCATCATGGCGACCGTGAACAGGGTCAGGAACGGCACCAGCACGGACAGCACCTGCCCCGCGAACGCCACCGCGCAACGCCGCCCCGCAAGTGGATCGTCGGGATCGACATTCTGCGCCATGACCCGGTTGAACATCGGCACGAATGCGGCGGAAAAAGCGCCTTCCGCGAACAGGGCGCGGAACAGATTGGGCAATCGCCATGCGATCAGGAAGGCGTCCGACGCAAAGCCGGCACCGACGTAGCGCGCCATCAACATGTCGCGCACCATGCCGAGGACGCGGCTGACCAGGGTCAGCCCGCCGATCGTGCCGGTGGCCTTGAGGAGGTTCATGCCGGCTGAAATCCTGCCACTACACTCTCCCTTCGTGTCGAGCGAAGTCGAGACACATTGGGTGCAGACCCCTAGCGCAAGGGTTCTCGACTACGCCCGAACCGAACGGGATTCGCGGATGAATGGCTCAGGCATTCCCCGCCGGCTCGACGCTGGCAATGCCCTGCGCGTCCTGCTGCTGGAGATACAGCGCACCGAAATCGATGGGGTCGAGCAGCAGCGGCGGGAAGCCGCCGTCCTGCACCGTGTCGGCCAGCACGCGGCGCGCGAACGGGAAGAGCAGGCGCGGCGCCTCGGCCAGCAGGAAGGGCTGGAGCTGATCGTCGGGGATGTTGCGCAAGCCGAAGAGACCGGCATAGACCAGTTCGACCGCGAAGGTCGTGCCCTCGTCCGCCACTGCCTTCGCCGTGATGCGCAGCGACACTTCATGCACGTCGTCGCCGGGCTGGCTGGTCGAAATGTTGAAGTTGATGTCGATCTGCGGCTGGGTCTGCCAGGAGTAGACGCCCGGAGCATTGGGATTCTCGAAGGAGAGATCCTTCACATATTGCGCGAGCATGCCGACCTGCGGCTGGTCGTCCACGCCATTGGGGATGCTCTCGGATGCGTCGGTCATCGGGTCGTCTTTCCTGCGTCAAGATGGTCGACGCCCGCGATTAGAGCATTCTGCGCAAAATGCCAGTGGGGAGGGATGCTCGATTCGGCGGTGGCCGCTGCGCATCATCGGCCGGCAATTGGACATAACCTCTTTCGGTCGTGTCCCACGGGGTGGTGCAGGACGGTTTCCCTGATTGCGTGGCCAGCGTCGATCTTCTGGTAGGGTTTGGATGCGAACCCGAACCTGGAGAAACCGCGATCGGGGTTGGGACAAAACGCGCCGGGCGGACCGATTTGGCGATCCCGAAGCCCAGGAAGGGGAGCCGCTTCCCGAGCTTTCTGGAGCCGCGCCGAACGACAGAGGCGGTCCGCTACGCGATGCAATATGGTCAAGCCTGTCCTGAGCCGGTCGAAGGGAGACCCTGAGTTGAACGGAGTCACGTGCCTGCGTTCAACTGGCCAAGCGCTACGCATCAACCAGAAGACCGTCGCCAAGTGGCAGAAGCAGACAGCGGTCAAGGACTTGCCCAGGCGCATAATGTCGGAAACGTGCGGGCCATGCGCCACTTGGCTGCTTGCAAGTCCCCACCCGGCGCACGGAATATATCACTCGCTACCTGCAACTGCCGTGCCCGAAACTGTAGCAGCGCGCGCTTCGCATCGAGCGATGCGGTCTGCGCGGTCACGACTTTGAGATAATTCACTGCGCCGTCGCGGTAGCGGATCAGCGCGAGGTCGCGCGTTTGCTAGGCGGCTCTGGCGGCGACCGTCCCATCGGCCTCGCCCGCGACCAGCAACCGCTGCGTGGCGAGATCATCCTCGACCTCGCGGAATGCGTCGAGAACGGTCTGGCGATAATCGACGGCGGCCCGAGCGCCCAGAAGATGCTCGCCGCGCTCAGCCAGTCGCCGCCGTTCGATTCGAAGCCACCCTGGCCACCAAGCGTCACGTTGGGGAAGAATGCCGCGTGCGCGACCCCGATGTGGGCGTTGGCCGCAGCGACACGGCGCTCGGCGGCGGCCACGTCGGGGCGGCGTTCGGGCAGGGTCGAGGGCAGGCCGGGCTCGATCGCGGGCGGGCGGGTTTGCGGATCGGCGACGGCGATCGAAAAGGTCGCGGGCGCCTCGCCGACCAGCACGGCGATTGCATGTTCGCCTTTGGCGCGGTCGATCTCTACCGCCGAGAGTTCGGACTTCGTGCTCGAGAGCTGCGCCTGCTTGCAGCCTCGCTCGATGGGCTGCCCAAAGCAGATTGGCTGCTGGGTGACCGGGGTTGCGATGCCGACTGGTTCCGCGATGCGCTGCTGGAAAAAGGGATTACGCCCTGTATCCCCGGCAGAAAGTCTCGCAAAAAGACGGTCAAATATGACAAGCGCCGATACAAAAGCCGCAACCGCATCGAGATTATGTTCGGCCGCATCAAAGACTGGAGGCGCGTCGCAACACGCTATGACAGGTGCCCGACCGTCTTCCTGTCTGCCGTCGCTCTCGCCGCCACCATCCTGCTATGAGCCCTGACCCTAGCAGCTAGAGCATTTTCGAAGCAGATGGCATCATCTTCTGACTCGGAAAGTGCGGAAAATAAAAGATAATAGCTTAACCCAAGCTGATACCTTGAGCGGAGTCGCGTTTCAGACCTACTCTTTGTTGACTGGCGTGGCTGTTTTAAGCGAGCGCCGCTATCCGGCCCAGCTGTCTCCGAAGCGGACCGAGCACAAAGTCCCCACGACGACTGAACGCCGCCTGCTGTAAATCAACCCCACGGCTGTCAACGGTTACGTGCCCGCTGAGGCATAGATCGTACATTTGCAGCACTCTCTCTTCCAAGTGGATTCTGCTTATCCGTTCCATGACAAACCATCGCCGGCCGAATTTCCCGGCCTGCAGTGAGGTTCTGGTCCATCTTGGCTTGAGCGACCTTCATCACGCGTCCGATCGCTGCGGGATCATCGAAAAGGACCGTTCGGACCACCGCCTCAATCGCCCGAAGCTGACTTTGCGCGGCCCGCTCGTCGCGCGCGGTCGCGAGATAGGGCGGGATGCGAGACACCGGTTACCGTGGAGCGGTTTGGTTCGGTGGAGCTGCGATCCAGCGCCCGTGACACGCTGTTACGGCTCGCGGACCGGCGCATCCGATTCAATTGCTGAAGATCGCGCTCGGTGGGACGATAGCCCCTTACCTCCAGGCCCTGGCGGCCCGCCTCAAGCCACGCCGCACGGCGATAGGACTCGGTTCCGGTCACATCTCAATTGTAGCTCCCTAAGGTGGCAACTGATGTAAAATCCACTTATTCATTTCCGGTCATGGCCAAGAACTTTGCCTGCCCGTTCAGATAGAACATGTATAACGTCCTTGCGTGATTTCGATTTGAGTTCTGCCACGATGTCAACAGTCTCGTTGAGATGAACGACCGGACCATTGCCGATAGCATCCAGGCAGGCCAAGGCAACGTCGCGAGGGTCCGCGCCAGGCGCATCCGGATCATCGACGGGATAGCCCTTCCGCCCGAGCTGGGGCGTCTTGGTCACGCCCAGCATCATCACCGAAACGTCGACGCCCTGGGGCGCAAGCTCGAACCATAGCGCTTCGGCAAGATTCCGCTGGAAGGCCTTTGATGCTGAATAAACCGCCACGTACCCGGTTCCCACC
>Ga0207674_10000747_pt1 | contig 42665 bp, 30 predicted proteins | sample KBSCornC72_FD_184303 | JGI IMG/M metagenome (GOLD analysis project Ga0207674, IMG submission 184303) | Corn rhizosphere microbial communities from Kellogg Biological Station, Michigan, USA - KBS Corn C7-2 (SPAdes) (version 2) | ecosystem: Host-associated > Plants > Roots > Rhizosphere > Soil ... | reverse complement strand
CGCGGCTCCGTCACCAGCAACGGGCAGCTGGATGATGAACACGGTCCAGGCGGTCGCCCACCCCGCGGGCGCACCGCCGATCGCCTGTCGTTCGCTCGGTACGCTCGAGCGTTATCTCTTCGATGCGTTGCGCGGCCGCCTCGCCCGCGCAGACCCCTGACTCGTTCGGCCGCGATGCACGCATAACATTCGCCGGACGCCCGACGCCCTACCCCTTGCGTCACCAAGGGAAGGAATTGTACTATCCCCTTGTGTCACAAGGGGACTCTCGCCGAGTCGCCGAGTCGCCGAGCAGCCGAGCAGCCGAGCAGCCAATCATGGCCGACGCCGAAATCGATCTTCTCCGCAGCAGCCTCGATCTGCTGATCCTCAAAGCGCTCAGCTGGGCGCCGATGCACGGCTACGCGATCAGCGAGTGGATCGATGATGCGACACGGTCGGTGCTGCTCGTCGAGGAGGGCACGCTCTATCCCGCCCTCCACCGCCTCGAGCGCCGCGGCTGGATCGCCGCCGAGTGGGGCGTCTCCGAGAACAACCGCAAGGCCAAGTTCTATTCGATGACCCCCGCCGGCCGCGCGCGACTCCGCGCGGAATCGCGAGTTTGGCAGCGCAACGCCGACGCCATCGCGGGGGTACTGCGCCGAACATCGTCGGATGCGTCGTGAGCTCCGGTAGACGCTGGCGACCCCTCTTCCGTCTGCCGCGCGGCCGCCGCGCCGTCGCGCGCGACATCGAGCACCAGCTCGACGACGAGCTCGCCTTCCATATACGAATGCGCGAGGAGCGTCTCACGCAGCTTGGCATGTCGCCCGACGCCGCTCGCGCCGACGCCGTCGCGCGCTTCGGCGACCACGAGCGCATCCGCGCCGAGTGCCTCACGATCGATCAGCAATACGCACGGGAGATGACGATGATGGATTGGCTCGAGTCGGTCGCCGCGGACATCCGCTTCGCGCTTCGCACCCTCCGCCGCGCACCGGCGTTCACTGTCATCTCGGCGATCACGCTCGCCCTCGGCGTCGGTGCAACGACGGCGATCTTCACCCTCGTGAACGGCATCCTGCTTCGTCCGCTGCCGTATCCGCACGCCGAACAACTCGTTCGCGTCAGTCAGTCCTTTCCCGAGAAGGGCCTCGATTCCTGGCCGCTCTCCCAGCAGAACACCGCGACCTACAAGAAGGATGTGACGGATTTCGTGCATTTCGGTGCGTACACGCTTCGGGGCGTAACGCTCAGCGGGAACGGCGCGCCTGAACGACTGCTCGCCGTTCAAGTCACGGGCGATGTCTTTTCCGCGCTCGGCGTGCCAGCGTTCGTCGGCCGAACGGTCGTCGACAGCGAGGTCACGAAGGCGAGTGCGCCCGTCGCGATTCTCGGCTACGGCTTTTGGCAATCGCATTTCGGCGGCGCCGCATCCGTCATCGGCAAGACGATCGATGTGGACGGCACACCGACGCGAATCGTTGGCGTGATGCCGAACGGGTTCTCGTTCCCGCGGCGTGACATGCCGTTGTATTTGCCGTTCGCGGTCGACCCGAATCGGCGGTTCGGTTGGTATCTCGCCGGTATCGGGCGCGTGAAGCCGGGAATCGCCGTCGTACATGCGGAGCGCCAAGCGACGACGTCGATGTGGAACTGGGCACGGGCGAACTCGAACTTGCTCTGGCCAAAGCCGTTCGCTCCGGAGTCGACGCATATGCATGCGGTCGTCACTCCGCTTCAAACCGCGATCACGCGCGACATCAGGCGGCCGCTCCTCGTGCTGCAGGCCGCGGTCGCACTGCTGCTGCTCATCGCCATCGCCAACATCGCGACGCTCGTCTCGAGCCGCGCGGCTGCGCGCACGCCGGAGATCGCGGTGCGCACGGCGCTCGGCGCCTCGGCGCGGCGCGTGGCGCGCCAGCTCGTCACCGAGAGCCTCGTCGTGGCCTTGATCGGCGGAGTGATCGGGATCGCGCTCGCCATCATTGCCGTGCGAGTGTTCACCGCGTGGAGCGCGAGCGCACTGCCGCGGATTCGCGAAGTCGGCGTCGACTGGCGCGTGCTGGGCTTTGCGCTCGGCGTGTCGGTGGTGAGTGGCATCCTGTTTGGTCTCGCCCCGGCAGTGCGGATGGCGCGTGGGCGACGATTGGCCGACGATCTCGCCGGAACGCAGAAGGCGAGCGCGCGCGGCGCCGCGCGCCGGCTCAACAACGCCATGATCGTGACGCAGATCGCGCTCTCGCTCGTGCTGCTCGTGTCGGCCGGTCTCCTCATCAAGAGCTTCCGTCGGCTCATTCAAACAAATCTTGGCTTCGAACCGCGCGGGGTGCTGACGATGAGCGTCGCGTTCCCGGAGAAGAAGTACGTCGATGAAAAGCCCGTCATACAGGCGACCGACGTCATCCTACAACGCGTGCGTGCCCTGCCGGGGGTGCGAGCCGCGGCCGCGGCGACGTACGTACCGTACGGCGGCGTCACCACCGACGGATTTCTCGTCGAAGGCCGCGAGCCACCGACGAGTGCGGGCGCGGAGACCCAGGTTGTGCAGCTCGGGGCGACACCTGACTACTTTCGCACGCTCCGCATCCCGATGCGTTACGGCCGCGATTTTACGACCAGCGACAGAGACGGCACGCTTCCTGTCGTCATCGTGGACGAAGCCTTCGCTCGCCCATTCTGGAGGGGACAGGATGCGATCGGCAAGCGTATGCGATTTACCGGCGACACCACGTGGCTCACCATCGTCGGCGTCGTCGGCGGCATGCGCGATCAGGACGCGGCGCAGGAGGGACTGCCACACGCATACACTCCCTATGCGCAGCAACCGGGCGGCCCGCCCGTGCTGGCAATTGCGACGAGCGGAAAGACCGCTCCCGTGCTCGCCGATGTGCGTCGGGTGATCGCCGAGGTCGAACCCGGCGCGCCGCTCGACAACGTGCATGTCCTATCCGATGCGGTCGCGGACGCACTGTCGAACAGGCGGATGACGGAAACACTTCTCACGAGCTTCGCGCTGCTCGCGCTGATCCTCGCGGTGGTCGGGATCTACGGGGTGATGATCCTGTACGTCACGAGCCGTACGCGTGAGTTCGGCATTCGCATCGCCGTGGGCGCCGAGCCGTCGCGTGTCGTGCGCCTCGTGCTGCGCGAAGGGATCGTCCTCGGCCTGGCTGGTGTGACGATCGGCATTGTCGGGGCGCTGTTCGCGGCACGGTGGATCGCTGCCCTGCTCTACGAGGTGAGTCCGACCGACCCCGCCGTGTTCGTCGGATTGGCGATCGGTCTATTGGTCGTTGCAGTGGGGTCGTGCTATCGACCGGCGCGACGCGCCGCCGCGGCCGATCCGATGCTGGCGCTGCGCGCGGATTGAGATCGACCGCTCATCGACCGCTGCGTAGCGCGGCGAGCTTGATGCGCGCCGAGTTCGCACGTCCAGCCAACCACGGATCCGCGTTCGACCACGCTTTCACCAACCACGCCAGATGCGCCGCGGTGCTGTCGCGAACCCCCGCCGCGTCCCACGCCTGCGCCAATAGCTCGTGAACGTCGGCGCGGCTCAGATATAGATTCGATGCGTCGAGCGTCCCATGCAGCACCGGCTGCAGGATCGCGATCGCTTCGCGCGGACGGCCGTCGCGTAGATAGATCCGGGCCAGCTCGTAGTTGGCGCGCGTGTAGCCCTGCGTGATCGAAAAGATCGACGATTTCAATTCGCTGATCGCCCCGGCGTCGTCGCCGCGCGACGTGAGCAGCAACCCGCGCACGTAATGATGCAGACGCCGATCGCGGCCATACCCGCTCTCCGCGCTCAGTGCCTCCAGCGAGTCGGCCAGGCGCGCGAGCGACGCGGTGTCACCGAGCGCGCGGCGCAGTCCGGCTGTCTGTGCCAACATCCACGTCTTGGTTCGCGCGATCTGCGACGGCGTCTCTTTCGCATTGCGCGCTACGGCGAGCGAATCGAACAGGGCGCGCGACTCGGCGATGCGCCCCATGTCGAGGAGGAGTTGTGCCTCGAGAACGCTGGTGGTCGTTCCGACGTGACCGGCGACAGAGCGATCGTACCCCGTGTGCCGTGCGGCCTCGAGCGCGGCGGACAGACGCCCTTGCTCTCGCAGGCTGATGGCGAGTATCCAGTAGACGCTCGCCTGCTCGGACGCGGTGCCGTGGCCGGCGATTCCCAAGAGAATCCGATCCGCCGCGACATGGTCGCCGGCGATCAGCAGATTGGCCGCTCGCATCTGGGCGACGTCGGCGTACGGCAGCTCGGGCTCCAGTCTCGTGCGAAGGAGGGAGTCTGCCTCCGCGGCTCGCCCCTCGCGCGCGAGGATCGCCATCAATGCGCCGAGTGGCGGGCGGGAATGAGGCTGGAGACGAAGCCACCGCCGCGCCTCGCGCTCGGCGGCCGGTAGCGAATCGACGAGATCGTACGCGCTGACTTTCCAGAGCAGAGCCTCGCACGCATCGCAGCGCCCGCCGTCCCGAATTCCGAGAGAGTCCATCGCGATGACCCGCTCGAGCGGCGCCAGCGCGCCGCGAAAGTCGCCGTCATAGGCGCGCGAGATCCCCGCGTAAAGATGGCCCTGTGTCTCCGTCGGGTATTTCGTCGAAAGCGTCTCGGCGATTGCGCGGAGGGCCGGCGACGATACGATGTACGCCCAACCGGCGAGTATCATGAGCCGATCGCGATCAGTCGCCCGGGTCGCCAATCTCCGTGCTCGATCCATTCGCGCGAAATAGCCGCCGCTTTGATCCGAGAGCGCCCCGTAGTACGCGGCGAGGGCGAACAACGAATCTTCGCCGAGCGCCGCGTCGAAGAAGCCGAGCGCGGTGCGCGTGTCTCCCCGGTAGTAAGCGCGAATTCCCTGCTCGTACATGCGATAGGCAGTCACGGAGCGCGTACTCACGTCGGCGACGGATCCCGACGGTGCATCGATGCCGAGGGCCGAGACGAGTCGCGCTGTGCCGCTGTCGACGAGCGCGAAGAGATCCTTCCCTTCGATCGTCGTCACGTCGCCGATCGCGCCGTTGACCAGGTCGACTCGCCGCAGATCGAGCCGCAGCCGACCGTCGGGCCGGGTGAACAGCGTCCCGTCGATCACTTCGGTTGCGCCGGCGCGCCGCGCGGCTGCGATGAAACCGCTCGTGTCGGATTTCTCATTGCCAAGCGTGCGCATCAGCTCGAGCATGCGCCCGTGACTGACGACGCGAATGCCACGGACGCGCGCGAGGCTCGTCGTCAGGAGATCCGCCACCGGCGCGGCGAGACTGTTCTGCGTGGAATCGGTGCCGAACGACGCAACGCGTCCGATGGCGATCACGGCGCGCGGGTCGTTGGCCGCCTCGCTCGCGGCGGACGACCAGACAGCACGAGTGGCGAAGGCCGCGCCGCCGAGCAGCACGATCGCCGCCGTCGCCGACGCCCATGTTCGCCGAGTCACGCTCCGCGCCGGCGTTGATGGAATTGCAACCGGCTCGGACACTGGCGGAACGCTCAGTTGCGCGGACGACGGCGCTTCCGTCGCTGCGGCCGGAACGGCAACCGACGTCTCGGCCTCTCGTCGCAAGCGATCGGCGAAGGCAACCACTTCGGCGTCGGGTGGCAGATCGAGCTCTTGCTCGATCAGCGCTTCATATATACGCCCGTGCTGGATCGCGCCGGCACGATCGCCGTCCGCCGCGAGCGCATCCATGAGGCCGATCGCGACTCGCGCGTTGAGCGGCTCGAGCGCCGCGAGTTTGCGCCACGCCGCAACGGATGCACGTACGTCGCCCGCGGCGCGGTGTCTCCGGGCCAATGATTCGAGCGAGCGCGAATGATCGGCCGCGAGCGCGGCGCGTTCGCCCTCGACCCAGCGTGTGAACTCTTCGGCGTTCGGGAGATGAAATCCGTCGAGAAAGGGGCCGTGGTACAGCGCGACGACGCGATCGTCGTCGCCGCGTGAGACGGCGGCCGCAAACTCGCCGACGTCCGTGGAAACGAGCGCGGGATCGAGACGGAGCTCGGTGACCCCGACGATCACGTCGTCGGCCCCACCGCCGAGATCCTTGCGAAGGGCGTAGATCGCCTGAGCGAGTGCTTTGGAACCGCGATCGTCTTCGGCATCCGGCCAGAGGAGCGCGAGAATCTTCTCGCGCGCCAGCCCGCGTTGGCCGGCCCGCGCAAGGAGCGCGAGGATCGCCATTCGGCGCGGCTGGGTAGCGGCGCCCGACAGCGCGCCGTCCGCGTCATCTCGAACCGACAAACCACCGAAGGCGCTGACGCGAATCAAGGTCAATCTGGCCGGGCTGTGGACTCACCAAACTAGGATTCCGCGCAAGACCGGACAACGGTGAGTGTTTTACAATCACTGCCCAATCACGCCGGACGGTTCAGGGGGTGATGACCACCCGTCGCCGGCGCCGGCACGCTTTGATAGACATTGCGCTCGCAACGAGTTAGGCGAGATGAACGCCTCGTGATTTGCGCGAGATCGGACGACGCTACTGTCCCGCCGCACGCCAGATCGGCGCGCCGGACATCAGCTCCGCCAACGCATTCCTTGAGGAGTTTCCTCATGCGCAACTTCGTTTTGGTTATCACCGCGGCCACGGTCCTCGTTGCCTGCGGGGAGGACCCACACCCGACCAGCCCCGCCGCCGGTGCCCGATCCGCGAGCGGGCAGATTCAGCCGACAGCAGACAAGGCGCCGGTGGTACAAGCCAAGCCCGTCGATCAAGTCGGATTTACGAAGATCGTCAGGATTTACAGCAGCCAAAAGAGCGTGGCGGCCGGCGTCAGCGGCGCAGAAACCGCCACGTGTCCGGCGGGGACCACGGTGATCTCGGGTAGCTACTTCATCACCGGTGGCGGGCCCTTCACCGGTGCACCGCGCCTCTCCTACTCGGTCGACGATCAGGCGAACGGTTGGACGGTGGGTTTTGCGAACACCGTTGACGGTTCAGGACCCTTCACGTTCGTAGCCGTTGCCTACTGCATCAGCTGAAGCGTGCGACTACCCAACCCTTCTGAGAGATCTCTTCAATGCGAAATATCATCATGCTGCTCACGGCAGCGGCCATCGTCGTCGCCTGCGCGGACGAAACACACCCAACCGGCCCTGCGTCGGGATCGCACGGGCGATCGGCGAGCCCGAACGCTCAGGCGACCGCCGAGAAGGCCCCAGTGGGAGACGCAAAACCCGTCGATCAGGTTGGCTTCACGAAAGTCATCCAAGTCATGAGCGCCCCCGTCGTTGTGCTGGTGAACAACGCCGGTAGCGCCACGGCAACTTGTCCAGCCGGGACGATGGCCATCTCGGGAGGCCACCAGTTCACGCAATGGACTGGCTCGACGCCGGCCCAGATGACCATGAACCAGCGGAATTGGGAGAACGGCTGGGTTGTGACGTTCTATAACCAGGTCCCGGGTGCGACCCAGTTCACCTTCAAGGCGATCGCGTACTGCGCGAGCTGAACCGAACGCGGCGCGACCGGCGACTTGGCGGTACCGGTCGCGCCCATCCGGTGAGCCATTCGACCAATGAATCCTGACCAAATTCAAATCGTGCGCGGTGCGTGGCCCGTCGTGGCCGCCGGCGCTGACACGCTCGCCTCGCGCTTTTACGCGCGTCTATTCGAGATCGATCAGGGCGCCGCCCGGCTCTTCGGCCACGTCGACATGGACGCGCAACGAAAGAAGCTGATCCAGACGCTCGCGGTCGTCGTCGCCTCGCTCGACGATCCCGATCGACTGCTCAACGCCGTTGGCGCGCTCGGCAAGCGTCACGTTCACTACGGCGTCGAGGACCATCACTTCGATACCGTCGGCGAAGCACTCATCGACGCGCTCCACCAAGTCCTCGGCGACGGCTTCACGCCCGAGGTTCAGAGGGCCTGGCTCGAGGCATACACGCTCATCGCCTCCGTCATGCGACGCGCACTCGTTCGCGCCTCGCTTCCCGAGCCGGTGGCGGAGCAGCTCACTCAGGAGCCGCCCGGATCTCCCGCCCTCACACGCACGAGTTGAATCGTCGATGGCGGCAACGACCCGCGCCGCAGCGTCCCGTCGATTCGATCGTGCGTCGTGAGCACCGCTTCGAGCTGCGCGGTGTCCGGTTTCAGCGTGGTGAACGCGGGGCTCGGTACGTAGATGACCTGCAGATGGATCGAGTCGGCGATCGCCGTTCCGCGCGGGACCAGGGAACCACTCGGCCCGGCCTCGTTTGCCCAGTTGCCGGTTCCGGTGACAACTCCGGCGGAGTCGTGCAGCGCGAGCAGGAACTGCACGCCGGGAATCGTTACACCGAACTGCTCTGTCCATGAGCCGGTAACGTCTGATGGTCCGGGATGATCGGCCGGCTGGGTAGTGTCGTGCGAGCACGCCGCGGCGAGGAACACTGCGGCGAGCAATGCGAATCGGTTCTGTCTTGTCATGCTTGCCAAACCGACGCCGACGCGGGCGCGTCACCTTCCCACGAGGTCGCATCCTCTTGAGGACCGCCGCCGACCCTCTTAGCTCTTAAGGGTTCCCCGAGCACACCCAACCCGGAGCTGGCCATGAAACGCATTCGCGCGATCGCCGTTGCCGCGTCCACTCTCGCCCTCGTCGCCGCCGCTGCGGCGTGGAACCGGCCGCCGTCGAACGGAATGGTCAGTGGTCCAGTCGACGCCAAGTCGTTCGGCGCGATGACGTTCGGGCCGAGCAATGTTCTGTTCGTCGCCGACAACGACGCGGACGCCGTCTATGCCCTCGAGATCGGCGACGCCGCGAAGCCCGGCGCGCACATCGACATGGCCGGCATCGATTCCAAGATCGCTCAAGCCCTCGGCACCACGGCGGATCAGATCGCGATCGCCGACATGGCCGTCCATCCGGTCTCGCACAACGTTTACGTCACCGTGACGCGCGGCAAAGGCGCCGATGCCAAGCCTGTACTCGTACGCGTGACGTCCGATGCCGCACAGCCGATCAGCGTCGTGTCGCTCGACAACATCAAGCACTCGCTCACGAAGATCGACAACGCCCCGGCCGCCACCGGCGGCGCGCGCGATCCGCATCGCAGCACGATCACCGATCTCGCGTTCGTCGACGGCAATCTCTGGATCGCCGGGTTGTCCAACGAACAGTTCTCGTCGGCGTTCCGCCGCGTCGCGTTTCCGTTCACGAGCGCGAAGGAAGCGACGACCACGCTCCAGATCTATCACGTGTCGCACCGCCGCAGCGAGACGCAGGCGCCCGTCATGACCTTCGCGCCGACGAAGATCAACGGCACGCTCTACATGCTCGCCGCCTACACGTGCACGCCGATCGTCGCCTTCCCGGCGACGGATCTCAAGAATGGTCAGGCCGTGACCGGCCGCACCGTCGCCGAGCTCGGCGCCGGGAACCAGCCGGCCGACATTATCTCGTACACGGTCGCCGGCAAGGGTTACGTCCTCGTCGCCAACCGCACGCATCCCATGATGAAGCTGTCGAGCGACGAGATCGGCGGCGCGCCGGCACTCACGACGCCCGACGTGGTCGGCGTCGCTCGCACCAACGTCTCGGCGCCGGGCGCGGTCGTGCAGCTCGCGGATTTCGACGATCAGAACGTCGTCGTCATCCAGAAGGGCGCGTCGGGCGGGTTTGACCTCAAGACCGTCGCGAAGTCATCGTTCTAGTTCTCTAAGGTCATGTTTCGTTCAGCCGCGCGCGTCGCTTTCGTTTGGGCGACGCGCGCGGTTCTTTTTTTGGTTACGGCCTGCGGCACGGATCAGACGCCCGACAGTCCGAATCCCAGGGTCTCCTTCCAGACCGACTCGGCGCGCCCACACTTCGGCGCGGCGATCGCCACTCCGGTCGACTCGCGGGCACTCGACCTCGATAGCGCTTCGTGGGCAACGGTCTTCGTCGTCCACGCCGGCGACACGACCGGTCTCCCGATGCTCGGCCGATACACGGTGGCCAACGACACGCTCTGGTTGGACCCGGCCTATCCGCCGGTGCGCGGCACCACGTACATGGCACGGTTCGACGGCGGCGCATTGAATCGCGCGCTCCATCTCTCGGCCGTCGCGCCGACCTACGGGTCGAATGCGCTTTGGACGCGCGAGTTCCCGTCCGGGGAGCCGACGACGTTCGTTGAATCGGTCTATCCAACGATCGATAGCGTGCCGATGAACCTGCTGCGCATGTACATCCAGTTCTCGGCGCCGATGACTGTCGGCGACGAAGCCGAGCGCCACATTCGGCTGCTCGACGAGCAAGGAAAGACGGTCGACAACGCCTTTCTCGTCGCCGCCGGTGGTCAGGAGCTCTGGGACCCCGCGCACACGCGCATGACGATTTTTTTCGACCCGGGCCGGATCAAACGCGATCTCAAGCCGCACGACGTACTCGGCCTGCCGCTTCGCACCGGGCACACCTACAGCCTCGTCATAGATAGTACCCTGCACGACTCTCGCGGCCTGGTGTTGGCGCGTGGATACGCAAAGCGATTCAAGGTCGGCCCGATCGATCGTGCGATGCCGACCACAAATCTGTGGCGTGTCGCTTCCCCGAACGCCGGAACTCGCGATTCGCTGATCGTCGATCTCCCGGAATCGCTCGATCACGCTTTGCTGTCGCGGATGCTCAAGGTGTTGGACGGAAAGAGCAATCCAGTCGCCGGCACCTCCGCGCCATCCCGTCACGACCGCCGCTGGGCCTTCGCGCCCGCCGCTCCTTGGCAGCCGGGGAGCTACTTCATTGAAGTGGACACCGAGCTCGAGGACCTCGCCGGAAACAACTTGCGCCACCCTTTCGACGTCATGCCGGGCGATTCATCGACACGCGGCGCCGACCGGCCCAGCGTGCGACTATCCTTCACGATCAAGTAGCCGAGCCGCCGAGCCGCCGAGTCGCCGAGCCGCCGAGTACCTTGACATTCTAGGTACGCGCCTAGACATTCTAGGTAGCATGCCGACCCAACGCAGCCCGCTCCTTCAGGGCACCCTCGACCTCCTAGTACTCAAGACCCTCGCCCGCGGACCGCGCCACGGCTACGCCATCGCGCGCTGGATCGAAGAGGCCACCGACGACGCGCTGCGAATCGAAGAGGGCTCGCTCTATCCTGCTCTCTATCGCATGGAACGACGCGGCTGGATCGCGGCCGCGTGGGGGAAGTCGGAGATCGGGCAGCGCATCAAGATTTACTCATTGACGCCTCAAGGGCGCGCACAGCTGCGCGCCGAATCGGCGCAGTGGAGTCATTTCACCACCGCCGTCGCAAAGATCGTGGGCCAGCCGTGATCCCCGATCGTCTGCCACTCCACCGGCGCCTCCGTCGCGCGTTCTTTCCCGTCTCGCCCGAGCGCGAGATCGCCGATGAGTTGCGCGCGCACATCGAGCTCCAGACGCGGCGTTACGTCGCCGAAGGGATGTCCGAGACGGAAGCGAGAGCGGCAGCGCGCGAACGGTTCGGAGACATCGAGCGCGTACGCGCCGAGTGCAAGGATATCCGCGACGACATGGAGACGAAGATGGAACGCGCCGAATTACGCCAGGAACTGCGGCTGGACGTGGCGTTCACGTTGCGTACGCTGCGCCGGTCTCCGCTCTTCACCACCGTGGCGGTCGCGACGATCGCACTCGCCGTTGGCGCGAACACGGCGATCTTCAGCGTCGTCAACGCGGTGCTCCTCCGTTCGCTACCGTATCGCCACGCCGATCGCGTGGAGATGATCTGGAACAATTACTCGCGGACGACGGCCGCGCACACCGCGATCGCGATTCCCGAATACTTCGACCTGAAGTCGCAGCTTCGCGCGCACGACATGGTCGCCGCGATTCGAACGCAGCCATCGGCCCTTGTGGGCGACGGCGGCGAGCCAGAGCGCGTCAACGCGATCGTCGTTTCGCCCAACTTCTTCGAGTTATTGGGCGCTTCACCGGCGATCGGGCGGACCTTCGGCGGCGACGACGGCGCGCCGAGCGCGACCCGCGTGATCGTCCTCAGCCACGCGCTGTGGATGCGGCGTTTCGGCGGCGACCCGGCGGTCATCGGCAAGACGGTGAACCTCGCGGGCCTCGTTCGTACGGTCGTCGGCGTCATGCCGCCGGACGTGCGCTTCCCCGACGCGCCGCTCGGCTTTCTGCGCGAGCGTGCGGACCTCTGGATTCCGACGACCTTCGAGAACCTCCGCGCCGACGCGCGCGGCAATCAGATCGCCGCCGTCGTGGCTCGACGCTCGCCGAACGTGAGCGATGCCCGCGCCAAGGCCGACCTCGACGCCGTCGCCGCGCAATGGCGCGTCGACTATCCGCGGCGCTACGCCAGCGAAAACGCGAAAGAGTGGTCGCTCGTCGGCGTACCGGTCCGCGACGAGATGCTCGGCGCCGTGCGACGCAGCATCGTCGTCATTGCCGTCGCGGTCGGATTCGTGCTCCTCATCGCGTGCGTCAACGTCGCCAACTTGATGCTGGCCCGCGGCGCGACACGACAGAAGGAGCTCGCGATCCGGCTCGCGCTCGGCGCCGGCCGCGCGCGTCTCATTCGCCAGCTCGTTACGGAGAGCGTCGTCCTTGCGCTGGTCGGCGGGGTGATCGGATTGCTGCTCGCCTGGCTCGGCGTGCGCGTGCTCGTGCAACTCGGCGCGAACGAGCTACCGCGGATCGCGGACACGAGCATCGACGCCACCGTGCTGCTCTTTTCGCTGACGCTCTCGATCGTGACCGGAATACTCGTCGGCATCGTGCCGGCGTTGCAACAATCGTCCGATGGAACGCGCGAAGGACTCAATATCAGAGCCGTCGGCACGGCGGGTCGCGCACGCGGCGGCGACCGACTGCGGCTCGCGCTCGTCGCGGCACAGGTGGCGATGGCACTCGTCGTTCTCGTCGGCGCGGGCTTGCTCGGGCGCACCTTTCTCGCTCTCGAGCGCGTTCGCCCGGGCTTTTCGGCGCACAACGTGTTGTCGATGCAGCTGACAGTCGGCCGGCCGAAGTACGACAGTACGTACAAGCTCGTCAACTTCTATCAGCAGCTGATCGCAAAAGGCAGGACGTTGCCCGGCGTCGCGCAGGTGAGCGCCGGCTATCCACTGCCGATGAGCGGCGATGGCTGGAGCGGGTCGTACGTGGTGAACGGCGAGCCGTCCGGCCCGAACGATCCCGTTCCACACGCCGAGTACGCGGTGACCCTGCCGGGCTTCTTCCAGACGCTTCGCATTCCGCTTCTCTCGGGCCGCGACTTCGACGCGACGGACACGCGCGACGCGCCGCTCGCCGTGATCGTCGACGAGCTATTGGCGAAGCAACACTGGCCCGGACAGAACCCGATCGGCAAGGAGCTGAACGGCGACGGCCCCGGCGCACCGTGGTGGCGCGTCGTCGGCGTCGTGGGTCACGTTTACCGTGCTGGTCCACAGTCGGAGGGCGAGCCGCAGCTCTATCTCCCGTACACGCAGAACATACAGACGACGCTCTCGATCGTCGCCCGCGGGAAGGGTTCGGCGACCGCGCTCGTCCAGCCGCTTCGAACGGCAATTCGCTCGCTCGACCCCGACCTCCCGATCGCACGCCTGCGGCCGATGAGCGATCTGGTCTCGGGTGCGATGGCTCGCCAACGATTCAACGCGACGCTGCTCGGTATCTTTGCCGTGACCTCGCTGCTGCTGGCGAGCGTCGGCCTCTACGGAGTGATGGCGTACGTCGTCTCGCAGCGCACGCGTGAGATCGGTATCCGCATGGCGCTCGGCGGCCAGCCGTCGGCCATCCGGTGGGGCGTTTTACGCCAGGGCATCGTGGTTTCGGTCGCCGGGCTTGCGATCGGAATGCTCCTGTCGCTCGCCGCGGCGAAAGCGATCAGCGGGTTGTTATTCGGAGTCAAGGCCGTCGATCTCCCGACGTATCTCGGCATCGGCGCGCTGCTGCTCGTCGTCGCATTGCTCGCCTCATACGGCCCCGCGCGGCGAGCGACGCGCGTGGATCCTCTCCTCGCGCTGCGCGACTGACTGTCGGGCTTGGACGCCACAACGATTAGATACGGACAACTCGGAGAACGGCACGGGACAAACTACGGGAGTTCTTGTTTGATTTGTTACTTGTGAGCTTCTCCTGTTGGTTGTCCTGAATTATCCCGTCTGTTGTCCGTATCTAATCGTTAGTGCATCCACGGTCCCCAACGCCAGCGTGGTCGCGGTCGAGATGACCGTGGCGTTTGAACCGGTTCTCACAGATCACGCGATGTGCTCTTGCTTCTCGGCCGAAATGCAGCAAGAGCCCAACCTGGAGTGTCGTCGCGCAGAGGTAGCTGAATAGCTGAGACGTTCCGGCGGGATGCAGTCGCTCGGTGGTCTTGATTTCGACGAGAACCTTGTCGTCGACGATCATGTCCATCACCTGCGTCGCGAGCGCCACGCCACGAAAGTAAACAGTCACTGCCACCTCTCGATCGACGCGGTGGCCCGTCTCGGTCAGAAGGACTTCCAGCGCTCGCGAGTAGATGAGCTCTCGATATCCGAAGCCGAGTTCCTGATGAGTCTCGTACATCGCGCCGATGATGTCCGAGGTCAGTTCACCTTCCAAGAAGTCTTCCGTGCGCCGAGGCATGCCTCACTATCGCAGCGACGCGAGTTATTTCTGGTATCACTTGCTCGCGGCCGGAAGCAACTCAACGCCCGATTCGCTGTCCGCCTGGACGCAATAACGATTAGATACGGACAACCCGGAAAACGGCACAGGACAACCAACAGGGTTTTTGGATTTGGTGTTTGCGCGGTTTTCTGTTCGTTGTCCTGAATCCTCCTGTCTGTTGTCCCGTATCTAATTGTTGAAGCCTTCCACGGTCCCAGATGCCAGATCGGTTGCGAGCTAAAGAACCGGCCGATTGCGGCGAATCATCCGGGGCCCAATCTTAAGAGCATGACGGACACGAGCGGTCGCCGCTACGACGATAAGGAGATGGCCGCCATCTTCCGCGCGGCCGCCGAGGGCCCGCAGACCCCGAGCAACAACATCGTCCCGCGGGATGAAGGACTGACGCTGGCCGAGCTCCAGGCGATCGGCAGCGAAGTGGGACTGTCGCCCGATGCTGTCGCGCGGGCGGCACTCGCTCTCGACGTGCGCGCGGCCGCAGAATCGCGAACGATGTTCGGCCTTCCAATCGGCGTCGCGCGGACTGTGAATCTCAATCGCCGCCTCACCGACGAAGAGTGGGAGCGACTAGTCGTCCGATTGCGGGAAGTGTTCGACGCGCGCGGGACGATGCGGTCGGAGGGATCGTTCCGGCAGTGGACGAACGGAAACCTTCAGGTGCTTCTCGAACCCACCGAGACCGGCCATAGGCTTCGCTTCCGCACGGTCAACGGAGCCGCGATGGCCTCGATCAGTGGAGGGTTCTTCGCACTCGGCATCACCGCGGTGACGGCACTCGCCGTGTTGCCAGGCGGCCATCTCGTGAAGGCACTTCCCGGGCTGATCTTCTTGTTCCTCACCGGGGCGGGCATGCTGGCCAGCGGCGTCCTTCGCCTTCCGCGTTGGGCGCGCCTGCGTCAGCGGCAGATGGAGTCGCTCGCCGAACAAATTGCGCTTCCCGGCAAACCAGAAAACCCGGCGCCGGGACTGCCGCCAGAAGCCGCGACGTAGCCAACATCGCCGCAGAGTCGAACGGAGATGGGGTCAGACCCTATTTCGAAAATTCGAAATAGGGTCTGACCCTAAAAAGGCGAATTCTTGCGATGCGTTGCAGTCTACTTCGGCGGACCGGTGAGCAGCGCGCGCTCGAGGTAAGCCTTTCCTGCCTCGTTGCGCGTCATGTACACGACGTTGTGCGGTCCGAACCCGGCGAGCGCGCGGTCCTTGGGGAGCTGAATTCGCTCCACGACCTCCCCCTTACGATTGACCACGTCGTACGTGAGCCCATTCCCCGCGTTCGTCGACGTTGTCGGGAGTATCCACAGGCGCCCGTCCAGATCGGCGAGGACCGTTCCCTGCTGAATCGGCGGCCAGAACTGCGGGAACTCGCTGTCGGGCACGATGGTGACGTCGAACTTGATCTGCGGCGCACCTGGCGGCATCTGCGACATCTGCCGCTTGAGCTGATCGTCGACCACGCGCTTGACCGAGTCCACGCGCAGACGGCGTTCGTCGTCCGTGTACCGGCGCCAATCGATCGGCATCTTCGGGCTCGAACGGCGCGTCCCGTCGGGATCGACCCAGTCGATGTGATAGTCGTGCGCACGGACGATGGCGATCGTCCCGTCGCTCAGCAGCGCCCACTCGTCGGCCATCGGGAACGGATTCACCAGCATGTGCATGGTGATGCTCGGCGCGCCGCCCGCCGGATTCTCCTTCATCTCCATTCCCATGCGTCCCTGACTCGGCGTCTTCAGCCAGACGAGCGTGTCGACCTTTCGCGTGTCGAAGTCGCCGCGCAGGATCGGCGCCGAGTCCGGGTTCACCGGCATCATCTCCGTTTTCTGGCCACCGCCGGGAGTCGGGGCCGGCCGGATATTCGGCGGGATCTGTGTCCGATAGATCAACCGGCCTTTTGGATCGAAGCCGGGACGACCAAACGCGGCGGGCAGGGAAAGGAACATGAGATCCTGCGCGCGGGGCGGAGCCATCGAGCGGATCTGCTTGCCCGTCGCGTCGAGCACGAGTAGCGCGTTCGCGCTGAAATCCGGCAGTAGCGTGGAGTCGCCGAGATAAGGAATGACGCCGGTCGTGCGAACCGGAATGAGGCCCGTTCCTGCCCCGGAGTCGGCAACGATGGTGAAGTTCTTGAGCGTCGAGTCGAAGGCGTACACACGCTGACGCATACCGGCGCCGACGATGACGTGTCCGTCCGACGTCCCGCGCACGGTGATCGCCTGCCCGACGTTCTCGGTACTGCTGGCGAGGATGGGACCGACCTGGTGGATCGGAACCGGAGTTTGCGCGCCGGCCGTGGTGGCGGCGGCTATTAAAAGAAATCGAATATTACGCACTGGAATATCCATCGAGAACGTTTGAGTAGATCCTTCGCTTCGCTCAGGATGACAGGGCTATGGTCGCCCATCGCCCATCGCCCGTCGCCCATCGCCCGCCGTCCGTCGCCCGCATCACCTAATAAAGAAATTCCCACCATCGCCCGCGCTCGACGAGCGCAGGAACTTCAAGACACGATCGTCCAGGTAATTGAGGATGATCGGAGGAAGCTTACGCTTCTGCGCCGGCGTGAGCAGCTCGCGCACCGCGGGCACGATCGAGATCAGGTAGTCCATCGTCTGCTCTCGCGCTTCCACGTATTTCCGGTACGCATCGCCGTGGCTATAAACTTCGGGCTCCGCCTCGAGGTTCTTCGCCGCCGGCGTCCAAACGGAATCGGCGTACCGCGAGAACTTCGTGCTGAGCGTCGCCAGGCTGTCGGCCTGTTGTCGCGTCAGCTTGAGCGAATCCGACTGCTGCATGATCATCGACATCGGATTCGGGATCGACGCTGTGCCGAAGGACTTGATCGCCTGCGCGCCGGCCTTCGTACCCGGGCGTCCGCGGCCCGCGTCGAGACGCTGCGTCAGCATCTGGCGCTCGCGCGTGAAGCCGATGTCGTAATTGACGTTGATGCTCACGAACGCCGCCGACCGCGACGCCGACTGTTGCGGGCGCGTCGAGCCGAAGCGGTCGTTCACGGAATACTTGAACTGCCGTGTCGCGGGATCGAAGCCACGCACGAAGAGCAGGTTCTGGTCGGGCGCGATGTCCTGACCCCAGCCGCGCGTGTTGTTGTTGCCGTGCGCGATGAGATCGGCGATCGCCAGAGGATTCGTGAAGTTGAGCGTGATCAGCGCCCGCTTTGGCAAGCGCAGCTTCTGCGGATTCAGGTTCAAGCGAAGGTTCGCCGTCGTCACCCACGGCGCCTGACAGGTCGCGCGGCCGGCGAGCTGACCCAACTGCCTCGCCAGACACTCCCTCGCCGCGGGCGCTCCATTGGCGAGCAACGACCGCATCGACGACGCCAGGGCGGTGTCGCCGCTCGCCGAAGGACTGAACACGAACGCGCGATCGTTCAGATAGCCGTCGCCGTTGACGTCGCCGGCGATCATCGGCGTGAACAGGGAGCCGGAGCGTACCGTCGTGCCGATCGTCACGTACACGAGATCCGCGATCGGAATGCTGTTCCAATTGACGGTGAATTGATGCTTCCCTTCGGCGATGTGCGGCCCCCACTGCCGATCGAACGGATTGCCGGCGGTATTCCCGGCTCCGCTGAATCCGTAGAACTGGTCGCGCACATTGAGCAGTGAGTAGCTGAAATCCCACCGTCGATACTTGTTCGTCGTGACCGGCACCACCTTCACGACGAATTGCGACGTCGCCGAATGCAGATCTGATCGGTTGACGGAAACGTTACGGAACGCGATCGACCGACGGGAGTCGGTGACGGCGACCGTGCCCGTCGTCGGCACAATGGACGACGGTTCGACGAAGATCGGGCGGCCCCCTTCATTAGATAAAGGGAAGCCCTGTCCGGGGTCGAGGTTGATGTCCACGAACCCCGGCTGATTCATGTTCCACGAATACACGCCCTGCAGGCCGAGGACGAACCGATTGTCCAGCACGGGACTCGACCAATCGGCCGCGGTGCGGAAGGACCGCGGCTGCTCGAAGCGCCGGTCGAACGCGTACACGCTCGGCGAAACGTTCGAGAAGATGCTGCCGTTGCTGCCATCGGTACACGCGCCTGGAACCGCCGCGGGATCGCCGGAATACGAGGCCCAGTTGGGAATCGGCGCCGTCGGTCCGATGCAGGTGATCGTGCGCGTCGACGTCGGGAGGCCCGTCTGCGCGACGGCCTCGTTCAACAGATTCGCCGATCCGACATTCTGGAAAATGCCCGCCACCGCGTGAATCACCGCCAGCGGCGGACGCGCCGCGCCCGGAGCATACGCGACCGTCGGCGCCGTGCCGTACGTCCATTGCACGCCGACGCGCGGGCTGAAGTTGACCCGGTTCGGCGCAACGTCGTTGCGAATCCCGAACATGTCGCTCAGGATCGGATTGAAGCTCGGCCGGAACAGGAAGCGGTTGGCGTCCGCGCGCACGCCGTACTGCACCTGCACTTTGGTCGACGGACGCCACGCGTCGCCGATCGAGAGCGCCGCCGTGAGCTGGTCGGTCGGAAAATGAATGGACGAGAGCGTGCGCGTGAACGCCGCGGGCACGCCGGCTTGGAGATCCGCCAGTGAATTGAAGGCAAACGTCCCGAGTGACGCGTCCACGTCGGACGTGTTGTGCTCGCGCGACACGCTCGACGTGACTTTGATCGTGTGCTTGTTGTTGTTGCTGAACCACTGCAGCTGGTTGAGCAGCTGCACGGCCTGGTTCGACACCTGGCTCGCCGGCGATCCTCCGCCGAATGAGAGATTCTTAATGGATGTGGTGCCATCAGAAAGCTCCGACGCCACACGCACCGTTCCCGTCGGAAAGTCCAGATAGGGCGCCGCCGACTGCCGCTGGATCGCGAAGCCGAGCGTTGTCTGCGAGAGAACGCCGAACCAGAAGTAGTTCGAGTGGAGGAGCGACGCCGACGTCGACCACGCGTGCGCCTCGCCTGTCTGCGCCGGAGTGCGCGTGAGGGTCTGCACGCCGCCGCCCGTCGGCTGCACGTGCACGTAGCCGCCGAATACGCCGAGCGTGAGCGAGTTGCCCGTGCCTGAGGAGCTGGGCGTGAAGTCGATGTTCGTCTGGTAATTCAGATTGTCCGTCGCCCGCAGCGTTGGGCCATTGGCGAGCGACACCGGAACGCCCTGCTGCCGCAGAATGCCGAGCAGCCGAGCCGCCGAGTCGCCGGCAACGCCGGCCGACTGCAGACCTATCGGACTCGTGTTGAGCAGCGTCAGCATGTCGGCGAAGGTGCGCTGCGCCGAGTACGATGCGTTGTAGAACGACTTGTCCATCTGGAGCGGACCGCGCAGCGCGCCGCCGACGCGCAGCGTCGTCGATTTTTGTCCCGACGAATCGGCGCCCGCGTCGGTCCACTGCAGGTCCGGACCGGTACCGTAGCCGCTCAACCCGCGGAACGAGAAGTTCGAGCCGGGGATCGATTGGACGTTGATCTGCGCGCCGGAGAATCCTCCGCGTGCCGGGTCGGCCGGGAACTGGCTGAACGTAACGCGCACCTGCGCGTCGGGCGGCAGCGAGCTCACACCGGAGCCAAGTCCATTGAACGACGTGTTGTTCTGATCGCCCGACAATCCGAAGGCCGAGAACATGTCGGCCTGGCCGTCCATGCCCGGAATCCGCTGAATACCGGGCGCGGCCGCGGCCGCCATCGCGGCGAGGTTGCCCGCTTGGTCGGGCGAGACCTGCGCCGAATTGGACGTCAGCGGCTTGTCGCCGCCGCTCACGTCGTTGCTCGTCGAGTTGCGGTTGACCAGCGCCCGGTTGTCCGCCGTGATCTGGACCGCGTCGAGTGAGACGACGGCGGAGGTGAGGCGCGCGTCGGCGAGCATCACTTGCTCGTCGCCGACCTTACGGATCTCGAACCGGCGTTTGTTGAAGCCGATCTTGGCGACCTCGATCCAGTAGTCGCCTTCGCCGTTGACGAAGATGATCTGGAATCGGCCGTTCTTATCGGTCTGAGCCGTTTTGGAGATGTTCCCCTGATACGAAGTCGCGGTAATCCGCGCTCCGGAGAGGGGCAACGTGTCCGGGGGTGGGCCGGTGACCCGGCCACGAATGATGTCGGTGGACTGCTGGGCGGCTGCGGGGGTGGGGGCTGCGCCGGCAAACAGGGCGCCCGCGAGGCCAAGCAGGAGGGCGCGAAGGTGGGTCTTCACGACAACAATGTACGTAATAGCCCGAGGAAAAGTTGCTGAGCGCACGCTACCGCGCCTGCCGGGCCTGGACGGACTGTCGCAGCGTCTCTAAACCGTAGCCAATTCGACACTTCACCGTGCCCGATCTGCGGCGGGCTACGCCATCCGCAAGACGATTTTTCCCAGAACATGCCCCTTCGCGATGAGCCGATGCGCATCCGCCGCCTGGCTCAGGGGGAATTTCGCGGCAAGGGGAATCTGCAGCCGTGATGCGACGACGGCCCGGTTCAGCCGGTTGAACGCATCGGGCGACGACTTTGCATCGTACGACGCGATGCGAATGTGCGCGCGCTTCCGAGGCGCCGGTTCAACGCCGTTCGGGTAGGCGACTCGCGCACCCTTTCGTAAGGCATCGATGCAAGCGATCAGCGAATCGCCGCCGACAAACGCCAGAACCGCATCAGCGCCGTCCGGGGCGAAGTCGCGCGCCGCATCGGCGACGTCGTCGGACTTCTTGCCATCGATGACGTCGTCGATACCGAGGGCGCGGACAAATGCAACGCCGTCGGATCCGGACGCCGTCGCCAGCACACGCGCCCCGCGCCACTTCGCCAGTTGGACCGCGATCATCCCGACGTTGCCACTCGCTCCGTGCACGATCACCGACTCGCCTCGCTTCAGTTTCAGCGAATCGTCAACACCCTGGATCGCGGTGAGCCCGAGAACACAAAGCGCGCCGGCCCGCTCGAGGTCGAGCTGCTTGGGCACGCGCCCGACGTTTTTCGTCGCTACGCAGCAGTACTCGGCGTAGAACCCACCCTTGGGATTGTCGAAGTTGTAGGCGTAGACTCGATCCCCGCGCTTGAATCGCGTGACGCGAGAGCCGACGTCGGCGACCACGCCGGAGCCGTCGACGCCGAGAACGAGAGGGAAACCGTGTTCGGTCTTGATCTCGCCGGAGCGCGCACTCGCGTCCCAGCTGCCCACCGCGGCGGTATCGATCCGGATCAGGATCTCGTGCGCGGCTGGCTGCGGAACCGGGAGTTCGCGCACGGAGATCACGTCCTCGTCGCCGTACTTGTCGATGGCGGCGGCGCGCATGGTGGGCGGCATCGGAGCTCCGTGTGCGAGGTTGTTGGCTGGTCTTCGCACACAAGATGCCGAAACTCGCCACCGAGCGGCGGCGTAGCTTGCCAAGGGGGGTCGTCCTTCGCGGAAGCCGCCTCATCACGACCGGCATTCCTTCTAGTTGACATTCTACTAGACGCCGCACGATACTCTCTGGTAGACTGTCCACTAGAGTCCCAATCGGAGAAAGTCCTGATGCTCGGCCGACGCTCGCAGCGCGACTTCGAGGACGAGATTCAGTCTCACATCCAGATGGAAATCGACCGGCTCAAGGCTCAGGGCATGTCGCCGGCTGACGCCGAGCGCCGCGCGCGCCGCACGTTCGGCAACGTGGGCGTCGCCGAAGATCGGTTCTATCACGGGCAGCGTTTTGCGTGGCTCGAGGATGCGGGTCGTGATTTGCGCCACGCCTGGCGCTCGCTCCTCCGCACGCCCGGCTTTCTCGCCGCCGCGGTCGGAACGCTCTCGCTCGCGATCGGCGCCGTCGCCGGGATGTTCAACGTCGTCAACACGGTGCTGCTGAAGCCGCTCCCCTACCCGGCGGCGGACCGACTCGTGTTTCTGATGGGAACGGCCCCGGGCTCCGATCTGCCGCAGCGGTACGATCCCGGTCCCGAGTTCTACGTCCAATACAAGCAGAACTCGAAGCTCATCGACGGACTATTCACGCTGACGTCCTACGGAACCTCCACCTTCCGCGCCGGCGAACGCGTCGAACGCATTCGAATGGCGTGGCCGACGAACGACATGTACGCCACGCTCGGCGTACGCCCGCAACTTGGCCGGCTGCCCGTCTCGACGGACAACGACGATGCCGTCGTGATCAGCGATCAACTCTGGTCCGGCTGGTTCGGCCGCGACAAGTCGGTGATCGGCAAATGGTACTTCGTCGACGACAGCCTGAAACAGGTCATCGGCGTGATGCCGCGAGGGTTCAGTTTCCCGGAGGACAACGTACTCCTCTGGATATCGGGCGAGGTCCGGCCCGAGCGAGTGACTGCTGGAAACGGGGGCGGGCCGACGGTGGCGCGCATGAAGAACGGCGTCACCAAGGAGCAGCTCGCGGCGGAGCTGACGCAGCTCGCGAAGCAATTGCCGGCGCGGTTCGGCGGTCCGCAGAACTACGCTCGCATCATCAACCAGCATAAATCGCTCGTCGTACCCGTGATGGAACGAAGCGTGGGCCCCACGCTCAAGACGTCACTGCTCGTTCTGCTCGGCGCCGTCGCACTCGTGCTCCTCATCGCCTGCGCCAACGTTGCCAACCTGTTCATGGTTCGGGCGGAGTCGCGGCGACGGGACATCACTGTGCGCCGGGCCATCGGCGCGTCGCGTGCGCAGCTCGTGCGCTTCCAGATGGCCGAGGCGTTTGCCGTGGCGCTCGCGGCGGGCATGCTGGCCATCGTCCTCGCCGGTATAACGCTGCCGCTCTTTCTCCGAGCGGCACCCGACGGCATTCCGCGAGTCGCTGAGGTAGGGCTGGACCTGCCGACGGTGCTTGCGACTTTTACGCTCGTGCTTCTCGTCGCGCTCGCGTGTGGCGCCGTCCCCGCGCTGCGCGCGTCGTCGCCTGATCTCAACACGCTGCGCGACGGCGGACGCGGCGCTACGGGACGACGCTCCTGGGGACGCGACCTGCTCGTCGCCGGTCAGACGGCGCTCGCGCTGGTCCTACTGATCGGTGCCGCGCTCCTGGTGGAGAGCTTCCAGCGGCTGCGGCACGTGAACCCCGGCTACGACGTTAGAGATATCTATACGTTCCAGTACGCGCCCAATCAGCCGAATCTGCGCGACGGCCCCTCGCTCGGGCGGCTGCACCTCGACGTCATGAACCGGATTCGCGCCCTGCCCGGCGTCACGACGGTCGGCGTCGTCAACAACATTCCGCTCGACGAGGGCACACCCTCCGTTCGCATCCGCACCGACGAGATGACGGGCGACGCTCAGCCGGTCCTGCTCAATCTCAACTTCACGGGCGGCGACTACTTCCGGGCGATGGGCATCCCGGTGCTGCAGGGTCGCGCGTTCACGAATGACGAAGCGGTCACGCCGAACAACAACGTCATCGTCAGCCGCACGGCGGCGGACAAGCTCTGGCCGGGACTGAGTCCGCTCGGCCGCCATATTCGGCCTCGCCTTGGGAACCAGGACACGGTGACGTTCACTGTCGTCGGCGTCGTCGGCGACGTGAAGCAGAACGATTGGCGCGAAGCTGGTCAGGCGAACGTCTATCTCCCGCTCACTGGACCGGCGCCGAGAGCGTGGGGAATGGGCTCGCCGGCGTACGTCGTCAAGTCGCCGCGGGCTGAAACACTCAAGCGCGACGTGCGGGCCATTATTCACGAGGTGGCGCCGGAAGCGCCGGTCTATCGCGAGTTCACAGCCGAGTTCCTCGCCCGCCGTTCGATGATCCAGCTCTCGTTTACCATGCTGACGCTTGGCGTCGTTTCGGCGCTCGCGCTGATTCTCGGCGCGGTCGGACTGTATGGCGTACTGTCGTACGTCGTCGCGCAACGCACGCGTGAGATCGGCGTGCGTATGGCGCTCGGCGCGACGGCCGCCGTGGTGCGCGGGCAGGTCGTCTCACAAGGGGCGAGAGTCGTGCTCGTCGGCTGCATCGTCGGCGTCCTGGCGGCGGTTGCCTCGACGCGTTTCCTCGAGACGCTGCTATTCGACGTGAAAGCAGTAGACGCGACGGTCTTCGCGGCGATGTCGTTCGCGATGCTCGGTGTGGGTGTGCTGGCGAGCTACATGCCGGCGCGCCGTGCCAGCAACGTGGATCCGATCGAAGCCCTGCGGAGCGATTGACGCGACCGAATCACGCGCAGCCGACGTTCACGATCTCGGTGTTCGCGACCACGACGCCCGTCACCAGGCGCGTACCGCCGGTGGCGTCCGTGAACGTGAGGTTCAACGCCAGCTCGACGCGGCCATCGGTCCGGCTCACGACGCGGATTGTTCCGGTGGTAGTCGCGGCGCGAAAGCTCGGCGTGTAGGTCGGTGGGGGAAAGTTGTAGACGGCCGTCGTAAACCCGACGTCGGCCTTCGTCGATTGCACGAGGTCGTGCTCTCCCCACGAGCGAATGTCGGTGTTCAGCGTCGCCTCGACCATATACGTCGCGCCGACGGTGTACACGTCGCCCGGACGCATCGAGACGGGAAGCGCGAGTGAGATGACGACGTCCTCGTTCGTCATCGTGTCCGTCCCCATGATGCCAAACGCGACGCCCTCGCCACGCGTCGATCCCTCGAGGGCGTCGAACAGGAAGTTGAACGCCGGTTCGGTGATGTGAAACTGGGTCAGCCGCGTGACGGGCACGCGTAGCGGCCGGCCGACTTCGTCGGCGCGCAACGTGAGCCCACTGGGACTCGAGATCACGACGTTTTTTTCCTTCGCCCCGCAAATACAGCCTGTGGCGAGCGTCGCGACCAATGTAAGGACCGGGAACGTGAGGCTACGGTTTGGCACGCGGGCCATATTGCCAAATGCATGCCCGGTTTTGGCGGATGCGGACCCGACGCCCTGTGTCGATTTCAGGGCCCGTCGTTCGACGTACTGTCAGAGAGAACGTAGTGAACGATGGCCCACAACCAGGAAATGCCCATGCAGCCCGATTCGAGCGGATACGTCAGCGCCAACGGCGTCGATTACTGGTTCGAAGTCCATGGTAGCGGAGAACCGTTGCTGCTCCTGCACGGTGGACTCTTCTCGACCGGCATGTTCGGCCCGACGCTCGCCAAGCTGGCGGAAACGCGGCGCGTCATCGGGGTCGACCTTCACGGCCACGGCCATACGGCCCTCGGCGACAGGAAGATCGACGCGGTCGACATCGGCCGCGACTTGGCGGTCGTGATCGAGAAGTTGGGCTTGGATCGGGTCGACGTCATGGGTTACTCGTTCGGTGGCGGGGTCGCGATGCAGCTTGCCTTTCAGCATCCGGAACGCGTGCGCCGGCTCGCCCTCGTATCCACACCGTACGCGCGAAACGGATTCTTCGCCGAGATGCTCCCGCAGCAGGCCGCGGTGGGCGCGGGAATGGCGAGCATGATGAAGGACTCGCCGATGTTCACATCATACGCGGCGATCGCCCCGCACCCCGAAGACTTTCCACGGCTGCTCGACAACATGGGCGACTTCATGCGCCGCGACTACGACTGGTCGTCGAATGTGAAGTCGCTCGAGATGCCGGTGATGCTGGTGTACGGCGACGCCGACATGATCCGACCCGAGCACATCGTCTCGTTTTACCAGCTGCTCGGCGGCGGCTTGAGAGACGCCGGGTGGATGCGCGAGCACATGTCGAAGAACCGGCTTGCCATTATTCCGGACAAAACGCACTACGAGTTGGGGGCGTCGCCGGCGCTGGCCCCGGTCGTCCTGCCGTTCCTCAACGGGCAGACCCAAGGCTAGCAGACCGAATTGGCTCGCCGAACCCGGACCTGATACGTTTCCGAGATTCTCGAACCGCCATCAGGAGCCGACCGTGAAGCTTCAGACCATCCGCCCCGCAGCCCTCACGCTGGTCGTAGTCGCCGTAACCACGCTCGCCGCCTGTGAAAAGAAGGCGGCCACGAACGACTCGTCGGCGGCCGCCGCGAGCGCAGCTGCCGCGGCGCCAGCCGCTCCGGCCGCACCGGCAATGGCCGGCGTGGCGATCGTCTCTCCGAAGGAGGGTGACAGCACCGGCGCCGACGTCACCGTCGTTCTCTCGAAGGAAGGGCCGGTCACGATCGAGAAGGCGAACAGCACCAAGGTAGAGGGCGTTGGCCACTACCATCTCTTTCTCGACACGACCGTCGTCGCGGAGGGACAAGTCATTCCGCCGGCGACGAAGCACATGGTTCACATCGGGACGGGCGATTCGACGTACACGTTCAAGGGACTCACGCCGGGGCAGCACGAGATCGTGGCCGTGATCGGATATGGCGACCACTCGGCTATGCCGGGCAAGCGTGATACGGTGCGGTTCGTCGTGAAGAAGTAGCAGCGGTAATCGCCGGCTCACGACCTGGGCCGGCGCACCGCCCGCACCATTCCGGTCTTCCCGCCCCCACAAAAGAATCGATCGCCGCCGTCCGACTCGAGCCCGGAGACACCGACGCCCTTCGGCATCTCGAGCCGTTCCAGCACCTCACCGGTCCGCGGATCGATTCGCCTCAAATCGCTCTCGCCGCCTTCCGACGTGCCGTGCCACATCTCGCCGTCGACCCACGTCACGCCGGTGACGAACCGGTTCGACTCGATCGTGCGGAGGATCGCGCCGGTTTCCGGGTCGACCTGGTGAATCTTCCGCGCGCGATATTCTCCGACCCAGAGCGTTCCCTCCGCCCACGCGAGCCCCGAGTCGCCGCCGCCGCCCGGCGCCGGGATGCTCGAGAGAACGCGTCCAGTTGCCGGATCGATCTTGGAGATGCGATCCTCGGCGATCTGATAGAGATGCCGGCCGTCGAACGCTGTGCCCGCGTGCGCGGCCACGTCTATTGACCGAACGGTCTTACCACTCTCCGGATCGAACGCAACGAGCGCGTCGCCGCCCGCATACCAAACGCGCTCGCCGTCATAGGTGACGCCACCAACATTGCCGGCGGGAAACGGTCCGTACTCGCGCAGGATCTCGGCAGGCTTTGTTCGCATGCTTCGATCCTAGTCGATCGGGATGGCGCCAGGGAGTAACAATGTCGTCGTGAATCCGGGCACCGGCGGCGTCATCCAACGACGGGCGCGCCCGCGCCCCAACGCCTGTACCTTGCCCGTCGCGGCGAGCGTGTCGAGCGCGCGCTGGACGGTCCGCTGACTCTGGCCGAGTGCGAGCGCCAGGGCCGAGCTGGACCAGTTCTCCCCGTCATACAAGAACGCGAGAACCGACGCGTGCTCGTCTTCCACGGGGCGCGCCAGAACGACCACGTCCGTCCTCGATCGCGGCTCGAGCACAAACCCGCGCGCCGTCGCGCTGATGTCGGCGATCCCGCGCAGCTTCGCGCGAAGCCGGCCGACTTCGACACGCAAACGAGCGCGATGCGACTCGTCGGTAAACTTTGATCCGAAGGCACGCGCGATGAGTACGTCTCTCGACACGTCCCCCGGCCACGCTTCACCCAACGCGCGCGCGAGCGCGAACAGCACGGGACGCGTCGCCAGCGGCACAATGGTCGTTCCTCGGCGTACGGCATGCCGGCACGCGTCGACGACGATCCTTTTCGACGCCAGCAACGTTTCGACGTCAGAGAGGAGAAGCGGCCGCTCCTCACCACGCGCGATCAATCGTGCGGCGGGAGAGCTCAGGACGAGCGACGCGCTCTCGACCTCCGCCTCGAGCGCCGGAATCCCCGCGTCGCGTATCGCGCGTCGCGCCCGGTCGAGCGCGCCGCGCGCCGACTGGGTGTCCAGTCGTCGCACGGCGATTCCAAACGCTACCAGCTCATGAATCGTACGCGTCATCAGGGCCAACGACGCGGGGTTCAGTTCGCCGAGCGCACGCTCGGCGTCGTCGATGCGTCCGATGAGGAGCAGCCTGCGGATCTCGAGATAGCGCGCGTGTGCCGCGTTGACGTAATCGCTGTGCGCCTCGAGTGTCGCACGCGCTGAATCGAGCGACTTGGTGCTCCATCCCAGATCACGCGACACGAGCGCGATCTCCGCTTCCGCGACGAGGCAGCGCGCTCGTGCGACGGCCTCGCGCGGACTAAACGCGCGTCGCGCGCGCTTGAGCAACACCTTCGATCGCGCGAAGTCGCCGAGCTGCGCCATCGCGATGCCGCGCAGGGCGAGCGCGGGCGCGTCGTCGCGCAACGCGACCCGTTTGAGCGCGCCTATGGGATCGCCCGCAGCGAGCGCGTGCGCCGCGGCAATGATCAGTGAATCCAATGGAATCGCGTCAAAGTTGTAACTCTCACGGGGTGCATCGTGGCGCTTAAGTCTATCTCGTCGGCGGTGGGCGATGGGCGACAACAACTAACGAGGAGACAGCACGATGACGAAGCATATCACAGGGACACGAGACGAGTGGCTGGCGGCGCGAGTTGAACTGCTGAAGGAGGAGAAAGAGCTGACACGTCAGAGCGACGAGCTGGCCAAGAGGCGACAGGAGTTGCCGTGGGTTCGCGTCGAGAAAAACTATCGGTTCGATACGGACGAAGGCGTCACGGATCTCGCGGGGTTGTTCAAGGGACGCTCGCAGCTTCTCGTCTACCATTTCATGTTCGGTCCGGACTACACGGCGGGCTGCCCGTCCTGCTCGAGCATCGCCGACGGATTCAACGGGATCGCCGTTCATCTCGCCAATCACGATGTGATGTTGACGGCGGTGTCCCGCGCGCCGCTCGACAAGCTCCAGGCATTCAAACGACGCATGGGATGGACGTTCCCGTGGGCGTCGGCGCATGACTCGGAGTTCAATCCGGACTTCAACGTGCGCTTCACCGAGAAGCAGCAGCTCGACGGCACGATCGAGTACAACTACCGGCGCGAAGGCAAGTGGCAGCTGCGCGGCAGCGACAACCCGGTTTCTCAAATCGCGGCGATGACGGGGACAGACGCCGCGACGTACACGCGCGAGCGACCGGGCGTCAGCGCGTTCGCGCTCGAGGACGGCGTCGTGTACCACACGTATTCCGCCTACGCTCGAGGCATCGATGCGCTCTGGGGCGTGTACCAGTGGCTCGATCGCGCGCCCTTGGGACGCAACGAGCAGGGCGTGTGGTGGCGGCATCACGACGCGTACCCGGCCCAGGTCTGACGTCCATGGGCGAGATGCACATGCACGCGGCCGGAGCGATGTCGATGTGGACGCGAATGCCGGGCCAGAGTTGGCCCGGGTTCGCGGCATCGTTCATCGGCATGTGGATGACGATGATGGTTCCGATGATGCTGCCGCCATTCGCTGTGATGTTGTGGCGGTATCGTTCGGCGGCCAGGAAGAACGGCGCGACGCGACTCGGCATGTCGAGCGTGATGGTGGCGTTGGGCTACTTCGCCGTCTGGTCGGGAATTGGCGTCACTCTGTGCCCCTTGGCCGCCATCCTTCTTCGGCAAACGCAGGCCGGCGCCTCCTGGCGCGCCGGGGTACGTCTCGCGATCCATTGCGCGCGGAGCTGCGCGCCCTTGATGGCGATCGCGTTAGTCGTCGGCGGGACAGACTATCGCGTAATGGCGGCGGTGACGGCGGCGACCACGATCCAGCGTCTTGCGCCAAGCCTCTCGTTGCAACTCGTCGTAGCGCGATTGCGTCACAAGATACGTATCGATGAACTGCGCGCCTCGACTTTGTGCAAGTCCGCCGATGACGATCGTCTCCATTGGTGGAGTTGCATAAGTATCCTCTGACGTCGAGGCACCCGCGTGTCAAATCGCTTGCCTGCCCTGTTCGCCCTGGCCTTCCTACCGCTCAGCGTTCTCTCCGCGCAGTCCGTTCCGGTGACGAAAGTCATGCTGTTCTCCTCCGGCGTCGGTTACTTCGAGCACGCCGGCACCGTCCAGGGAAACAGTTCGACGGAACTGCGCTTCAAGACGAGCCAGATCAACGACATCCTGAAGTCGCTCATGCTGCAGGACCAGGACGGCGGCCGGATCGGCACCGTTACCTATCCGTCGCAGGATCCGCTCTCCAAGACGCTCAAGAGCTTTCAGGTCGACATCGCGCAGAATCCGACCTTGGCCGATCTGCTGAACCAACTGCGCGGCGCGCGAGTATCGGTGCAGACGGCCGGCGAACGACTCGCCGGGACCGTGATGGGCGTCGAAGTGCGACAAAAGGCGTCGACGGTTGGCCAACCGATCGCGTCACCCGTACTCAACCTCCTGAGCGGCGCCACGATCCGATCCGTCGAGCTGCAATCGATCTCGAACCTCTCGCTCGACGACCCCCAGCTCGAGGACGAGCTGGGCAAGGCGCTTGCCGCTCTCGCCCAAGCGCGCGATCAGGACAAGAAACCGGTGACGATCGCCTTCACCGGCGCCGGCGATCGTCGCGTGCGCATCGGCTACGTCGTCGAGACGCCGGTCTGGAAGACGAGCTACCGTTTGCTGCTCGAACCCAAGTCGAACGTCGCGCGCATCCAGGGATGGGCGATCGTCGAGAACCAGACGGAGAGCGACTGGAACAACGTTTCGCTGTCGCTCGTCAGCGGAAGGCCGATCTCGTTCACGATGGATCTCTACCAGCCACTCTACGCGAAGCGGCCAAACGTCGTGCCGGAGCTCTTCGCCAGTCTGCGCCCGCAAGTCTACGCGGGCGGCATCTCGGCGACGGCGGACAGCGTTCAACTACGCGGCGCGGCCGGGGGAGCCGCCCAGCGGAGAATCGGATATGACGCCAACGGTCGACCCGTCGCGACCCAACTTGAGTCCGTCGTCGTCACCGCGACCGGCCTGGCCGATGCGGCCAAAGCCTACTTCAGCGATAACTCCGTCCAATCGGTCGCCAACGCGCTCAAGCTCGGCCAGCTCTTTCAGTACACCGTCGGCAACGTGACGCTCGCGCGCCAGAAGTCGGCGATGATCCCGATCATTACCGACACGGTGTGCATCGAACGTGTCTCGATCTTCAACGCGCGCGTCCTGGGGAGCAATCCGCTCAACGGCGTATGGTTCAAGAACACAACGGGCAAGCACCTCCTGCAGGGGCCGATGACCGTCCTCGAGAAAGACGCCTACGCCGGTGACGCACAGATCGACAACGTACCGCCGGACCAGAGCCGTCTCGTCAGCTACGGCATCGACCTCGACGTCATGGTGAGTCAGCGGTTCGAGCAAGCGGAATCCGTCGTCGGCGCGAAAGTTGTGAAGGGAACGCTCGAGCTCAATCGCAAATTGGTGCAGACCACCACCTACGCCGCGGACAACAAATCGGCACAGGACAAGGAGCTCGTAATCGAGCATGCCGTCCAGCCGGAATGGAAGCTGGTCGATACCCCGAAGCCGTTCGAGACGACGCAATCGGTCTACCGCTTCAAGGGCGCGGCGCCGGCGAACAAGATGACGACGCTCGCCGTGAAGCAGGAGTGGGTGCGCAACGAAACGATATCGCTGGTCGACAACGATCTTTCCGAGCTCCTCACCTATAGCCGAAGCGGGCAAATGCCGAAGAGCGTCCGCGACGCGCTGGCGCAGGCGGTTCAGCTCAAGCAGGCGGTCGCCGATCTGGATCAGCAGATCACCGCACGAACGCAGCAGATCGGCGAGATCACCGCGGAGCAGACGCGGATTCGCGAGAACATGAGAACCGTCGCTCCGAACAGTCAGTACTATGATCGGTTGCTCTCGAAGCTCAACGAGCAGGAGTCAACGATCGAAAAGGTTCAGGGGGAACGGAAAGATCTCATGGCAAAGCGCGATGCGGCCCGGGCGGAGCTCCAGCGGTACTTGGAGACACTAAACGTGAACTAGGTCCGACGGCGCTCGGCTGCGGCCCCGCGCTGGCGGCGCTATCGTTATCAGTGTGGATTCATCGTCGCTTCGGATCTTTGTCTACGATTCGCTAATAGCGGACGGCGAGATGCCGCCGTCCGCTGCCATCGCGAACCACTTCGCGGTCAGCGAGACGGACGCGCTGCACGCGCTGCGCGAGATGAGAATCGGCAAGACCGTCCTTCCCCATCCGACAACCGGTCAGATCTGGATGGCGGGCCCGTTCTCGGCGGCTGAGACGCAGTACGTCGTCCGCGCCGCGAACCGTCGATGGTTCGCGAACTGCGCCTGGGACATGCTCGGCGTCGCGACCATCGTTGCAGAGCCCGTCGACATCGAGGCGCGATGCACCGATTGCGGCGACCCGATCGCATTGCATCTCGCGCCACAAGACGAGACGGTCGGCGCCGACCTGCTCGTGCATTTTCTCCTGCCGGCTCGCCGCTGGTACGACGACATCGGCTTCACCTGAGCCACGATGTCGCTCTTCCGGTCGGAAGATCATGTCGAACGTTGGCTCAGCGAGAACGGGTTCGATCGAGGTGAATCGATGCCGATCGACGCGGTGTTGCGGCTCGCGCGCGGCTGGTACACGGATCCGCGGTCCGCGACGTGGCGTCCGCGTACACGCGACGAGTCACAGCGTGTGCTCACGGAATCCGGTTTCGTTGGCGACTTTTGGCAGCTTCCCTAAAAGATTGAGATCGACCTACGAACCGCTTCAAAACGCTGATCGGCGGATCCCCTCGCCAGTCGCCCGCCGTCCGTCTCCCATCGCCCATCGCCCATCGCCCATCGCCCATCGCCCGAGTTTACTTGCTCTTCTGCCGGAGCAGTCTTTGCCAGTTCGTGATGATCATCGGCCGCGGCTCCGACCGCTCGTCACGCTTGAGCATTAAAAAGTCGCCGTTGGGAAACACGTCGTACTGCACGGCCTTGCCTTCGCGGCGATACGTGTCGGCAAACAACGAGTCGCGTTTCACGACGGATAGCTCCGGCGTCGCGGCGATCGTCGCCACCATGAGCCGACTGGGAGATCGATAATAGAGAGTGCGGCTGTCGCGGGCCCACACCGGCTCCGCGCCGCCACCGGCCGAGACCTGGATTCGTCCACCACTCCCGGCTAACGGCCGGATATAGGTCTCGAACTGGCCCGTCTCGTCGCTGCCATACGCGACGAGCTTTCCGTCGGGGGAGATGCGAGGTGTCTCTTCGTCGGCGCCGGTCGCGACGAACGGCTTAAAGACGTTTGGCGAATCGAGCGACGCGATCTCGAGGTCGCCCGGCCCATTGTAGCCGCGAAGTCGCACGACGAGCGACGTGTGCGGCGGACCGAGCGAGCCGTCCTCCGGGTTCGCTGAAACCGCGGCCGTCAGGTTTTCGGAAGGCGAGCTCAAATCCCACGGAACGCGAGCGACGCGCAACGCTCCCAAGCTACTTCCACCGCCGCCCGCGCCCGTGGCGGACAAGTACTCGACCATGCGGCCGTCTGTGCTCCAGCCAAGAGGTCGGATTCCACTGAAATTGTTCGTAAGCCGCGAAAATGCTCTGGATGCGACGTCGTAGAGCCACACGTCGAACGAACCGTCGCCGGTTCCAATCTCTACCGCAATGCGCTTTCCGTCCGGCGAAACGCGCGGCCAGCTGAAGAATCGCGCGTCGCCGATCGCGCGCTCGACACCTTGGCGATCGACCACGACCATTTGCAGCTTGCTGCCGAGCGCACCTCCGATGAATGCGATCGTCCCATCATCGGCGGCATAAAGTTCGAGTGCGCCGAAGTAATTGCTCACACCGTCGAGGATCTGAACCGCCGGTCCGGTCAGTCGATGTCGCGACGCTGAAAATGGCGCCGCGAACACCGCACTCCCTCGAGCGAAAATGACGTAGCCTGGAGCAACGTATCGTGGTGACACACCGGCTACGCCCAGGTCGGTCACCTTGCCGCTCTTCAGGTCGAACACCCCCAGATAGTCGTCGTTGCGGGCGGTGCCCCTGGAAATCGTGACCAGCGATGCGCCGCCCCCGGGAAGAAACGAGGAGTTCCTGAAGCGCCCTTGCCCCTTGCTCGAATCAGGCGTCGCGACGAGCTGTGGCGCGCCGCCGCTCGCCGACAACTTCCACAACTTGCCTGACCGAGTGTACAAGATTTCATCAGCGCCACTCCACTCGGCCGTCCCCCCCGCCGAATCGGTGAGCACGACCGGCGTCCCTCCGGCAAGCGGAACTCGCTTGAGCTTTCCATCATGGACGAGAAGCCAGCGTCCGTCCGGTGAGAATCCAAAGAGAGCGGCGTTTTCCGTCCCGGCGACCCGTCGCGCGCTCGTGTCCCCGATCGATCGGACGAAAACCGATGTCCCTCCGGTGCCGCCGCCGACATACGCCAGTTGGGAACCGTCGTGCGACAGCGCGAGCCGGGCCCCTGCCCTCTCAAAATCAACGTGCACTCCGGTCGGCAGGTTCAGCGCGAACATCCCGGTGTTCTCCGGACGCTCGGTCCCAGCCCGGCTGACGACGGCCGCAGCGACCGCCGCGGCCGCAATCGCCCATGGAGTCACCAGAAGAATCAGCCGCCCGCGCGAACTGACCTTGGGCTGTGCGACGGACGCTGCCGTTTGAACGGGCAGGTGCGCCGGGACCGTGTGCCCCGTGAGAGCATTAGCAAACTCGAATGCCGTGGGGAAGCGATCGGCAGGAAGTTTGGCGAGCGCGATCTCGACGGCCAGCTCGATGTGCTCGGGCACCGTGTCGCGCGTCACGCGCACGGGTCGCGGCTTCTCCGTCATCAGCCGGGCAATGATCGCCTGCGCCGTACTTCCGACGTGCGGCGGCTCGCCGGTGAGCATCTCATATAGCACGGCGCCGAGCGAGTAGATATCCGTCCGGCCGTCGATCGCGCGGTCGCCGGTGGCCTGCTCGGGCGACATGTACTGTGGCGTCCCGAGCGACAAACCGGTCTGTGTCACCCGCTGCCCGCCGGCGTTGGACACGGCCAGCGCAATGCCGAAATCAGCGATGACCGGTTGCCCGGCCTGAAGAAGGATGTTCTCGGGCTTGAGGTCGCGGTGGATGACACCATGCTGGTGCGCGTAGCCGAGCGCATTCGCGACGGCGACGGCGATCCGCACCGCCTCGTCGACGCGCAACTGCTTCTCGCGGTCGAGCCGCGCCCGAAGCGACTCGCCCTCGACGTACGGCATGACGTAGTAGAGCAACCCGTCCGCTTCGCCCGAATCGAAGAGCGGCAGGAGGTTCGGGTGCTGCAGGTTTGCCGTGACGCGGATCTCGCTCAGGAACCGCTCGGCGCCCAACACCGCACCGAGCTCCGGATCCAGAACCTTGAGGGCGACCTCGCGTTGGTGCTTGAGGTCGCGGGCGAGAAAGACGGTCGCCATTCCCCCGCGGCCGAGTTCGCGCTCGAGGGTGTAGCGGCCAGCTAACGACGTCGCTAACTGTTCGCGGACCATGCAGGCGTTGGGTGGATGCCAACCGTCCCGGACTTGAGCGCCGCTAAAGTAGGTCCGGGAAGCGGAGATGTCCAACGCGCCACTCTACGGAGTCCGGCAAACGACTCCGGGCCCAGTAATGGCGAAGCGGTCAGGTGGCGCGGCGACCACGAAGGCATCGCGAAAAGACGACAGTGTGTCCGTCTATTGATATCGGTCGGGCGATGATCGGCACGCAGAGCGCTTGGTTGTCGTCGAAGCCGTGAAGAGATAACGTCTCGAACCCACCAACACGAGGTCAATCGCGTGCGGTTGTCTCTGTCGGCTGTCTCTCCGCTTCACCGGATGGCAGGCATCCTGGCAGTTTCCGGTTTTCTCTTCACAGGCTTGGGATGTGCGGGACAGGCGTACCTCCGCAACACGGGCGCGCGAAACGTCGCTGAGGCAGACTATCGTGCTCCGATCATGCGGGTGGAGGCCGCGCATGGAAAGGGCTACTACCTCGCGAATGCCAATCGGGATTCGGGCGCGCTCTACGGGCGCCCGCGCCAATATCTCCTGGTAGACGTCGGGTACGCGAACGCCATTGCGGCGCTGTCGAACAAGCCGTTGACTCGCGATCAGCTCACGCCGTACGGGGCGTGCAACGATTCGGCGCCGGCCATCCCTGGGCCGATCGATTGGCGTTGTCAGCGAACGCTGCAACTCACCATACCGGTCGCGTTCTATCTGTTCTGGGATCCGTTCACGACGAACGCTCCGATCATCAACACCGACTACACCTTCGGCTTTGATCTCAGCGGACGTATCGGTTTGTGGCGCGGTACGGAGCAGCGGGCGGGTATTTACTGGGGTCACATCAGCACGCACATCGGCGACGAATACACCATCTCGGCCCGGTCGATTCCCGGCGCAAGATTTCCGCGCGTGAATGTCTCGTACTTTCCCTGGAGAACGAACCTCGGGAATCGGTGGTACTTCGGTGACGGCGTGCGTGGTTCCTCCGCTCGCTCGTACGTCCAGCTCGCGGGCATGATCGAAGGGTCCTGCCTTCGGCAGTGCAGCGATACCGGCTACTACAGCACTGATCCCTCGGAAACGGCCGGCGTGACGGTTCCGATCATCGGCAACGGCGCCGAGTGGACGGTGACAGCCGATTGGCGAAAGTTGGTCGTCTGGCAGAAGAACGTTCCGATCAACGAGACGAGCTTCGAGCCGGCAAGCTGGAATATTGGTTTCCTGATCGGGTCGCGCCGGGTGTTCCCGTATTTGAATCCCGAGGCGGATCGTCGGTACGCACTCGCGACCAACTTCACCGTCGGCTACCAGTTTCCTTTTGCGCGCGGAATCGGGGTTGGTCACGCCGAGCTCTATGCGCGCGCGTACCAAGGCCCGAATCCGTATGGGCAACTTCGCAATCAGCGCGACTTTTACCTCTACGGAGCCGGAGTGAAGTTCCTGCCGTAGCCGCGGCGTTGAGGGATCACTAATAACGAGGTGACTCAATGGCTGTACTCTTTCACGCCGCGCTCGAGGTGCTCAGCCTGGCGTCCGACTACGATGGCGATGCCGCGGGGGCCATTTCGCTCATTCGGAACTTCAACACGATCTTCGGCCCGCCGACGGCCGCGGAACTTCAGATCGCGAACGACAACACCGCGTTCTTCGTCTACGCGATGGCGATTATCGAGCATTCCATTCGAACGCAATCCAATCCGACGTCGGCGGCGGCCCTAAATCAGAGCCGACAGGAGATACTCGACTGGGCGCAGCAGCGGCCGGAGAACATTGCGCTCGTAGCACTCAGTCTGTCGTCGGTTCCGGGCAACCCGGGCCCCTGAGATCAACCTTCATCGTGAAGCCGTAGCAACCACCGCGGCCCGACCACCGCCTTTTCCTCGATGAAATCACGAGGGAGCGCACCATGAGTACGCCGTTCTTTGTGCCGCAGCCGACGAGACGTTCGGAAGACGACCGAACGACGTCAAAGCGCCGATTCCAACCGTACGAGGCGCCAGGCCCCGTGACGCTCGGCAAGCCTGCAAAGCCTGTCCGCGCTCTCGCTTTTTCGGGCGGTTTGTTCGACACGGCGATGCAACTCGGCGTAGCACACGCACTGCTCGTTAGTCGCGCAGAGCCACCGGAAATCATCGTTGGTGTCTCCACGGGAGCGGTCAACGCCGTGGCGCTGGCGGAAATTCTCCAAGCCGGAGTCGACAAGCCGACTGACCAGCCTCGGTTGGAGGCGCAGGTGGCGCGCTTCCGAGAGATCCTCGAGGCCTATCGTGAAGCCCGAGACGAAATACGCAATGCGGTGCTACCGGACATCTATCAGGTCGACGCTCGCCGGCCCCTCAAGCCCACGGATCTCCCAATACACAGCGAGGAGGAGCGACAGAAGCGGGCGCGGGCCGCGGGGTCGCGCGCTGGTCTCATTCAGCTGACCAATGATCTCCTGCGGATCGACGTCAGCATGGGGGCGATTACGCGAGGTGTCCGCGCCCTGCTGGGACTTCGAGCGGCCTGCGAGCAGCGAAAGCTGGTGAACCGGATCGGCGCGTATGTCGTGGAAGCGTATCGATTGTGGCTGGTGATTTTCTGGAACATTGGGAAGCTAGCGCTGATTGGAGCGCCGTTGTTCAGCGCGGTCTTCGCTCCGATGTTCGACTGGCTGGCCAGACTCCCCAAAGCGGTTGTCTCTCTGCTTGATCGCGGCTGGGTGAAGCGGACCGGCCTCGCCGAGATTGTAGACCGAGTAAGAAGGTCTCTTTCGGAGCGTGGAACGGGCCGCGACGAAGGCAGCACTGCAGGAGGGCTTGTTTTTCGGTCGAAGTGGGTGGGCCGTTACGTCAGAGCAACGGTCCGATGGCTGTTTGGCTTTACGATTCTTTCGCCTATTTCTGTGGCACCGCCGGCCGTCGCCGTTGGTTTGCTTGCGGCGCTTGCGGACAGCCTCGCAGATTCGTTTCCCGCGAGCAATCCGAGAACTACACCTCTCGCAGCCCATGCGCTCAGCTGGTTCCATTGGCACTCGCTCCTGGTTCAGTCGAGTGCAGTCGCTGGCTTCTCACTGGTGTATCTAGGGCTGTTCTATCTGCTCCTGCGTTGGGTTGGGCTCGATCGCATTCTGGCCGTGTATCGCATCGACGACGGGCTTTTCGATCCTCACGCCATTCGCAACTGGTTCGTCAGGATCTTCGATCCCGACTACTACGGCCGCGTTCCAATGGCCGACGTGGTCGAGGCGGCAATATCCCAAGGCAAAGCCAAGGATGGCACGCGATCCCCCAAACGTCTCGAGGAGTATTCTCAGAGCTCGCCACAGATATACGTGCGGCCCATGGCGGCCAATCTTCAGACCACTGAGCTCGAGGTTCTTGATGGCGAGGCCCAGGTAGTCGACGCGCTGCTCGCCTCGACGGCGTATCCCCCGTTCTTCGAAGCGCAGAAATGCGGGCATTCATGGTACATCGATGGCTCCGTCGTCGCACACGAGCCGATCCGGGCACTCGTCAGTCATCTGACAACGCGAATCAATCACGACTCGACATGCCTCGACGTGTATCCCGTATCGTCCATTCCACTGGCGAACACGGAATTGGGTGGCGGGCGAGAGACGTATTCCGGGATCATCGACATTGCGAAGCGCGCGCGTGAGCTCGAGAACTTTCGCGACGCGACGCTGGATCGACGGATGACAACACTGGTCTCACAGACACTGCCAGGCACCAAAGCGGTTTGGTGGTCCGGACGGGACACGGGGCAACCGGCGACGGGCAAGCGTTATTTGCGGGCGAATGTATTCCCGATCGATGTAAACGGATCTAAGTCCGTCGACTCGCGATTGGCGGAGGCCCCTACAATCGAGGACCGGCGCCAGGTGATCGCCGAAGCAGTTGCCGACGGTTGTCGGTCGTCTCTCGAAGTGATGCTTCACCAAGACATCGCGTCGCTGCCCGGGAAAAGCGTATCGTGTCGCGCTCTCATATCCGAGCGTGTCGACAAACGCTTTCTGCCCGGCGCCGGCGGGGCAACGGAAGGGCCTGGCCTTCCCGAAGTCTGCCGCGCCTGCGCGCTACGCGCGACGAATGCGGTCGCGGACGAACAGCGCCAATCGTTGCGTGTTCCCGAGAAGAGACGCCCCGAGCTACCGGTGTGGCCGGCGGTAGGTGATGAATCCGTGCCGGCTCGGGCGCTTCGAGAATTGCGCGATCGGGCCGAGGACGAGGAACGAGGACGCATTCGCGAAGCTCATCAGCAATGGCCGCGGTCGCGCCTGCCCGGAGCATCGGCCAAGCAAATAGATAAGACCCGGCCGACAATTAGCTTGCTCTTTAGTGGAGGAGTGTTTCGCGGTGTCTATCTCGCAGGTGTCATCAACGCGCTCGACGAAGCTTTGGTCCGACCGGATCTTATCGCCGGTTCCTCGATCGGATCGATAACTGCCGCCATGGCCGCGCGCGTCTTCTCGGAAGAGGACCGGCTGCGGCGAAAGCGCCAGATCGTGGATGTCGCGGCGACCTACATTGCCGTCGATCGACTGGTGCTGACCGATCGGTTCTCGGATTTCATTCGGAATTTTACACTTCGCGCTGCGTCCACGGGTTTTTCACTCAGGGATCTCGATACAGCATTTCGAGCATTCGATCGGAGTGGAACGAACGCGTACGGCGACCAGATGCGAAACGTTCTTGCAGGCGTGGAGCGATTGTTCTACATCAGCCCGTTCGAAGCGCGCGATGCCGTGAAGGCCTTCCGCCTTCGTCGATACGCCGAAGCACACTCGCTGTTGGAGGCGTACGTACAGGAGTGGCTCGAGCGCGGCGGCGTCGGTCTCGAGATCCTCGGCGCGGAACCGCTCGCGATCCTCATTCGCGAGCACGTGCTCAATGAAATCGCCGCACGGGGCCCGGACCCCGCGGCCGGTTTCGCGGAACTGCTGCGAACCCGCGGAATCCAGTTCATCGCCACAGCGACGAACATCACGTGTGGTCGTCTGGACATCAATCATTTGCCGGCCGTAGATCCGGCGCTGGACGGCACGCGCGCAATCGACGCGCTCCTGGCGAGTAGCGCGTTTCCCGGAGTCTTTCGCCCGCGTTGGAGCTGGGAGGTCAATCCCAAAACAAGCGCCGTCGAGCAGTTCATCGACGGTGGAGTGATGGACAATCTGCCGCTCGATGCGGTTGCCGATTTCTTGAATGAGGCACGACATCAACACCGCATCGAGGCCCGGCCTCTAGCCGATGGCGTCGCGGTTCCGCATTTGCTCTTCACCGGATCACTCGAAGTCGAAGGCGCGGAGCTGTCCCCTCAACGGACCGAAGAGCTTGCCAGGCACTGGCGGCGGATTCGAGTGCGGGCCGCCGAGTTGAAGTACAACAAGAAGATTGACAACTACGCCCAGACGCAAAGAGACCTGCGTCGGGTGTGCGAGTCGCTCCATGGCGCAACGCAACCGTATGTACCTCTCGATCTCGAAGTCGTTTGCGTAAAGCCGAAGTGGCTCTGTGGGACTTTTGCGTTCCATCCAATGCTTGGCTTTAAGCGCGTCGACCAAGCGCGGAGCATCGCCCACGGCTGTATGACAACGCTAAAGAGGCTGGACCAATTGGGTCGCGAACAGCCGAAGTGGGTAAACGCGTGGGGGATAGAAAAGCCGACCAACTGGTCAGATACCCCCGTGCCGAAGCGGGACGAACAGGGGCAATGCTGGTACCGGGAGGGTTGCGTGTGCCCGTTTAGCAAACAAGGGCTCGACAGTATTGAGGGAACCCAGACCTTCAAGGATGCAACACGCAAGGCGTTGACCGTCATCTACACCGAGTGCGGGAAGCGGGGCACGCACACGCCGGACAAGGGTCAAGAATAGAATGCTGGGCGAGTATCCGCTCGCTCGTTCAGCCGCCGCCGATTGACGTCCCGACGCCGGGACGTCAGCTTCTCCGCATGACGTCCCGGCCGCTAGACGGCATCCTCGTTCTCTCTCTCGAGCATGCTGTTGCGGCGCCCTTCTGCAGCCGCCAGCTCGCCGACTATGGCGCGCGCGTGATCAAGATCGAGCGCCCGGGCGCCGGCGACTTCGCCCGCCACTACGACGCGGCCGTGAACGGTCTCTCGTCGTACTTCGTCTGGCTCAATCGCTCAAAGGAAAGCCTGACCCTGGACGTAAAGCATCCGGCCGCGCGCGGCGTCCTCGACGCCCTACTCCCACGCGTCGACGTCCTCATACAAAACCTCGCCCCCGGCGCCGCGACCCGCCTCGGCCTCGACTACACGACCCTGTCGCCGCGCTTCCCTCGACTCATCGTCGTCGATATCTCCGGCTATGGCGATACCGGTTCGTTTCGCGACAAGAAGGCGTATGATCTGCTTGTGCAGGCCGAAGCCGGACTGGTATCTGTGACCGGTTCGCCCGATACACCGTCGCGCTGCGGAGTTTCGATCGCCGACATTGCCGCCGGCATGTACGCCTATTCAGGAACGCTCACTGCCCTCTTCCAGCGCGAACGCACCGGCCGCGGCACACGCGTCGAGGTCTCGATGCTGGAAGCGTTGTCCGAGTGGATGAGCCAACCGCGCTACTTCGCCGACGGCACCGGCAGCGCGCCGCCCCGGAGCGACGCGTCGCACCCGAGTATCGCCCCGTACGGTCCTCATCGTGCCGGCGACGGCCACGACGTGCTGTTCGGCATTCAGAATGAACGCGAATGGACTCGGTTCTGCGCGGACGTTCTGCACGATGCGACGATCGCAACCGACGCGCGCTTCGCCACGAATCCAAACCGCGTCGCGAACCGCCCGGCACTCACCCAGACCATCGAATCGGCGTTTTCGTCGAACACCGCGGCGCAGGTGACCGACGCCCTCGATCGTGCCGGCATCGCCAACGGCCGAGTGAACGACGTTGGCGAAATCCGAAACCACGAGCAGCTCGGCGCACGCGATCGGTGGCGGTCGGTGGACTC